>ENA-UPSY01000185-UPSY01000185.1-human-gut-metagenome-genome-assembly--contig:-NODE-185-length-75287-cov-37.194190_pt1 | contig 75287 bp, 61 predicted proteins | sample MGYA00250044_ERZ773365 | MGnify/ENA primary metagenome ERZ773365 (study PRJEB29103, sample SAMN06111932) | human gut metagenome | biome: human gut; feature: ankylosing spondylitis patient; material... | reverse complement strand
GAAACAGACTCTGAAGGGAAATTTGCAAGCAGATGGCGTGCAAAGTCGCCAGACGCTCTTTGTGCGGTATTGCCAAAGATATTACTGCTTTTATTTCAGCAAATGCCGCTTTTCCGCAAAGTACTGCTTGGTATCCATAGCAACTACGCCGGACAGAGCAATCAGTGCAATGACGTTCGGGAATGCCATCAGACCGTTGAAAATATCTGCGGTGTCCCATACGGCTTCTACAGTCAGATACGGACCAATGAACACTGCCACAATGTACAGCCAGCGGTAAGCCAGTGTCAGTGTGTGGCTTGCCTTGCCGCGAAGATAGGTCAGGCAGCGTTCAGAATAATAACTCCAGCCCAAAATTGTGGTAAATGCAAAGAAGATCAGGCAGAGCATCAGAATGCAGGAGGAAACCTGCGACGGGAACGGCAGACCGTGCTGGAATGCAGCGTCTGTAATCTGTACGCCCTCCAGATCCGAATTCAGCCATGCACCGGAAATGACAATGGACAGACCAGTCATGGTGCAGATGATAATGGTATCAATAAATGTACCAGTCATGGTGACCAGACCCTGACGAACCGGTTCCTTGGTACGTGCTGCTGCGGCAGCGATCGGGGCAGAACCCAGACCGGCTTCGTTGGAGAAGATACCTCTTGCAACACCCTTCTGCATTGCCACGATCATAGCACCCAGTGCACCGCCGACAACTGCGTCCATGCCAAAAGCACTCTTGACGATTTCCACAACTGCATGGGGAATCTCTGTCACATTGCAGATCATCATAATCAGACAGCACAGAACATAGGCAACTGCCATAAACGGCACGACCACCTGTGAGATCTGGGAGATTCGCTTCAGGCCGCCAATGACAACCAGTGCCACACAAATGGTAATCAGCAAGCCCATGATGACTGTCGTCCATGTGTAGCTTGTGTCGAACAGGGTGAAAGCAATGTGCTTGCTGTCAGCATCAAAGAAATTGTTTGCCGCAGAGGTGATGCCGTTGATCTGCGTAATGGTACCGATGCCCAGCAGACCAGCTAGCATACCGAACAGTGCGAACAGCTTTGCCAGCCACTTCCAGCGGGAGCCCATACCATTTTCAATATAGTAGAACGGACCGCCCAGATAGTGCCCTTCTTTGTCTACCGTACGATATTTGATTGCCAGAAAGCCCTCAGCATATTTGGTCGCCATACCGAACAGGGCTGCGATCTCCATCCAGAACAGTGCACCCGGACCGCCGGCTGCGATTGCCGTAGCAACGCCGACGATATTACCGGTACCGATCGTTGCAGACAGAGCCGTACAGAGAGCACCAAAACTGGTGACTTCGCCCTCGCCTTCCTCTTCATTCTTGACCATGAATTTCAGTGCCAGACCGATTCGACGTATCTGCAATCCGCGGATACGAAACGTCAGCCAGATACCGCACAAAAGAATCAGCAGGATCAGCGGAAGCCCCCATACCCAAGAATCAATGTTTTTGATGATCTTCGTCATCATTTCCATTTGCGTTCACTTCCTTTATTATTTTTCTACAGCCAAAAAGCTGCACATTCCGACATTGTCAGAAAAAAACATTTTTATTATATCATACTCGCAGGGAAATTGCAAGAAAAATTGTGCAAAACTCCAGAAAAAACTTTTTTTCAGAGAAAAAAGAAAGCGTTCGGCTTTACCAGACAGAAAAATCCCGTAAAGTCGAACGCCATTGTTCTCTTTTGTATTTATCGATTGTCTACCTTTTCCGGAAACATGTCATGGTGGGTCAGTCTGTCCCAAGCCACCTGTTCCCACTTCGTCCCCGGTCTGCCATAGTTGCAGTACGGGTCAATGGAAATGCCGCCGCGGGGCAAAAACTTTCCCCACACTTCAATGTACGCCGGCTCCATCAGCCTGATCAGGTCGTTCATGATGATGTTCACACAGTCCTCGTGGAAATCGCCGTGATTCCGGAAGCTGAACAGATACAGCTTCAACGACTTGCTCTCCACCATGATCTCCCGCGGCACGTAGGAAATGTACAGGGTCGCAAAGTCCGGCTGTCCGGTGATCGGACAAAGGCTGGTAAACTCCGGACAGTTGAACTTGACGAAATAGTCCCGATCCGGATGCTTGTTCGGAAATGTTTCCAGCACCTCCGGTGCATAGTCGCTGGCATACTTCGTATTCTGATTGCCCAGCAGAGTAATATCTCCCGTTTCTTCCTTGCTTCTTCCTGCCATATCATTCACCTCCCAGTGCCGGATCCGGCACACCGTTTGCCGCAAATGCTGCTGCACGGTCGCGGCAGGTACCGCAGACACCGCAGGGCTTTTCGCCGCCCTCGTAGCAGCTCCATGTCAGTGCATAGGGCACGCCCAGTTCCAGTCCTTTTTTTACCACGTCTGCCTTTGTCCACTTGACAAAGGGGGCTTCGATCCGCAGCTGTTCGCCGCTTCCCAGATAAATCGCCCGATTCATTGCTTCATTAAAGGCATCGCTGCAATCCGGATAGGCATTGCCGGCGGCATCATCACTATGTGCTCCGTAGTAAATGACTTCGCAGCCGTTGGACAGTGCCATGCTTGCCGCAGAAGCGAGGAACAGTCCGTTGCGAAACGGCACATAGGTGGAAACCGGACTGCCGTTGGTTTCCTGTAGCTGTTCCGCATAGGTTTCCTTGGGAATCTCCTGTGTGGAACCGGAGAGCAGAGAGCAGTTGGAATCTGCAAAAATCACAGACAAGTCCAGCTGCTTCCACGCAACGCCATAATACGCCGCAATTTTCCGTGCAGCCTCCACTTCTTTCTGGTGCTTCTGTCCATAGGAAACAGACAGTGCCAGCACTTCTTCTGCACCGTACTTGTCCACTGCCATGCCGAGGCAGGTGGTGCTGTCCACGCCGCCGCTGAAAAGAACCATTGCTTTCATGGTCGTACCTCCTTAAAGTAGTTCCTGTAGACTGCGGTCCGTCTGGAACGCACCACAGAACGTCTTTGTGGTCGTGCGGGAAGAAACGTTGCGGATTCCCCGTGCCGTCATGCAGCTGTGCGAACCAGTAATGACAACGCCCACGTCCGGCGTTCCTACTGCTTCCATGAGGATCTCCGCAATGTCTTGCCCCAGCCGTTCCTGCAATTGCAGCCGCTTCGATGCCATATCGCAGATGCGTGCAATTTTGCTAAGTCCGATCACTCTGCCGCGGGGCACGTATGCCACATTGACGTTCATGTCATACATCAGTGCCATGTGGTGTTCGCAATAACTGAACACGCTGATGTCTTTCATCACCACCGCAGTCTGGGATTGACCGGGCGAAGGGGCTTCAAATGTTTTCCCGAACATCTCTGCAATTTCATGGTTGGAATACGAAATGCCCGCAAAGATCTCCTCATACATTCTCGCCACACGCTGCGGCGTTTCCCGCAGTCCTTCACGATCAGGATCTTCGCCAATCGCTTCCAAAATCCCCCGAATATGGGTTTCTATTGCCTTGGTATCCATTGTCACACCCCCCTTATACACCGCGTTTCTGGGGATCCCAGATCAATTTATGCAGCTGCAATTGCAGCCGTACCCGATTCAGTTTGTGCTCCTCAAGGAATTCCACAATTTCCACCGGCTCGATTGCCCCGAACACCGGACTAAAAAAGACGGTACATTTTGCCGTCAGGGCATACTGCCGGATCACTTCCAGTGCACGGTTCAGGTCGCTTCTGCTGCCCACCACGAATTTCACTGCGTCCTGACTCCGCAGCAGGTCGAAATTCTCCGGCTTCATGGCAGATTCCATGCCGCTGTCCGGCAGCTTATAGTCCATGGTAAAGCAAGGGCGAAATGCCAGTGCCGCAAAGGGTTCCAGTGCCACGCTGCCGTTGGTTTCAATCTCCACCCGATAGCCCAGGGCACCCAGTGCCGTGATCAGTTCCCCGATGTGGGGCTGGAGCAGCGGCTCTCCGCCGGTCAGCGTCACATTCTGCACACCGGTCTGCCGCACATATTCCACCAGTTCCTCCGCAGACTCCTCTGTTGCGGGAGCATCTGCCGCATTCGCCCACTTGGTATCACAAAAGCCGCAGTTCAGATTGCAGCCGCGGAACCGCAGGAACACTGCCAGTTCTCCGGCATGTGTCCCCTCTCCGTTGATGCTGACAAACTTCTCTACCACTGCCAAACGATTCATGTTCTCACACCTCATAAACTGCACAATTTTCCGGCGTTTCATAGACTGCCACACGGCGTACCGGCAAGCCGTCTGCGGTCAGCTTTTCATAGAAGCACTTGGCAAACTGCTCCGCCGTTGGACGAAACGGCACTGCGATCAGCCGGAATCCCTCTGCCAGAAGTGCCTCCACAGTGGCACGCTGCAAGGTGCCTTCCTCATAAATCATAGCGTGGTCATAGCTGTCCGCCAGTGCTTTCACGGCATGCTTCACATCGCCGAAATCGATCACCATGCCCCGATAGTTGCCTTCTTCCTGTAGGGTTTCTTGCCCGACCGTCACTTCGATTTTCCAGCGGTGTCCGTGAAGATTGGAACACTTGCCCTGATAGCCGGACAGAAAATGTGCACTGTCAAAGCTGGCTGATGTTTTGAGTTCAAACATACGGTTTTCCTCCCAATAAAAAATGCAGCCGCATTGCACATACGACTGCATCCAAAATTCATTTCAAACAAACACAAAACGGTTTTTGTGTGATTTCTAGTTTCGGATGCCCTAGTTTTGTTTTGCGACAGGATGGTGCAAACGAACTGTCGATATGTTACCGAAACACAGTATACCACACTTTTTTTGAAATGTCAAGTGATTTTGTTTTTAATCCACGGAAATCAATTTTCATGATAGCCTCCCCTGAAAGGGGAGGGGGACCGCCGTTAGGCGGTGGAGAGGTTTTTCGTAAAATCTTTTTATGACGTTTTCGGCATAAGTGGAAACCCCTCAGTCAGTGCTACGCACTGCCAGCTTCCCTTTCAGGGGAGCCTCACTTGTCAAACTTCATAATTTGGCACAATTTAAATCAACATATTTTTAGAAATTGATTTCCGTTTTTTTAATCTTCCGGTGAGATATAGGTGGGAGCGTTTTTCGGGCTGGCACCCTTGATGACACTATGATAGAACTGATAGGTCATGGGAATGCCGTCCTCCCGATTCAGGTCACAGTCTGTGACTTCTCCCAGAAAAATCGTATGTGTGCCTGCGTCCATCAGCTTCACCACGCGGCAGGTGATCCACGCCATTGCCCCGTCTGGCACCGGCATGCCGTCCTTTTCCGTACAGGAAACGCCGGCGAATTTGTCTGCGTCCCGACTGGAACGATAGCCGAAACCGCCGATCAGAGCCGGATCGGTATCCGTTGCCAGAATCGCCAGTGCAAACTTACCGCTTTGGGCGATCTGGTCATGTGTCGCGTTATCGTGGTTGATGCTTACGGCAATCTGTGCCGGTGCAGAGGTGATCTGCATTGCACTGTTTGCCACACAGCCATACGGCTTTCCGTTATACGATGTTGTCACCAGATACACACCGTAAGAAAGCTTCTGCAAAGCCTTTCGGTTCATGTCCGATCCCTCCGTTATTCTGCAACTTCCGGCAAGGTCTTGATGATGGATACCAAGAACTTCAGCAGTACCACAGCATCATTGGAATCCACTTCGTTGTTGGCATCACAGTCTGCATTGCTCCGCTGCTGTTCAGAAAGCTGTACCGTATTGGCAGCCGCCTTGTTCAGCATTACCGCATCGGTAATATCCACTCTGCCGTCCAGATTGACATCACCGTACAGGCTGGCAGGTGTAACATCGCCGCCCTTTGTGGTAGTTGTAGTTTCACTGCTGGAAGTTGTCGCAGTGGTTTCGTCAGAATTCGTTGTGACAGATTCGGTTGTTGTTGTGGTGGTTTCCTCGGTGGTAGAAGTGGTAAGTATGCAAATCGCAACCTCAATCTCTTTGGTAAGTGTGATCGAACCATTGGTTGCAGTCAGTGTCACAGTGCCGCCATTTTTCGCATGCAGTGTGGCATTCAGACCGCTGCCCTCGACTTCCAGAACGTTCGGGTCAGAAGAAGTCCACTGGAAATCGGGATTGCTGCCGGTGTAGGAGATCGAAGCACTGAAATCATCGCCTGCTATAATATAATACGGGATGTCTGCCCATTCTGCCTTTTCTTTCTCTGTTGTTACTGTGCTTTCTTCAGTAGTCGTTGTGGTTTCTTCTGTCGTGGTAGTCGTCTGTTCTGTAGTGGTAGTGCCCGGCTGCGGTGTTTCGCTGCCATAACTGAATACAAAGTCACTGTTAATTTCAGAAGCAGATGCAATTGCACTTTGTGCAGCTGTTGTCGAACCACCGTAAACGGCATACAGTCCGGCAATTGCCAGTGCAAAGCAGCCATTGTAATCCAGTGCCGGCTCTGTGCAGGAATAAGAATTTGTGTTATCGTCATAAGAACCGTTGGCATCTGTCGGACCACCGACCAAGGTGCCGTACAAAATATATTTTGCAGTATCCTTATCCGGGTTTGCTGCTCTATGATGGATATGCTGCGGATAAGAATCGCCAAAACCGATCAGATAGCTGCGGTTTGCCGGATTATTTCCCAGCAAATAGTCCATCTGCCCTTGTGCATATTCATTGTATTTGTCCTGTCCGCTGGTATACTTTGCATAAGTCAAAGCATACATCTGCCATGCACAGTTGTAACGGGATGCACCCCAGCCGCCGCCGACCGGATAATACGCCTGATTCTTGTTGCCCACCAGCTGATCCATATCGAACACCAGCTCGCTGCCGTGTGCACTGTACTTCTGAGGATCCATGGAATACAGCAGAGCAGAGTAACCGCCCCACACCTTATCCCAGGAATAAACCCAGTAATCGTAGATGCTGCCGTTATATACGCCGTTAGACGGTGTGTACTGTGCCTGGTAAGAATCCGGAAGTTTTCCGTTGTTGTTGGCAATCGCACACCACAGATCACTCCACGCTACCTTATCTTCAATATTGCCACAGGAATAGTAGCTGCCGATTCCCTCATAGGTTGCCTTCGGATACTTTTCTGTAAACTTTTCCAGTGCATTTGCATACTTCAGGCAAGCATCTGCATAATCTGCGTTTTTATCCCGAAATGCCAGAGAAGTTGCTGCCAGAGCTGCTGCCATATGACCGGACGCATCTACCGACGGATTGGATGCATCTGCCCAGTATGTCGGTCTGTTCTGTGTTTGTACTTCCGGTGCAGTCCAGATGTTATGATCCTGGTCATCGCCTACCATATAGCAGAACGCAATGACATTACCGCTGTCATCCAGATAAGTCACTTTCATAAAGTAGTCGCACATTTTTTTCAGAATGTACAGAAGATGATCTTCGCTTCCGGTTTCTTTATAGGAATCCGGATTTTCAAAATAAGACCAAGCCAGATTAGTACAGGAATATCCCATTGTATTCGAGAATTTCAAATGATCTCCTGCATCATGATAACCGCCGGACACATCTACGGTATCCAAGCCGCCGTTTGCAGCTTTGATTGCTGCCACGGAACTGGATGACAGTCCCTTTGCACTGCTAAGCGATGCTTCCGCATCATAAGTATGACATTTTCCACGCCAGGTCAGTACATTATCATCTGCACCGCACTGATTTGCGTCAAAAAAGTACAGAGATAATTTCAGTGCATCTCCGTATGTACCAGCTGACGGCTGTGCCGAGGCTGTCATTCCCGACATCGCCGAAACCGTTCCCGTCACCGCCAAAACACCGGCGGACAGCACTGCCGTCAGTTTTTTCTTTAGATTTCCTTTCCAGTTCATCTTTTTTCACTCCAATTCTTTATATTCGGCTCAAAAAGCCGATCACTGATTACGTACATTTCATTATAGCATATCCGCTTTCCATTGTCAAGAAAATAGAACAAATTTCATATCTTTTATGCAGTTCGACGAATCAAAGTGTATCTACATAAAAAAAGAACCGACGCTCTCTTCCAAAACGTCGGTTCTTCGTATGCAAAAGCTTATCCCCAAGCGGTTCTCACGCCCACCACTTCAGGGAAAGCATTATGCCTGTGCCATACCTTTCTGTCCCAGCAGTGCCCGCAGTGCAGAAATGCTGCTGCTCTGCACCCGTGCAATGGGGATCGAGTTCTTCTTCGCCGCCTTTACGGCACCCTGTACCATTTTATGGGACACGGTACGGGTAAACAGGATCATCAGATCCGGAGAGCCGATCTTCTTTTCGATCGGGCCGGTTTCTTTCGGAAACACCTTCGCGGTGCAGCCGTGCTCCATGCAGACATCTGCATACTGACGGCTCATGCACTCGTTTCCGCCGATAATTACAACACTCATCAGTTTCACCTCACATGGTTCTCGGACGAAGCGAATCTTCCGCTGTCCACGGTATTTCTGGCAGCCAAGCATTCCCTCATCACCAGGGGAAACGCTGCATAAAGAACGCCTAACGGCTTTGGGCAATACCGCACAAAGATTGTGCGACAGATGCGTCGTCAAATTTTTCGTCAGATGAAACAAAAAGCGGAGTGAATACTTGATGTATTCACGAGCATTTTTGTGAAATATGACGGGAAATTTGCAAGCAGATGGCGTGCAAAGTCGCCAGACGCTCTTTGTGCGGTATTGCCTTTGCATGCAATCTGCGTGCTGTGTTTCCTTTATGCAGCATTTCCCAAGAACTGCTTGTCCGATGATTCGTCAACCACCGGAAAGCAGCTGGGGATCTTTGAAAAACGTCGCATAAAGTCTATTCCATTGGCTTTGTTCTGTGTTTTCCCCTTGCTTTTTCAAGAGTTAGCATTGACTAACTATAGAATACCACACATTTACCGGCTTGTCAAGCCCTTTTCCGATTTTTCTGCCAGAATCCAGGTGAACATTATGTAACATTCCTGTGATATTTCATATTCATACAGCAAATCGCCCGAAACCGAGAAATATGGGTTGACAAAAACCGACAACTCGATTATAATTGGAAGGGTGTGTTTTTTGGCATCTGCAAAAAACATCCTGGGCAATACCGCACAAAGAGCGTCTGACGACTTTGCACGCCATCTGCTTGCAAATTTTCCTCCAGAGCCTGTTTCGTATCTTCTCGCACGCATCTTGCGTGCATATTTTCCGAGATATTTCGGGAAAATACTCGAAAATCCACAAAGGATTTTCTCCGTTTTTCCCTTCATCTCTCAAAAAATCTGACGACGCAATCTGCATACGTCAGATACGAAACAGACTCTCATATTTCACAAAAATGCTCGTGAATACATCCAGTATTCACTCCGCTTTTTGTTTCATCTGACGAAAAATTTGACGACGCATCTGTCGCACAATCTTTGTGCGGTATTGCCCCTGTAAAAATTTATACAGGCAGCCAAACGCTGCCGTGAGGAGAGGAATATGACAACCGCAATCACCATTGGAATGATCATTATCTATGTTGCGATCATGATGGGCATCGGCGTCTATACCGCAAGGCAGACCCGTTCCGTCAGCGACTTTGTGCTGGGCAGCCACAGTGTTGGCTCATGGCTCACAGCGTTCGCTTATGGCACATCTTATTTTTCCGCCGTGGTATTCATCGGCTATGCCGGACAGTTCGGCTGGACCTACGGCGTTTCCGCCGCATGGGTCGGCGTAGGCAACGCCCTGCTGGGCAGTCTGCTGGCGTGGATCGTGCTGGGACGGCGTACCCGCATCATGACACAGTCGCTGGGTGCCAAGACCATGCCGGAATATTTCGAAAAGCGTTGGAACTCCAAAGGGCTGAAGATCGCCGCCGCACTGATCGTATTTGTGTTCCTGATTCCCTATACCGCTTCTGTTTACAACGGTCTGTCCCGTCTGTTCAACATGGCGTTCCAGATCGAATCAGAGGGTGCCTATAAGATCATCATTATTGTCATGGCACTGCTGACCGCGATCTATGTCATTCTGGGCGGCTACGCGGCAACTGCGATCAACGACTTCATTCAGGGCATTGTTATGCTCATCGGCATCGCTGCTGTTGTGATCTGTGCCATTCAGAATCAGGGCGGTCTGACTTCGGCTCTGGCTGCACTGGGAGAGATTGAAGTCAACGGAAAGACCAACACCCTGAACTCCGTATTCGGTCCTGACCCGCTGAACCTGCTAGGTGTTGTAATACTGACTTCTCTCGGCACATGGGGACTGCCGCAAATGATACATAAGTTCTACGCCATCAAGAGTGAAAACGACATCAAAAAGGGTGCTGTGATCTCTACTGTTTTTGCCCTGATCGTTGCCGGCGGTTCTTACCTGCTGGGCGGCTTTGACCGGTTGTTCTGCACACTGACAGAGGACGGCAGCGGCAAGACCGTGATCTCTACCCTGTCCAACGGCAAGCCGGACTTCGATGCCATGATCCCGTCCCTGCTGCACACGGCTCTGCCGGATATTCTGATCGGTCTGGTAGTCGTACTGGTGCTTTCCGCATCAATGTCCACCCTGTCTTCGCTGGTGCTGACTTCCAGTTCCACGCTGACGATCGACCTCATCAAACCCAATCTGAAAAAGTGCTCTGACAAAAAGGAAATGCTGATCATGCGTGTGCTGATCGCCGTCTTTCTGATTATTTCCGTACTGCTGGCATTCAATAAGAACGCCTCCATTTCCACACTGATGTCCTATTCATGGGGTGCCCTTGCCGGTGCTTTTCTGGGGCCGTTCATGTACGGTCTGTTCAGCAAGAAGATCACCAAGCCGGCAGTATGGACCAGTTTCATTCTGGGAATCGGTCTGACACTGGTGCACATGTTCCTGTTCGGCTTCGGCTGGAATCCGGAACTTTCCAAGGCTGCCGCAAGCCTGCCGCTGAATCTAGCTTCGCCGATCAACGCCGGAGCCATTGCCATGCTGCTCTCTCTGATCGTGGTGCCGGTCGTCAGTGCCCTGACAAAGGTCAAAGATCCCAAGCACGTGGAACAGGTCTTTACCTGCTATGCAGCTCCGGAAAAGAAGGACTGATCCCGCAATTCAGTTTGTCACCGAATTGTAATTTATTTGTTATGACTAAGTTCTTGAAAAATCGACGATTTTCCCCTATGATATAGTATGAGACACCCCGCTTGTCGGGGTGTTGTTATTTGTACAAATCTGCATACAATAAAAGCAGCACTGCACAAAACACATGCAGTGCCGTTGAAGAAAAATACTCTCCGGGGAATTGAGGAATCATCTATGGTTTTCAGCACAATTGCATTTTTGTTTCAGTTTCTGCCGATTTTCCTGCTGGCATATTATGCCACACCGCAGAAATACCGAAATATCACACTGGTGATCGGCAGCCTTGTTTTTTACGCCATTGGCAGCGGCTGGTATACCCTGTTGCTGCTGCTGTCCCTGCTGATCAACTATGGGCTTTCCCGCATGATCAGCGGAACACATGCCAGACACCCTGAGTCTGCCAAGCACTATTTGATCGCGGGATTGATTTATAACTTTGGATTGCTGGTGATATTCAAGTACACCAACTTCCTGATCGGCAACCTGAATTCCCTGCTCTCTATTTTTCATACGGCAATTCCCAAGGTATCGCTTGTGATGCCGCTTGGCATCAGCTTCTTCACCTTTCAGATCACGTCCTACCTGATCGATGTCTACACCGGAAAGACGCGTCCCGCAAGGAGTATTCTGGATCTGGGCGTGTACCTCTGCATGTTCCCGCAGCTGATCTCCGGTCCGATCTGCATGTACAGTGAAATTCAGCCGCAGCTGAAAAACCGTCGGGTCGATGTCCGTTTGCTGGAGGAGGGCATGGAAACCTTTGTGCTCGGACTGAGTGCCAAGACACTGCTGGCGAACCCCATGGGCGGTCTGTGGAATAATCTGTCCGTTATCGGGTATGATAGTATCTCCACCCCTTATGCGTGGCTGGGAGCGTTTGCCTATAGCTTTCAGATCTACTTCGACTTCTCCGGCTATTCCATGATGGCAATTGGCGTGGGAAAAATGCTAGGCTTCCAGCTTCCCCAGAACTTCAACCTCCCGTATATGTCCGGCACCGCCGGCGAGTTCTGGAGAAGATGGCACATCACGCTGGGACGCTGGTTCAAGAACTATATCTATTTCCCGCTGGGCGGCAGCCGTGTGGGCAAGTGGAAAACCATGCGGAACATGCTGGCGGTCTGGGCGTTTACCGGACTGTGGCACGGTGCAAGCTGGAACTTTGTGCTGTGGGGACTGATCTTCTTCGTGCTTCTGACACTGGAAAAAAACGTCTATGGCAAATTCCTGGAACGCACCCATCTGCTGAAACATGCCTACATCATCTTCATCATACCGCTGACATGGATGGTTTTCGCCATTCCGGATATGCACCAGCTGGGCACCTATTTCACAAGGCTGTTCCCGTTCCTCACCTCTGACGAAGTGCAGTCCAACACCCGAGATGCGGTGCAGGCGTTCCACAACTACTGGAAAATTCTCGTGCCGTGTGTGCTGTTCAGTACGCCTCTGCCGCTGATGTACTACAAAAAATTCCGGAAAAGCGGATTCTGCCTGCTGTTGCTGTTGATCCTGTTTGTCCTCTCCATTCGTGCGATGATGACACAGACCAACAACCCGTTCCTGTACTTCCAGTTCTGACCGTGCCTTGAAAGGAGCATTCCATGAATTTCCTGAAATTTCTCAAACAATACCCTCTGATCTTGGCATTCGTGGTTTCCATTGCCGTTGCAAACATCTGGCAGGTAGTACAGAACGCCAAGAAAATCGACAACTCCGCAACGACAGCTTCACAGACGACCACTTCCGCCGCACAGACCACGCTGGCTGCCGGTCAGCCGGTTGTCACCACTACAGCTGCTCCCACGCCGGTATTTCAGACGGTAGACGATTCCTACTTTGACGATGCCCTTTTCATTGGCGACTCCCGTACCGAGGGGCTTGCCCTCTATGGCAGCCTGACCAATGCGGACTACTTCTCCAGCGTAGGACTTACCATTTTCAAAGTCACGGAAAAAGCTGCCGGCAACCCCAACACCGGCGAGAGTGTCACCCTGGCACAGAAACTGGCACAAAAGCAGTACGGCAAGGTTTACATCATGCTGGGGCTGAACGAACTGGGCACAGGCACCACAGAAAGCTGGGCACAGGCATATGCTCAGGTGATCGCACAGGTACGGCAGGCACAGCCCAATGCTGTCATCTATCTGGAAAGCATTCTGGTGGTTGCCGCTTCGCAGGATAACCCCGGCGGGGCAATCAACAACGCCACTGTCAACGCCCGCAATCAGGCTCTGGAGGCTCTGGCAAATCCGCAGGACAATATCTTCTACCTGAATGTCAACGAAGCTGTCATGGACGCTAACGGCTGTCTGGACGCGACCCTGACCTCTGACGGCATTCACCTGCTGGGCAACTCCCTGTCGCTGTGGGAGAATTATCTGAAACAGCATGCCATCGTCCTCGGCGGAACAGCAGTGAGCACAACGGCTCCCACCACTTACACCACTGCCGTAACGCAGTCCACCGAAGCCACACAGTAAAAAAAACGTAGCCCATAAAAAAATCCCCATGTATCCAACGCAACAAGGATACACGGGGATTTCCTTTATTTTCTTAACCAATAAATCCGGTAATACCGCCAATCAGCACCAGAACGCCGAGAACGATACGATACCAGCCGAACACAGTAAAGTCATGCTTCTTGATGTAACTCATCAGGAAACGAATTACCACAATGGAAACCACAAACGCGGAGATCATACCGATCAGCAGCATCGTCGTTTCCATGCCGGTAGAGGGCAGTCCGCACTTCACCAGCTTCAGCAGGCTTGCCCCGAACATTGCCGGAATCGCCAGAAAGAAGGTGAATTCCGCCGCCGCTGTACGGGAAACGCCCAGCAGCAGTGCTCCCACGATCGTCGCACCGGAACGGGAAGTTCCCGGAAAGATCGCCGCGATCAGCTGAAAGATGCCGATCATCAAAACGGTATTGTATCGCAGCGAGGCAATGCTGCTCATCTTCGGGGTGCGGTTCTTATGCCACTTTTCGATCCAGATAAACGCGATACCAAACAGAATCAGCATAATGGCAACTGTCCACGCATTGTACAGGTGTGCCTGACTCCAGTCGTCCAGCAGAAGCCCGATCACTGCCGCCGGCACCGTTGCCACGATGACCTTGCACCACATCTGGAGAATGTCCTTTTTCAGGCATGCCCCGAAGCCGGTCTGTGCCATGGGGTGCGGGTTATCCTGCTTGCCGAAAGGCCACAGCTTTTTCCAGTAGATGACGACAACCGCCAGAATAGCTCCCAGCTGAATCACAACGTCAAACATTTCCTTGAAATTATCTGTTGCGTCCAGTTTCAAAAATTCGTCCAGCAAAATCAGATGTCCAGTACTGCTGATCGGAAGCCATTCTGTAATGCCTTCCACAATACCGAAAATCAGGGACTTGATGAGTTCCCAAACCATATGTACCAATGTCCTTTCCATGATCCGTCAGGGATCACACTGTATTTCCGGAGTGTCCTACACTCTGCATAAGTCACCTTATGCCGCTGTTCTCTATTGTAACACAATTACCGGAATACGTCAACGATTTCTCATAAATTTTTCTTAAGAAAACGCTGCATAAAACCCGCCTGACGGCTTTGCACACAATCTGCTTGCAGATTGTAAGAAAAGCCGATATAGCATTTCTCTCGTTCTTATTTCCGCCGGTACTGCATATGCTGTAGCAAAACCACAATTGGAGTGAGGCATCATGAAAGAACAGCCCGAAGCACGTGCCGTGATTCTCGGCGAGTATATCGTCCGCCAGAAAGCCACCGTCCGTGCCGCAGCAGAATGGTTCGGCGTTTCCAAAAGCACCGTACATAAGGACGTCAGCGAACGACTGGAACAGATCCAGCCCGATCTATATACACAGGTCAAGGAAATTCTGGAGCAAAACAAACAGGAACGCCATATCCGCGGCGGTCTTGCCACCAAGCGAAAGTACGCCCTGCGGCGGCAGCATGAGGAAGAATCCCTACAGCAGCACACACTCTGAAACCGGCTTCGCAGCCGCATATGTCAAGAGAAAACAGTTCCGAAAAAGCTCTGCAATTTCGGAACTGTTTTGTGTTTACTTCTTCCCCCAATTATGATATGATAATTGCAGAACGATGAAACGTACCGAAATGAAGGAAACACTGCGTAAAGCCCGCCTGACGGCTTTGCACGCAATCTGCTTGCAGATTTTCCGTCATATTGCCCAGAAATCCCTTGCCATACGGCAGTATGCCTGCGGAATTTCTATGCAATCTGCCGAAAAATCTGACTACGCATCTTACGCACAAGCTTTATTCAGTGTTTCCTGAAGTCATTTTCGGCGATCTTCTGATGTGGAAAGGTGATGAAAAATCATGGGAATTATGGGCGTGATCGTGCTGATCATTCTGGTGATCGGCGTTACCAAATACGGGATACGATAACATTTTAAATCGGGGAGGATTTTGAACATGGTAAAACTGATTCTGCTGGCACTTTTCGTATGGGTCATCTGGCTCACACTCCGGAAAATTTTCAGAGGATACTAAAGGCAATACCGCATAAAGCCCGCCTGACGGCTTTGCACGCACAAGCTTTATGCAGTGTTTCCCTGATTCCTGCGAACACAAGGCGACAAAAAGTCCTGCTCTCCTTCCACGGAGAACAGGACTTTTTTCACTGCTTCGCAGCGTATATCCGTTGCTTTATTCGCCCTTGTTCGGCAGTGTGTGAATGATCGATACCAGGAACTTCAGCAGTACTACGGCATCATTGCTGTCTACTTCGCCGCTTTCGTCGCAGTCAGCGTTTGCCTGCTGCTGTGCAGAAAGAGATACCGCATTTGCAGCCGCCTTGTTCAGCAGAACCGCATCAGTGATGTCTACTCTGCCGTCCAGATTGATGTCGCCGTACAATGTAGCAGCTTCCACTGCACCCTTTGTGGTAACTGTGGTTTCACTTGCCGTTGTAGCGGTGGTGTCTGCACTGGTTTCTGTTGCAGAAGATTCTACAGTCGTTTCTGTGCTTTCTTCGGTATCCGCAGTAGAAACGGTGGTTTCCACAGTCGTTTCTGCGGTATCTTCTGTGGTGGTTACTACAGAAAAATAAGTAGTTGCTGTGGTTTCCGTTTCCGTAGTAGTTTCTGCTGTCGTATCAGTTGTTGCATCTGTTGTTACAGTTGTGCCCGGTTCTGCATTGCCATACAGATCTTTCGGCAGTTCGTCCAGTGTGATGCAGTAATCGCTGGTGTACATCTTCTTCAGCTGAGCCGCATCGTTATACTGGCTGGACATCAGGTGATCGCCGTACCACGGGCAGAAATACAGCCAGCCGGCATTTTCAATGACCATGTTTTCCTCAGACGGAATGGAGTCATTTTCTGCCATAGCAACCATTTTCTTGCCGCTGGTCAGTTCATACAGATAGTTGAAGATCGGAGAAATGGCACTCAGGTTCGGTGTGCCGGAGCTCTGACCGTCGTCGCGGTTAAAATCGCAGTTATACTTGTCGTATGCCACGATGTCTACATAGTCATCACCCGGATACCATGTATCAGAGTTTGCATAGTTGTAGCTGTTGTATTCCCAGATGATGTTGTGCAGACCATATTCTTCGGTCAGCGTGGTGTACAGCAGCTTCCACAGTTCCTTGTATACTTCTGCTCCGCGGTCGCCCCACCAGAACCAAGAAGTACCGTCGCTGTAGTTACCTTCGTTGCCCTGTGCTTCATGCAGTGGACGGAGAATGATCGGCACGTTGGCATCCTGTAGCTTCTGGAGCTGTTCTGCCAGATCCTTCATAGCTTCCTGGAAGTACTCGTATTCCTTTGTGCCTTCCTTGACTGCGTTTGCTGTGTTGAAAGTGCTGTTCGATGTCTGATAGTTCTTATACGTGCATTTCTTCCAGTCAACCTCGTCACCCAGCGTGTATTTGTCAAAATCGATCGGCACATTGATATGCCACGATGCAGTGACGATACCATTCTGTTCTTTTGCCCATTTGATTGCACGTTCCGTTGTGCCGTCTTCCCAGCCATACAGCGGGTTGTAGTTCATAAAGTCAAAACCGCGGATCGCCGGCAACTTTCCGGTATTGTCCTTAATGTAGTTGAATTCCTTTTCGGAATCGCCGTCATTCCCGCCGCCGTAAATTTCCTGTTGACCGGAAATGATGTGAGAACCATATACGCTCTTGAGGTAGGACATCAGAGCCTTGGTTTCCTTGGTTGCCTTGGGGTCTACCGGTGTTGCCGTTGCCTTTTCATATTCCGGCTTCGGTGTCTGTGTCAGAGTCATGTTGTCGTACAGGCAATAGCCCCAGCCGCCGCCGAATGTAATGGTGTTTTCGCCCTTGGTCAGCTTCAGATCGCCCCAGTTGTAATCGTTCCAGTCATCTGTATGTGCGATCTTGACGGTCTTGGTAGCGGTACTGTCGTCAGAACGTGTGACAGTCACCTGTGCTTCCCGAATGTCGCTGGAAGAAGTTCCCAGATACATAATGCATCTGGTCATCAGCCGATACATGCCAGTTTCCGGTGCATCAATGGTAAAGCTCATGGTGCCGGAACTGGTGACCCAGACAAATCCGGCACCGGTATAACCCGGATATTCATCATTATAGACTTTTGTTGCAACCTGTGCATCACTTGACAAAGTCAGATCCTCACACTCCGCAGAGAACAGCGGATCCGCAGCAGATACCACAGCCGCCGGCACTGCCTGTGCCATGCCCAGACAAAGTGCTGTCGCTACGCCGGCACTGCCCAGACGTTTCCAAAAATTCTTCATTGCTCCATCTTCCTTTCTGGTTACAGAGTTTATCACTCAACCTGCAGCGGCAGTATTGCACAAAACAGCCGCTGAATTTCATAGAACAATTATACACCCTTTCCGAAAATTTGTCAATAGTCACAAAACGGTTTCTGGAAAAGTTTTTTGGACTGGGCATTTTTCCGTAGTCGAATTGACAAGGCAAATCGAAGGTGTTATAATTATTAAGAAAACACTGCATAAAGCCCGCCTGACGGCTTTGCACGCAATCTGCTTGCAGATTTTCCGTCATATTGCCCAGAAATCCCTTGCCAGACATACAAGTCTGCCTGCGGAATTTCTGGGCAATCTGCCGAAAAATCTGACGACGCATCTTACGCACAAGCTTTATGCAGTGTTTCCTTAACAGGTAAAGCAACAGAGTAGCCGGCAGTTTTTCACTGCCAAAACGAGAAAAGGACGGCGATCATATTGTATAATCCGCAATCCCTTCGGGCGGAAGAATTTATCAACCATGCAGAGATCCTGGACACGCTGGAATACGCCAGAGCACACAAAAACGACACTTCCCTGCTGTCAGAGATTCTGGCAAAGGCGGCACGGCGAAAGGGGCTGAATCATCGGGAGGCGGCGGTGCTGCTGCTCTGTGAAGATGATGCTGTGACAGAGCAGATGAATCGTCTGGCAAGGCAGATCAAGCTGGATTTCTACGGCAGCCGTATTGTCATTTTTGCCCCGCTGTATCTGTCCAACTACTGCGTCAACGGATGTACCTACTGCCCCTATCACGCCAAGAACAAGCACATCTCCCGCAAAAAGCTGTCGCAGGAGGACATTGTTCGGGAGGTCACGGCGTTGCAGGACATGGGACACAAGCGGCTTGCCATTGAAGCCGGCGAAGACCCGCTGCACAACCCGATCTCTTATATTCTGGAATGCATCGACACCATTTATCACATTCACCACAAAAACGGAGCAATCCGGCGGGTGAATGTCAACATCGCCGCCACCACGGAAGAAGAATACCACATGCTGAAGGAAGCCGGCATCGGAACGTATATCCTCTTTCAGGAAACCTATCACAAGGAAAGCTATGAAAAGCTTCACCCCACCGGTCCGAAGCACAATTACGACTACCACACCGAAGCCATGGATCGTGCTATGGCTGGCGGCATTGATGATGTGGGACTGGGCGTGTTGTTCGGGCTGGAAAATTATCCCTACGAGTTGGTAGGGCTTCTCATGCACGCAGAGCATCTGGAAGCTGTCCACGGCGTTGGTCCTCACACCATCAGCATTCCCCGCATCAAAAAGGCAGAGGACATCAACCCCGACGATTTCGACAACGGCATCAGCGACGATATTTTCGCCAAAATCTGTGCCCTCATTCGCATTTCTGTCCCCTACACCGGCATGATCATTTCCACACGGGAAAGTCAGGCAGTACGGGAACGGCTGCTTCCGCTGGGCATTTCCCAGATCAGCGGCGGCTCCCGTACCAGCGTCGGCGGCTACGATATACCGGAAACACCTGATGACAATTCCGCACAGTTTGATGTCAGCGACCGGCGTTCGCTGGACGAAGTGGTGCGGTGGCTCATGGAAATGGACTATATCCCCAGTTTCTGTACCGCCTGTTATCGTGCCGGACGCACCGGCGACCGGTTCATGGCTCTCTGCAAAAGCGGACAGATCCAGAACTGCTGCCACCCCAACGCTCTCATTACCCTACAGGAATTTCTGACGGACTATGCTTCGCCGGAAACCAGAGCACTGGGGCAGGAAGTGCTGAAGCGGCAGCTTCTGGAAATTCCCAACGAAAACGTCCGTGCCAAAACCGAAACCTATCTGCGTGAAATCCTGCAAGGGGCAAGAGATTTCCGGTTTTAAGGAGAAACGCTTATGGAACAGAACCGCAACCAGACACCCCGTGCCAATCGGGTACACATTGGCTTTTTCGGGCGGCGGAATGCCGGTAAGTCCAGCCTGATCAACGCCGTTGCCGGACAGACGATCTCTGTGGTTTCCCCTGTCTGTGGCACCACCACAGACACCGTGGAAAAAGCAATGGAACTGCTGCCGATCGGAGCAGTTGTGCTGATCGACACCCCCGGTCTGGACGACACCGGCACACTGGGAGAACTGCGGGTACAGCAGGCAAAGCGGGCATTTTCTCACACAGATCTGGCTGTGCTGGTAATCGATGCCTCCACCGGCATGACTGAAGCAGACCATACCATTTTGCAGCAGCTGGAACAACAGCAGATTCCGGTGTTGCAGGTGTGGAACAAATGCGACATCGCAGACAACGTTCCGGAAACCGGCATTGCTGCCAGTGCCAGAACCGGACAGGGTATCCAGATGCTCAAGGAACAGCTGGGAAAACTCTACCAGCAGCATGCCGAAAAGCAACCGCCGTCCAGTCTGTTCGGCAGCCTGCTCCGACCGGAGGACGTGGTGCTTCTGGTCACTCCCATTGACGAATCGGCTCCGAAAGGGCGTATGATTTTGCCGCAGGTACAGGCAATTCGGGAGATTCTGGATCAGACTGCCGTCTGTCTGGTGACACAGCCGGAACAGCTGGCTCACACCCTTTCCCTGCTGAAACAGCCGCCGCGGCTGGTGGTCACTGACAGTCAGGCGTTCGGACAGGTCAAATCACTGGTGCCGGAGGAGATCTTGCTGACATCGTTTTCCATTTTGTTCGCCCGCTATAAGGGCGTTCTCGCTCCGGCAATGCAGGCGGCACAGACTCTGGAAACCCTTCCGGAAAACAGCCGGATCCTCATTTCTGAGGGCTGCACCCACCACCGCCAGTGCAACGACATCGGCACAGTAAAACTGCCCCGCTGGATCACTGCACACACCGGCAAGCAATTTTCGTTTTCGTTTTCCTCCGGCAACAGCTTTCCGGAAGACCTCACGCCCTACCGCCTTGTGGTGCACTGCGGCGGCTGTATGCTGAACCAGCGGGAAATGGAAACCCGTGCCGCGAGAGCCGCTGCACAGGGCATTCCCTACACCAATTACGGCGTACTGATCGCCTACCTCAACGGCATCTTAGAGCGAAGCCTGACGTTTTTGAAAGCCCTGGAAAACTCGGAATAAAGGAAACACGGAATAAAAATCCCTGCTCCGGATCATACCGGAACAGGGATTCTTTTCTGTCTGTAGGATACAGGATTTTTTAGGGCAATACCGCACAAAGATTGTGCGACAGATGCGTCGTCAAATTTTTCGTCAGATGAAACAAAAAGCGGAGTGAATACTTGATGTATTCACGAGCATTTTTGTGAAATATGACGGGAAATTTGCAAGCAGATGGCGTGCAAAGTCGCCAGACGCTCTTTGTGCGGTATTGCCTTAGGGAAACACTGAATAAAGCTTGTGCAATGCTGCCTTTACTTGGATTTCTTTACAGCTGCAACAATCGCCTTTACGATCTGTACCAGAATCATAGAGCCAAAGCTGAAACCATAAATTGCACCGATCAGTACACCGGACATGCCGTTTTCGATCTGGAACAATCCATGCAGTGCCGGAATCCACAGCACAGCGTTAATGAGTACCATGCCTGCTGCAAACGCCAGAATCGCAAACGGATTATTCCACAGACGCTTGGAAAAGATCACCGGCTTCTCTGCCTTGCAGCTGAAACCGTGGAACAGACGTGCCATGCACAGTGTGGCAAATGCCATGGTCATAGCTGCACCGGCATTGTGTGCTCCCTGATAGAAATAGCCCAGCAGGAACGCACCAATGGTGGCAATGCTGATAATCACGCCGGAATAGCCCACCTTTGCCAGAAAGTCCTTGGTAAGGATCGACTCATTCGCCGGACGAGGCTTTCTCTTCATCACGTCATCGGAATGGGGTTCCAGTCCCAGTGCAATTGCCGGCAGAGAGTCTGTCAGCAGATTGATAAACAGCAGGTGGATCGGAGCAAAAGGCACCGGCAGCCCTGCCAGCGAGCAGAACAGCACTGTAATGATACCCGCCAGATTGCCGGACAGCAGGAACAGAATTGCCTTCTTGATGTTCTCGTAGATATTTCTGCCATTCTTCACTGCCTTGACAATGGTGGCGAAATTGTCGTCCGTCAGAATCATTGCCGCAGCGTCCTTGGAAACCTCTGTACCGGTGATGCCCATTGCCACGCCTACATCAGCCTGTTTCAGTGCCGGTGCATCGTTGACACCGTCACCGGTCATGGCAACGATATTGCCACGCTTCTGCCATGCACGGACAATGCGAATCTTATGCTCCGGTGTCACACGGGCATAAACCGATTTGTCTGCCACAAAGTCCACCAGCTGCTCGTCGGTGTAAGCGTCCAGTGCCGCACCCTCTACAGCTTCTTCCGGCTTTTCCAGAATGCCGATCTCCTTGGCGATCGCCGAGGCGGTGACAATGTGGTCACCGGTGATCATTACCGGCTTGATTCCAGCAGATCTGCACTCTGCAACTGCCTGTTTGGATTCCTCACGGGGCGGGTCCATTTCGGCAATCAGTCCCAGATAGGTCAGGTCGTTTTCGTCCTCAACGCTCAGCGTATCACCGGAAAACGGCTTTGCCGCAAAACAGAGTACACGCAGACCTTGTTTCGACAATTCTTCCACCTGTTCCACAATTTCCTGCTTCTCTGCATCAGAACATGTCATGCGGTTCAGCAGCACGTCTGTTGCACCCTTGGTGTACATTTTCCGCACATCACCGTGCTGGTTCAAAGTAGACATCAGCTTGCGGTCGGAGTCAAAGGGAATCTCGCTGATGCGGGCATGTTCCCCACGCATTTTCTCATCGGACAGCCCGCAGTTCTGGGCAAACCGCACCAGAGCCGTTTCCGTCGGGTCACCGATCTCAGTACCGTCCTGACATGTGGCATCACTGCACAGCACGGAAGCCAGAATCAGCTCCTGTTCCTCTGGATTTTCCGGACTGACATCTTCGGCGGCAATGATATGATCCTGCACCACGATTTTCCGGACGGTCATCTTGTTCTGTGTCAGGGTACCGGTTTTATCCGAACAAATGACGGAAACAGAACCCAGTCCCTCGACTGCCTGTAGCTTTCGCATAATGGCGTGTTCCTGCGACATCTTCTGAGTACCAAACGACAGCACGATTGTGACAATGGAACTCAACGCCTCCGGAATCGCTGCAACTGCCAGAGCAATGGCAAACATCAGGGAATCCATAACTGCACTGAAATTGATTACATCAACGCGAATCATGCTCAGCACGAACACCAGTGCACAGACGATCATGATACCGATAGAAAGCCGCTTTCCGAACTGGTCCAGTGTGATTTGCAGCGGGGTTTTCCGAGCCTCTGCGTTCTGGATCAGGGAAGCGATCTTTCCCACTTCGGTCTGCATGCCCACTTCTGTAACCACGTACACACCGCGTCCGTAGGTGACAAATCCACCGGAATACACCATATTCTTCCGGTCTGCCAGCGGCACTTCATCTGTAATGGTGTCCAGAGATTTTTCCACATTGGTGCTTTCGCCGGTGAGGGCACTTTCGTTTGTCTGAAGTGATGCACAGTCGATCAGTCTGCCGTCCGCGGGGATCTGGTCGCCGGCTTCCAGCAGAACTACGTCACCAACAGTGATCTCCTCTGCCGGCAGGATTGCTGTCTGTCCGTCACGGAGCACCTTTGCCGTAGGCGACGACAGCTTTTTCAGATTGGAGAGCGACTTTTCCGCCTTGACAGTCTGCACCGTTCCCAGAATCGCATTCATGGTGATTACGGCGATAATGACAATGAAGCTTTCCAGATCGCCGGTAAATGCAGAGATCAGGGCGGCGATGATCAGAATAATGACCAGAAAATCCTTGAACTGTTCCAGAAAAATCAGCCACGTCGGCTTTTTTTTCGCCTCTGCAATGGCATTTTTCCCATACTGTTCCAGATGTTTCGCCGCAGTTTCCGACGATAGTCCCTCTGGACATGTGCCTAACTCCTGACAGAGTTCTTCGGGTTTCTGCCGATAATGTTCGTTCATGTACAACATTCCTTTCCTTTGTAGCATACGGGTCGGACAGGCACGGACAGAAAAAAACGGCAAGACCATACGGAACCGACAACTCTCCTGTCAAACGTGCTCCGTAAAAGTCTTGCCGTTTAGATATGAAGCGGGTCATTTTCTCAAACGACCGTACTGACGCCGCATAAACAGGAGAATCTCCTGCCAGCTACTCTCTTTTACTCTTAATATTATACCCAACTTCATGAATCTTGTCAAGTAAAAAGAAAAAAGTTCACAAAAGAGCCGATGACACGCTTCCGCATCATCGGCTCTTTCTATATGATATTGCTGTCTGTGACAGACGTTTTTAGTCGTTTACCTTGCGGGTATAATCCGGCAGCAGCTTCGGAGAAACTTCGTCCGGCTGGATACCAGCGTCAGCCAGTTCCTTTTCGAACTTTGCAACGTGATCCAGAGTCAGCTTGCCGACTTCAACAGTCTTTGCCTTTGCAGCAGCGTACTTACCAGCGTTACGGCCGAATACGATAACGTCCAGCAGGGAGTTACCCATCAGTCTGTTTTCACCGTGTACACCACCAGCAGCTTCGCCGGCAACGAACAGGTTTTCTACGCAGGTCTGGCTGTCTGTGCCAACCTTGACACCACCGTTCTGGTAGTGCAGAGTCGGATAGATCAGCATCGGCTGCTTCCGAATGTCGATGCCATATTTCAGGAACATTCTCAGCATTGCCGGAATCCGCTTTTCGATCGTGCCTTCGCCGTGAATAATGTCGATCATCGGAGCGTCCAGCCATACACCCTGACCACCGGTCGGAGTGTCTACCTGCTTGCCGCGGCGGCATTCACGAATAACGGTAGATGCAGTAACGTCACGAGTTTCCAGCGGGTTCATGAAGACTTCGCCGTCTACGTTTACCAGCTTTGCACCCAGAGAACGAACCTTTTCGGTAACCAGTGCACCGAAGATCTGTTCCGGGAATGCAGCACCGGTCGGGTGATACTGCAGGGTGTACTGCTCACGCAGCGGAGCACCCACACGATAAGCCAGCACCAGACCGTCTGCGGTTGCACCGTAGTGGTTGGAAGTCGGGAAGCCCTGATAGTGCATTCTGCCTGCACCACCGGTAGCAATGATAACAACCTTTGCCTTGGCGATCAGGATCTCGCCGGTTTCCATATTCATCAGAACGGCACCGGCACAGTGACCCTTGTCGTCCATGATCAGTTCGATTGCAGAAGTGAAATCCACTACCGGAATCTTACGGTTCAGCACTTCGTCACGCAGGGTACGCATGATCTCTGCACCGGAGTAGTCCTTCGCAGCGTGCATTCTCTTACGGGAAGTACCGCCGCCGTGGGTGGTGATCATGTTGCCTTCTGCGTCCTTATCGAACTCAACGCCCAGATCCTGCAGCCATTCAATGCCCTCCGGAGCCTCGGTAACCAGCTTATAAACCAGTTCCTTGTCCGCAGCAAAGTGACCACCGCCGTAGCAGTCAAGGAAGTGCTGTGCCGGAGAATCGTTCGGCTTATCCGCAGCCTGAATGCCGCCTTCTGCCATCATGGTGTTTGCATCACCGATACGCAGCTTGGTTACGATCATAACCTTTTCACCGGCATTGTCCGCTTCGATCGCAGCAGATGCACCAGCACCGCCGCCGCCGATGATGAGCACGTCGGTTTCATAATCCGGACAGGAAAGATCCGGCAGGTTGTCCTTCAGGCGGCTGTCAGACTGGAGCATTTTTACCAGTTCCTTCGGAGCCTTTTCGCCCTTGTTCGGACCAACAGTCAGCACGTCGAACTGATCTTCGCGATAGTCCGGGTGGTTTTCTTTCAGAACCTGATCCTTTTCCTCTGCGGTCATTCTTCTCGGTTCCATTGCAGCATTTTCTGCACGCTTTGCTTCTACCTTCTTAATGGATTCCAGCATTTCTTCCGTATACATGATACCGCACCTCCTTACTTTTCAATCTCACGATTGTTGTACTTTTCACGAATCTCCGCATCGCTCAGTGCCATATTTGCACGGATTGCTTCTTCGCACTTGCCTTCTTCGATTTCCTTGACACGATCTGCCAGATGCTGACATTTCGGTTCAATGTACTTACCGTTCAGGCGGCGAGCCAGCATTGCAACCTGCGGGTGCGAGATACCAGCCGGACAGCGGGAAGAACATACACCGCACATAACGCAGTCGAAAGATTCTTCTGCACACTTTGCATATTCCGCACGCTGTGCATATGCGATATACTGCATAACGTTCAGACCCTGTGTACAAGCATTGGTACAAGCGTTACAGCCGATGCAGGAATAGATTTCCGGATAGTTCTTCATCATTACGGTTTCGTCCGGACGAACCTCGTTGATGTCATAGATCTCCTTGATCAGCGGGAAGAACGGCAGCTGTGTGATGTACATGCCTTCTACCACCTGTGTGGAGCATGCCAGACAGGTGTGCAGTTCTCTGTCACCCTTGATCCGGTAAATTGTTGCACAGGCACCGCAGAAACCATTTCGGCAGCCGCAGCCGCGAACCAGTTTATAGCCAGCGTATTCCAAAGCCTTCATGATGGTCAGACTGGCAGGAACCTCATACTTCTTGCCCATCACGAACACATTAACCATCTGTTCCATGTGAATTCTCCTTTACCATTAATATTCGTTCGGCAGTTCGGACAGCTCATCAAAGCGGAATACCGGACCGTCCTTGCAGACGTATTTGTCACCGATATTGCAGCGTCCGCACTTGCCGATACCGCATTTCATACGCAGTTCCATTGTGGTATAGACCTGTTCTTCTTGGAAGCCCAGTTCTTTCAGACCGTCCAGTGTGAACTTGATCATGATCGGAGGTCCGCAGATCAGAACAGTACGGTTCAGGTCCGGCTTCAGTTCCTTGACATAGTTCGGAATAAAGCCAACGTGACCGTCCCAGCCCTCCTGTTCACGGTCGATGGTCAGATCCACCTTGCAGTCCTGACTCCATTCGTCCAGAATTTCCTGATAGTCTACCAGATCGTCCTTGGAACGGGAGCCGTAAATGATATGCAGAGAACCATAAGCGCCAGGATTCTCACGCTTTTTGTCACGGCAATAGTTGATGACGGAACGCAGCGGAGCCAGACCGATACCGCCGGCGATAAACAGCAGATCCTTTCCTTTCAGACCATAGTTGCCGTTTTCCAGTGTCGGAGCGGTTTCCACCGGAAAGCTCTTTCCCAGCGGACCTCTGACGGTGACTTCCTGTCCAACGTCCATCATGTGCAGCCAGCTTGTCAGACAGCCGCACTTCTTGATCGAAAATTCCATGAATTCCTTGTTTGTCGGAGAAGATGTAATGGAGAACATACCTTCGCCAATGCCCGGAATGGAAACCATCGCACACTGACCGGGCATATGCTCGAACAGTTTGTTTCCGTCCAGACCGACCACGCGGAATGTCTTGACATCGGGAGTATCCTGACGAATGTCAGTTACCACGCCGACCTTCGGAATCAATGCTTCTTGTTTCATGCGTTACCCTCCCCTAAAGTCTTCATGACCTTTACAATGTTCATGGAAATCGGGCAGCTCTTCATGCAGCGACCGCAGCCAACGCAGCCAAATACGCCGTCGTTGTTTGCCGGATAGTAAACCAGCTTATGCATGAACCGCTGACGGAAACGCTCCAGCTGTGTGGGACGCGGCTGACCGCCGGCTGTCTTGGTAAAGTCAGCGTACATACAGCTGTCCCAGCAGCGGAACCGCTGTACGCCGTGACCGGTGTCATAGTCGCGAATGTCATAGCACTGACAGGTCGGACACACGAAAGTACAGGTGCCGCAGCCCAGACATGCTTCTGACAGGCTTGCCCACTTATCGGAACTGAACAGTTCCATCAGCTTATCTCCGCCAAAGGAGTCGGTAGAGAGGTTCTTCAGCGGCAGCTTTTCCAGAATTGCCTTGGTCTTTGCCTTGGATTCTTCCGCAGCATCGTCTGCGGCATCTTCCAGCATCGGCAAAGAAGCCAGCAGAGCCTCACCCTTTTCGGTGTTTGCCTGCATCAGCACTGCATCATCTGTCAGCCAGCAGCTGACATCACCAGCCGGTTCTGCGGCATCGATACCGAATACCGAGCAGAAGCAGGTTTCACTGGGCTTGCTGCAGGACATGGTCATTACCACGCCGTGTTCCCGACGGTTCTGATAGTAGGTATCTACCGGTTCCGACAGATACACGCTGTCCAGGATCTTGAAGCTTGCCGCATCACAGGCACGCACGCCGAAGATCACGAAGTCCTCGCACTCAGTACGAATATCATCGACTTCGATCTTCTTGCCGTTGACCTTGAAGTTGACCATGTTTTCTACCTGCGGGAAGAAAAAGTCCTTGGCACTGCGGACAGTGTTGACTGCCTCTGCAGCATACTTTGCTTCCGGTGTCCAGACGCTGTACTTTACACCGCGTTTTTCATCGGTGCCGTCAGCAACCGGCAGATAGAGTTTCTTTGCTTCTGCGATGGCAGCGAACAAAGCGTCCAGATTTTCTCGAGATACTTTTTTCATCACTTGCTGCCTCCTTTATAAACCACATTCGGCTCGCAGTCTTCCTTGGTGAAGTTCACCAGCGGTGCACGGCTGCCTTCCTCTGCACCAGCCTGATATTCACCATAATAGGTGTTAATATCCTTGATGAACTTCCGGTTCAGCAGGTGCAGCGGAATGTGCTGCGGACATACTCTGGAGCACTCACCGCAGTCGGTACAGCGACCTGCTACGTGGAATGCACGAATAATGTGGAACATGTTTTCTTCGAAGGAGTCTGCTGCTGCCTTCTGGGAAACACCAGATGCCGGATTGTCAAAGACGCACTGTTCGCAGCTGCATGCCGGACAAATGTTGCGGCAGGCGTTGCAGCGAATGCAGCGGGACAGTTCCCCACGCCAGAATGCGAATCTTTCTTCCGGTGTCATAGCCTCCAGCTTTGCGACCATATCGAAACGACCGGACTCCGGATTTTCCTCACCGTTTTCGCCCAGCATCTCATCGTAGACAACAACCTTGTGGCTCTTGCAGACTTCGCAGCGTTCCAGCAGGCAGTCCTTCTTGCTGACAGAAACTTCACCGTACATGGTTTCCGCCTTTACGGTGTCACCGTCAGTGGTGATGCCCAGAATGCCCTCGGCACCGGCTTCACGTACCTTATCCGGATCCAGCTTGCCGTCACAGGGAACGCCGATGATGTAAACGTTTTCCCGCTTGATGCGGTGTTCTGTCAGCAGCTGGTTGAAGCTATAGGAATCACACGGCTTCAGGAAAACCAGTGTCTTGCCCTCCAGCTTAGACAGTTTGATCAGATACTTCGACAGATTGCTGCCGCAGAAATCGTGATATACAAAATCCTTTTCCAAAGCTTCTGCAGAATCGAACACAGCCGGTGTGGGATCATAGACAAACTCACCGTTTTTCCAGCCCAGCACACGAACAACTGTACCGTCTGCCAACAGCTCGGAGGCTCTTTTCATCATTTCGCTTTGCATCTCAGATCCTCCAGTCTTTTGTTCTCGCCCAGTGCAGTGACAGTTTCTACAAACTCATTCATGGTTGCAGCGAACTTTGCACCTTCTGCGGCGGATACCCATTCTACACGGGTACGCTCTTTCTCGATACCCAGATAATCCAGCATCGAGAACAGCAGTGTCATTCTGCGGCGGGCATAGTAGTTACCAGTGGTATAGTGGCAGTCACCCGGGTGACAGCCGCAGAGGATCACGCCGTCTGCACCACGCTGGAATGCACGCAGAATAAAGAGTGGATTGACACGGCAGGAGCAAGGTACACGAATGATCTTGACATCTGCCGGATAGTTTGAACGGTTTGTACCCGCAAGGTCCGCACCTGCATAAGAACACCAGTTACAGCAGAATGCGACGATTTTCGGTTTAAATTCCTGATTTACTTGCATATTGCATCTACCTCCGCCATAATCTGACCGGTTGCGAAGCCCTTCAGATCCATTGCACCGGACGGGCATGCAACGGTACAAGCACCGCAGCCCTGACATACTGCCTCATTGACAACTGCTACGCGGCGAATCATCGAGCCGTCCTGACGGCGGCTGAAGTCCTTCTCCTCATAAGTAATTGCACCGTACGGGCAGACATTTGCACAAGACGAGCAGCCATTGCACTTCATGGGATCCGAATGGGATACGCACGGGTTGCAGGACAGCTTGTCCTTTGCCAGCAGACCGATAACCTTAGAAGCAGCGGCACCAGCCTGTGCAACAGTTTCCGGAATATCCTTCGGTCCCTGACAAACGCCGGAAAGGAATACACCGGCTGTCGGGGATTCTACCGGACGCAGCTTTGCGTGAGCTTCTGTGAAGAAGTCGTTGGTATCCATGCTTGCAGTCAGCATGGTTGCCAGCGGACGGGCACTCTTGTCTGCTTCGATTGCAGCAGCCAGAACGACCATATCTGCCTTGATGTGCAGCTGTTCGTTAGAGATCAGGTCAGAAGCCTGAACGTCCAGTGTGCCGTCAGGCTGCGGAGCAACCTTGCCGACCATACCCTTAATATAATGTACGCCATACTGTTCTACGGCACGGCGATAGAACTCATCATAGTTCTTGCCCGGTGTACGAACGTCGATGTAGAATACATAGACATCGGTATCCGGATACTTTTCACGGCACAGCATTGCGTGCTTTGCGGTATACATACAGCAGATCTTGGAGCAGTATTCCTTACCGCAGCCATGCTGAGAACCGGATTCACGGCTGCCGACGCACTGTACGAATACCAGTGTCTTCGGCTGCTTGCCGTCGGACAGACGCTGCAAATGACCTTCTGTCGGACCGTCTGCCTTCAGGATCCGCTCGAATTCCAGAGAAGTGACAACGTCCTTGCTCTGGGAATATGCGAATTCGTCATAGCCGTCAATGTTGATCGGATTGTAACCGGTAGCGGCAACGATTGCACCGTACTTTTCTTCTACGAAAGTTTCCTTCTGCTCGTAGTCGATCGCACCGGCAGAGCAAACTGTCGAACACAGACCGCACTTGCCCTTGGTGAGCTTGATGCAGCGTGTGGAGTCCAGAACAGCAACGTTCGGAATCGCCTGTGCAAACGGGATATATGCAGCGTGACGGTTGCTCAGTCCCAGATTGTAAGCATCCGGAATGTTCTTTACCGGACACTTTTCCGTACATGCACCGCAGCCGGTACACTTATCCTCATCGACAAAACGAGCCTTACGGCGAATCTTGACGCTGAAGTTGCCCACGAAACCGGTCACTGCTTCTACTTCACTGTAGGAGTAGATCGTGATCTTGTCGTTCTGTGCACATTCTACCATTTTCGGTGTCAGGATACAGGACGAGCAGTCCAGTGTCGGGAATGTCTTATCGATCTGTGTCATCTTACCGCCGATGGTCGGTTCCTTTTCGACGATGTCTACCGGATAGCCGGCTTCTGCAATATCCAGAGCAGTCTGGATACCTGCGATACCGCCGCCGATGACCAGAGCACGCTTGGTTACCGGACTTTCGCCGGCGATCAGCGGGGTATTCAGCAGAACCTTTGCAATTGCTGCACGTCCGAGGACGATTGCCTTTGCGGTTGCCTCCGGAATATCCTTGTGGATCCACGAGCACTGTTCACGAATATTTGCGACTTCCAGCATGTAGGGGTTCAGGCCTGCTGCTGCAACAGTCTTACGGAAAGTTGCCTCATGCATACGGGGCGAACATGAACATACAACAACGCCCTCCAGCTGATACTCCTTGATCGCATCTTTGATTATGTTTTGGCCTGCCTCTGAGCACATATAGGGATAGTCGGTCGCATAAACGACTGCCGGCTCTTTTCCAAGAGTTTCAGCAACAGTTTTTACGTCGACGGTCGCCGCAATGTTCGTACCGCAGTGGCATACAAAAACACCTATTCTCCGCATTTTTATGCCTCCTTATTTGCTGTATTTCCGGAATGCACTGACGATTGCCTGCTGCGGCAAATCGTCGTCCAGCATTTCGGGAATCTGCTCCGATTTCAGGTGATTCTGTCCCTGCTGACGGATTACCGCCAGTCTGACTGCTTCCACCAGTTTTGCCGGTTCCACGTCACGCGGGCAGCGTTCTACGCAGGCAAAGCAGGACAGGCATGTATAAATGGACTTCGATGCCATCAGCTTTTCGATGTCACCTTTTTCCACCATATATACAAACTGATGCGGATGATATTCCATTGCATCATAAGACGGACAGGTACCGCTGCACTTTCCGCAACGCATACACTTCAGCGGATTCACGCCGCTGGTCGTCAGAACGAGTTCTTTCAAATCTGCCATTTTCGTTCCTCCTTATTTCAGACCGAGTGCTTCCGCCAGCAACTCGGTAAAGTATACGACCGGCAGATCCGAAACGCCGGAATTCTTCTGGAGGTTGTACAGACAAAGCGGACATGCGGTGATCACCATTTCTGCACCGTGGTCCTTGGCACTGGTCATCACCTTGTTGCTTCTGGACTCTGCCACAGACTTTTCGTCCAGTGTCAGATAGCCGCCGCAGCATTCGTTCCGCATCGGATACAGTACCGGTGTTGCACCAATTGCACGGATAAAGTCTTCCAGAATCTTCGGATTCTCCGGATTATCCATCTGCATGGTCTTTCCCGGACGGAGCAGAAGACATCCGTAATATGCGGCGATCTTCTTGCCCTTCAGCGGATTTACCACTTTCTTTTTCAGTTCATCGAAGCCGACCTTGTCCCGCAGTACTTCCAGATAATGCAGAACTTCGGTTTCGCCCTGATACGGCTCTGCCAGCTTCAGATAATTGTTTGCTTTCAGAACAATGTTGTCATCGGTCTGCATATCATGGTTGACCTGCTTGATGACATTATGACAGGCAGAACAAAGGGTAACCAGAGGCTGTCCCAGTTCCTTTGCTTTTGCCAGTGCACGAATCGATGAGAGCTTGGTTGCGATCTCATTCTTCGCCATTGGATACACACCGCCGCAGCACTGCCAGTCCGGAAGTTCTTCCAGAGTAAAGCCCAGTGCTTCAGCAGAGATCCGAGCATAGTGATCGAGGTCTTTCGCCTTGGTCTTCAGTGTACAGCCCGGAAAATAACTGTATGTCATAGCAAAACTACCTTTCCTTCCTGTTTTTTTGCACCGAAGTGCAGACGGTTCACGCCATCTCCTCGGGATGGAATACTTCGTCGAACCGTTCAGCTGTCAGGAATCCCAGCTCTACGCAGGCTTCCTTCAGCGAGATGTTGTCATGGAACGCCTTCTTTGCAGTTTTTGCAGCATTCTCATAACCGATGTAGGGGTTCAGTGCGGTTACCAGCATCAGAGAATTGTGCAGGTTGTGGTGCATCTTTTCGCGGTTTGCACAGATGCCCACTGCACAGTTCTTATTGAAGGAGATAATGGACTCTGCCAGCAGACGTGCAGACTGCAGGAAGTTATACGCACAAACCGGCATAAATACGTTCAGCTCAAAGTTACCCTGAGAAGCTGCCATGCCGACTGCCACGTCGTTGCCCATTACCTGAACAGCAACCATCGTTGCCTGTTCGCACTGTGTCGGATTGACCTTGCCGGGCATGATGGAAGAACCCGGTTCGTTTTCCGGAATGGTGATTTCACCCAGACCATCTCTCGGACCGCTTGCCAGCCAGCGAACGTCGTTGGCGATCTTCATCATATCCGCAGCCAGAGCCTTCAGGGCACCGTGTGCAAATACGATCTCATCCTTGCTGGTCAGTGCGTGGAATTTGTTGGAAGCGGTGACGAAGTCCTTGCCGGTCAGTTCAGAAACTGCCTTGGCAACTTCTACGTCAAAGCCCTCCGGTGCATTCAGACCGGTACCAACTGCGGTGCCGCCCAGTGCCAGTGTCTTCAGGTACGGCAACGCAGAAACGAGCATCTCGCGATCACGCTCGAGAGAAGTACGCCAGCCGCTGATCTCCTGCGAGAACTGGATCGGTGTTGCATCCTGCAGGTGGGTTCTGCCGCTTTTTACAATGCCCTTGTGTTCTTCTTCCAGACGGCGGAAGGTAGCCACCAATTCGTCAATTGCCGGCAGTACCTTATCCTCTACAGCCAGAACAGCAGAGATATGCATTGCAGTGGGGAATGTGTCGTTAGAAGACTGACTCATATTGACATCGTCATTCGGGTGCAGGATCTTCTTTCCGGCAACTTCATTACCGCGGTTTGCGATAACTTCGTTGGCGTTCATGTTGGACTGTGTGCCGCTGCCCGTCTGCCATACAACCAGCGGAAAATGCTCGTTCAGGCTGCCGGAGATCACTTCGTCACAGGCAGTGGAGATTGCAGAAAGCTTCTCCTCTGTCATACGCTCCGGACGGAGCTTGTGGTTTGCCATAGCGGCAGCCTTTTTCAGGATACCGAAAGCGTGTGTGATCTCGCGGGGCATGGTTTCAATGCCCACACCGATCAGAAAGTTCTCGTGGCTGCGTTCTGTCTGTGCTGCCCAGTACTTATCGGCGGGCACCTTTACTTCGCCCATCGAATCGTGTTCAATGCGATACTCCATGTTCATCTCTCCTATTTTGAAATTTTGATGATGGTGATTGTGTCTGTTTCTGCTGTACGGCAGAAACGCTTTTGTGTCCGGTAAAAAGACTGTCCTGCCCTCGGCTGCAGTCCGTCAGTTCGGGCTGCTTGTCCGCAGTCTTTCTGCGGTTCCACAGCCGGATCCCCGTGCCGATGCAATGCACCCTTTCACGGAAACATACTTTTATGACAGAACAGCCTTTCTTCGCTGTCGGAACCGCTGAAAGCGACTCCTGATCCCGTCCTGTCCGAACGTCATTTTCACGGCGGCACGGCACAAAAAATCTGCTGTACAACACGGCACAGCACCGCCATAGCGAAACTGTCTGTGACAGTTCCCGACAGAAAAATCAAGAATTCTCCCCCAAAGCCGTCGCTTTTCCAGAGAAAAACTACATGATGTACTATCTATGATATTATAACATATTCCGCCTGATTTTTCAAGGGACAATCGCAAATTTTGTATGAACAAGCGGCATAACAGCCTCCGGTGTCGATTCCCGAATGGTAAAATTTCTGTCACACGACACCATTCGAGAAATTTCATGTCATTTTGCATTATACCATTTCTTTGTGAAAAAATCAACAGCTTTTGAAACACCTCATGTTTTGCAAAGTTTTTCGCGGAAATACGCTGTTTTTTTGTCATGCCCCTTTGAAAAAACTTTGTTTCTCGAAACGAGAATGCGGTTTTTCATAGTTAGTATAAGCTAACTATGATTTTACAGAAATCGCAGCCGATTTTCCGCCGGTTTGAAAAGTTGTCCGGTTTCTTCAAAAAATCTAACGAATCCCCTTGTCTTTTCCCGAAAAGCGTGGTATAATGCAGTTGTTCCGAAAAACAGAACAACGGAGGTATACCCCTATGGAAACATTCCACAACCGGCTGCAGCAGGCGATGCAGCAAAAACACATGACACAGTCTGACTTGTGTGCCAAAACCGGCATTTCCCGTTCCACCATGAGCCAGTATTGTTCCGGTTCTTTCCGCCCGAAGGAGAGCAAGCTGCGGCTGCTGGCGAAGGCTCTCGGCGTAAAGGAAGCGTGGCTGCTGGGCTATGACAGCCCCGAAGAACCGCCTGTTTCATGGGAGGACTATCCCAATCTTCGCCCGATTCAGCTGAAACGCTTTCCGCTGCTGGGTGAGATTGCCTGCGGCGAACCGATCTTTGCACAGGAAGATCGGGAAACCTTTCTGATCGCTGATGCGGAAATTGCTGCGGACTTCTGTCTGCTGGCACGGGGCGACAGCATGATCGGGGCACGGATCTACGACGGCGATGCGGTGTTTATCCGCAGCCAGCCCATGGTGGAAAACGGCGAGATCGCGGCTGTAATCATTGACGACGAAGCCACGCTGAAACGGGTCTACTACGACAGAGAGCACGCACGCTTACAACTGGTACCGGAAAATCCGGCATACTCTCCGCTGGTCTATGTGGGAGAAGAACTGGACAATATCCGCATACTGGGAAAAGCAGTCGGATTCATGAGTATTTTCTAAGGCAATACCGTGCAAAGTTCGCCTAACGGCTTTGTGCAGTATCACCCGAAAGCAAAAACCGGCAGACAGTTTTCCCAACTGTCTGCCGCTTTGTTTTGGAATTGCAAAATTACAGAAGCGGGCTGATCGTCCGCAGGATCGCCTGCCAGAGCAGACTGTGCCGGCGACGCTTGCAGTCCTGAAGCGTCACACGGCGGCTTTTCTCAATGGTCACAACGCAGTCCAGCTTCATCTTCTGCAACGCACTGCATTCCACCAGCATCGCCGCACACTCCATGTGCAGGTACAAACTGCGATAGTCCATGTTGATCGTTCCTACAATGCCGATCCTGTCATCTACCAGATAGCTTTTGGCATGGATAAATCCCGGCGTATACTCATAGATCCGCACCCCTGCCCGAATCAGCGGCTCATAATAGGAACGGGTGAGAGAATACACCACACGCTTATCCGGAATCCCCGGTGTCACAAGCCGCACATCGACCCCGCGTTGTGCCGCCATGCAAAGGGCGTGCTGCATTTCGTCATCGATCGCCAGATACGGCGTGAAGATATACACATACTCTTTCGCCTGATACAGCAGATCCAGATAAATATCCTGTGCCAGCGTTTCATTTTCAAAGGGCGAATTGCAGTAGGGCTGCACATAGCCGTCTGTGGGAAACGGTTCCGGATGATACCGGTGTGGCAGGTACTTCTTGCAGTTGTCATTGGTGTTGTAGAATGCATTCCACAGTTCCAGACACATCAGCGTAAGGCTGTACACGCCCTCGCCATAGAGCCGCAGTCCGGTGTCTTTCCAGTGCCCGAACCGCTGTTTCTGGTTGATATACTCATCTGCCAGATTGAAGCCGCCGGTATAGGCAATATAGCCATCAATGACAGTGATCTTCCGGTGGTTCCGGTTGTTCATCACCGCGGAAAGTGCCGGTCGGAACGGGTTGAACGTCAGCACATGGATTCCCGCCGCCGCAAGTTCTTTCCGGAAATTCTTCGGCAGACAGCCCACGCTCCCCAGATCGTCATAGGCGAAGCGGACTTCCACGCCGGCGGCTGCCTTTTCTTTCAGAATGGCTTTGATCGAATCCCACATGACTCCGTCTGTCACGATAAAGTATTCCATAAAAATATAATGTCTGGCTTTCCGGAGATCCTCCAGCAGTCGTGGGAACGCTTCATCTGCCAAAGAAAAATATTCCACCTTGGTATTCTGGTACATGGGAAAACCGCTGCTTTCCAGATAGAAACTGGTTTCCGCCATGCGTACCGGAAACGCCGCCGCAGAACAACCTACAGAGGGACGAATCCCGATCACCCGCCTGCCGTGGTGCAGCTGCCGGCGAATCCGCCGCGAGGGACGCTTGTCCCCGAACAGCAGATACATCATTCCGCCCAACAGCGGAAACGTACCGATAAACAGCATCCAGAGAATTTTATAAGAGGGATTTCCGGACTTATTGATGATATACAATTCAATCGCCAGACTCAGCCCGACAAATGTAATATTGATCCACGTTGCATACTGTGTCAGCCGCAGAAACAAGATCACAAACCACACCAGCTGCAAGACAATCAGGAATCCGATAATTACCACTCGGCTGGTCAACATGCTGATCAGTTTTTTCAGCTTTCGCCGCACAACATCACGCCCCTTTCCGGAATTGCTTCGGGCAACACTGCACAAGCTTTATGCGGTGTTGCCTTCATCTCTTTTAGTATAGCAGATTTTTCGGAAAAAGGCAAGCCTCACTTTTGGAGAAAAAGTAGGGCGTTTTGCTGATATAAAAAAACATATTGTGCAGAGAAACTCGTTGACTTCCGGTGGGAATAGAAGATTTCGATGCAGAATACGAAAAATTTAAAAAAGAATTTGCAGAAAAGCACAAAAATGATGACAGCACCTCATTTTGAATTCCCAAAAGTTAGACCAAAAAAATCTAACAATTAGGAGCAGTTCAAAATGAGGTGCTTTTTTCACGTTTAAATGGTAATTCTATGTTTTCCTTAGGAAACGCTGCATAAAGCTTGTGCGTAAGATGCGTAGTCAGATTTTTCGGCAGATTGCACAGAAATTCCGCAGGCATACTGCCGTATGGCAAGGGATTTCTGGGCAATATGACGGGAAATCTGCAAGCAGATTGCGTGCAAAGCCGTCAGGCGGGCTTTATGCAGTGTTTCCTTTACTCGGCATAGCCGTCGGGGTGATGCTGGTGCCAGTTCCATGCACTGGCAATAATTTCTTCCAGACTGTCATGTACCGGTTTCCAGCCCAACACAGCCTTTGCCTTTTCGCTGGAAGCCACCAGCCGTGCAGGATCGCCGGCACGCCGCGGGGTTTCCACTGCGGGAATCGGGTGCCCTGTCACCTTGCGGGCAGTTTCGATCACTTCCCGCACAGAATAGCCTACGCCGTTGCCAAGATTGAAAATGCTGCTTTCCCCGCCGTTTTGCAGATACTGCACTGCCAGAATGTGTGCCTGTGCCAGATCGGTCACATGGATATAGTCCCGAATGCAGGTGCCGTCCGGCGTGTCATAATCTGTGCCGTAAATGGAGATCGCTTCCCGCTTGCCGTTGGGCACCTGTAAAATCAGCGGGATCAGGTGGCTTTCCGGATTATGTGCCTCGCCAATGGTGCCGCTGGCATCTGCTCCACAGGCATTGAAATACCGCAGGGAAACATACCGCAGTCCATATGCGTTTGCCGTCCAGTGGAACATCTTTTCCATTGCCAGCTTGGTTTCTCCGTAAGGGTTTGTCGGCAGCGTCCGGTCGGTTTCCAGAATCGGAATGTGCTCCGGTTCGCCATAGGTTGCCGCAGTGGAGGAAAAGACGATCTTGTCCACGTGATTTTTGACCATTGCCTCCAGCAGCACCCGTGTGCCGCAAAGGTTGTTGTCATAATATTTCAGCGGATTTGTGACGCTCTCTCCCACCAGCGAGTATGCCGCAAAGTGAATGACTGCATCGATCTGCTCCTGCTGAAACAGATTATCCAGAAATGCAAAGTCGTGCAGGTCGCCCTGATAGAACTTTGCCCCTGCCGGAATGGCTTCGCGGTGCCCTGTCACCAGATTATCCGCCACGATCACATCTTCTCCGGCACGCACCAGCTCCAGTGCCGTATGGGAACCGATATATCCGGCTCCGCCCAATACTAAAATACGCATTGCAATTGCTCCTTTCCAAAAGCTTAAACTCTGACACCGCCCATCGGACGGACAGAAAGCTTATGACAGCTGCCCTTTCCGAACAGCTGGTTCATACACTGACAATATGCCTCGGCTTCTTCCACCGGCACAAATGCCTGAATAGTTCCGGCAAAGCCGCCGCCGTGTACCCGCACAGCACCCTTTTCACCAAGGAACTGTTTGCTGTACCAGATGCCCAGCGGAATCGCCTGTTCTGTGGGCTTCTGGCAGGAAAACAGATTTTGCAGCAGTTCCGCAGAAGAAGTGCCGGACTCCCGCACCAGTGCAAAGAATGCGGACAGATCGCCGTCTTCCAGTGCCTTTGCCTCCGCAGTTGCCCGTTCGCTCTCTGCAAAGAAATGTGCCGCACGGAGAATGGCACGGTCGGAACAGGTCTTTCTCAGCTGCGGAATGGCTTTCCGGAACTGCTCTGCGGAAACCTCCCGCAGGACAGACTTTCCGAAATAAGCGGCAACTTGCTTCATCTCCGTCGGAACCGCCACATAATCCGGTGTCAGATCGGCGTGGCTGCCCTTGGTATCTGTGATGCACAGGCAGTATCCTGCTTGTGCAAAGTCAAAGGTATGCTTCTGTATCACCGGTTTTTCGGTGTCCGCAAAATCGATCCAGACGAAACCGCCTACGGAACTGACCATTTGATCCATCAAGCCGCTTTGCTTGCCGAAATATACATTTTCCGCATACTGTCCGATCTTGGCAATTTCCACTGCACCGGCTTTTCCGCCGTTGTCATGCTGGTCGATGATCGTTCCCACCAGCACCTCAAACGCTGCCGAGGAGGACAGCCCGCTGCCGCTGAGCACCTCCGAAGTGGAGTAAGCATCCCAACCGCTGAGGGATACACCCATATCTGCAAATTTCGCAGCGATTCCCCGAATCAATGCCGTGGAAGTGCCTTCCTCCTCCGGCTTCTTTGACAAATCGGAAAGCTGCACCTGAATCTGGGAATAGCCCATAGATTTCAGCCGGATCACGCCCTCCTGATGAAAACCGACAACGGCGATCACGTCCAGATTCACCGCCGCCGCCAGCACGCAGCCGTGCTGGTGATCGGTATGGTTGCCGCCGACTTCGGTGCGTCCGGGAGCCGAGAAAATGCCGACTTGTCTCCGCTGGGGATACAGCTTCGCAAATTCGTCCAGTGCCGCCGCATACCGTTTCTTCTGGTGCACCAGCATGTCTGCATCGTCACCATACAACTGTTTCAGCTTCTTGTCCAGCTTTCCCGCTTTCAGTGTTTGTTTCCATTCTGCAACTGTCATCATCGTTCGCATATCCTCTCATTTCATTTTTCCCGTACTGTGCGGAATTTCCTCAAACTTCTGTAAAGTGCATGGATACCGGCGTATAATCGCCCCATGCCTTCGGCAGCAGTACGCCGCCTGCCATGAGTGCCGCACCGGTGTAGACTTGTTCCGTGCCGTCCAGCCGGTACTGCTTTTCTGCACACAGTCCCCGCAGCTTCACCTGATGCCGCAGGGTGTTGGCTTCGGCGTGGAAGATCATGCCCTGCACCAGTATCTCGCTGCCGTCCTGTGCCGCAAATGCCCAGATCGCTTCTGCATCGGTCATGGGGTTGGTCAGACGGTAGTACCTGCCGTTGTGGATCAGCGGGCCATAAGCCTTGAACTGCTGAATTTGCTCTGTCACAGCCCGCTTTTCCGCATCAGACAGCAGATTCAAGTCCAGTTCATAGCCGAAGCTGCCTGCCATAGCCGTCACCGCACGGGTTTCAAACGGTGTGATGCGACCGGTCTGGTGGTTCGGCACGGTGGAAACGTGAGATCCCACTGCGGAAACGGGATAGAAGAACGATGTGCCGTACTGGATCTTTGTCCGTTCGCGGGCATCGGTATCGTCACTGCACCAGATCTGCGGACAGTAGTACAGCATGCCGGCATCAAATCTGCCGCCGCCGCCGCTGCAACCCTCAAAGAGTACTTCCGGAAACGCCGCCGTCAGCCGTTCCAGCAGGGCGTACAAGCCCAGCACATAGCGGTGAGGCATCTCTCCCTGCCGGTCTGCGGGCAGAGTCTGGGTGTACCAGTCACTGATGCTGCGGTTCATGTCCCACTTGACATAGGAAATGTCTGCACTGTGCAGCACTTCGCTCATGACACGGAACAGGTACTCCTGTACTTCCGGATTGGTCATATCCAGCACCAGCTGATACCGTCCCCGCATCGGCGAACGCTCCGGAATCCGAATCGCCCAGTCCGGATGTGCCCGATAGAGGTCGCTGTCCTCGGAGATCATCTCCGGCTCGAACCAGATGCCGAACCGCATGCCCATCGCCTTGATCTTCTCCACCAGATCGTGCAGTCCGCCGGAGAGTTTTTTCTCATTGACGAACCAGTCCCCCAGACCGGAACAGTCGTCGTCCCGCTTGCCGAACCAGCCGTCGTCCAGCACCAGCATATCCACGCCGAGGCGTGCAGCTTCTTCGGCAATGTGCAGGATCTTTTCCGTATCGAAGCCGAAATAGGTGGCTTCCCAGTTGTTGATCAGCACAGGACGTTCTGCCAGCTGATACTTGCCGCGGCAGATGTGTTCCCGAATTGCCCGATGAAACTGGTGGGACAAAGTTTCCAGTCCGGTGCTGCTATAGGACAGCAGCACTTCCGGTGTGGCAAAACACTCCCCTGCTCCCAGCTCCCAGCGGAACAGGTCGGGGTGGATTCCCATGACTACACGCACCTGCCCCAGCTGGTCGCACTCGATCTTGGTCTGGTGACTGCCGCTGTAGACCAGAGCCGCCCCCACGCAGGCACCGGAGGTTTCCGTGCAGTCCGGTGTGCAGAGCAGCACGGTGGGATTCTGGTGATGACTGGACGTACCGCGGGTGCTGGAACTCTCCTGAATGCCGTGGAGCAGCGGACGGCGTTCTGCCTGCCGTTCCATGGCGTGTCTGCCGTAGAAGTGTATCCACTCCCAGCTGCCCTGTCCCATGTCCAGACAAAGGCTTGCCGCCTTGGTCAGTGTCACCGGTGCTTCGCCCAGATTGCGGATCTCTGCACAGCGTGTCACAACGTCCAGTTTCGGCAGCACGCCGTATTTCAAAGTCACTTCCACCGCAGAAGCCGTATCCCGCAGAACCACTTCCAGTGTTTCCGCTTCGTCCTCTCCGGCATACAACGCCGGCAGACCGGCAATGGCATACTTGCCCTGTTTCACCGTGTGGCTGTAGTACCGCAGATCCAGTGCACAGCTGCCGTCAGCGTGTACCGCTTCCACTGCCGGCACCCGAAAATCGCCTATGCCTGCTCCGGCATATTCCAGCGGCAGGGTGTCCAGCGAATAGGTGCGGTCATTTCCGGCATCATGGGGATTTCCGGAAAAGCCTACGTCCGGATAGTCCTGCAAATAGGACATGTCACAGCCAGTCTTTGCACCGTACCAGAGATGCCGCAGGACCCCGTAGGTGTCCGCCTGCATCTGGTACATGGTATGCTTTGTTTCCAGTGTAAAAATTCGCTTTTCTGTATTGATCTTGATTGCCATATCCAACACTCCTTCAGGATACAGAAAACCGTATGACATTGCAGTTTCATTCTTCGAATCGTGTCACATCATACGGTTTTCTGTCTATTCTCTATTCTACGAAATTTATGAAAAACTTCCTTAACCCTTTACTGCACCATTGGCAATGCCGCCGATGATCTGCTTCTGACAGAAGATGTAGAAGATCAGGATCGGGATCAGTGCCAGCAGGTAAGAAGCAAACGCCAGATTGTAGTTCGTGCCGAACTGGGTCTGGAAGTTCAGCTGTGCCAGCGGCAGGGTGGTGTCTTCGCTGCTGGACATGATCACCAGCGGTGTCATGACATCGTTCCATGTGCCCAGAGCCGTCAGAACTGCCACGGTAGCATGCATCGGCTTCATCATGGGGAAAATGATCGTCCAGTAGGTTTTCCATGTGGAAGCACCGTCAATGTTTGCAGCTTCTTCCATTGCCAGCGGAACGTTTTTCAGATAGCCGCTGTACAGCATGACGTTCATGGGCATATAGAATACCAAATACAGAATGATAACGCCCAGACGGTTGTCCAGTCCCATAATGGCGGTCTGCTTGACCAGCGGCATCATCAGAATGGCAAAGGGAACGAACATACCGCTGACGATGTAAAAGTAGATCAGCTTATAGCCCTTTTTCCGTGCCATGTTTCTGCCAATGGCATAGCCTGCCATAGAGTGGAGCAGCACTGCCAGCACAATGGTCACTGCGGTGATCAGAAAGCTGTTGCCCAGCGAGTGCCAGAAGTTTGTCACACGCATTGCCTCGGAGAAGTTGCTGAAATTCCATGTGCTGGGGAACGAGAGTGCTCCGGCAATGTCATTTGTCATTTCGGTAGGGCTCTTGAATGCGATCATGACGGTCATATACAACGGGAACAATACCGTCAGGCAGCCCAGAAACAGCAGTACGGTCAGAAGCACATTGGTACCGCCGATTTTATGTGTCTTTTTCATAGCTGTTCCTCCTTCTTACCGGTAATCTTCATCTGAATGATCGAGAATGCCACAATAACAATAAAGAATACTACGGCGTTTGCACTCTGGAATCCGAACTGTCCGCCGTCCATACCGTTTTTGTAGATCAGGTAGGAAATGGACTCGGTACTCTGTGCAGGACCGCCCTTGGTCAAAGACATGATCTGGTCGAATACCATCATCATGTTCTTGGTGCTGAGAATCAGGTTAATGGAAACGAACGGCAGCAGCATCGGGAAAGTCAGCTTCCAGAACTTCTGCCACGGGTTTGCACCGTCGATCATGCCGGCTTCGTAGATGTCCGCCGGAACGGTCTGCAAACCGGAAATGTAGATGATCGTGTTCATTGCGACTGCCTGCCATACGCCGACAACCAGCACGCCAATCCACGCGTATCTCTCACTGGCAAGAATACTGTTTTCCAGAAAGCCGATGTGCATTGCCTTGCCCATAGCCGGAATGATGTAGGTAAAGATAAAGCTGAAAATATAACCGACGATCAGTCCGCCCAGAATATTCGGAACAAAGTACACACCGCGGAGCAGGCTCTTGCAGCGGATCCTGCTGTTCAGCCCCATTGCCAGCAACAGGCTCAGACAGTTGATGAGAATGGTTCCGGCAATCGCATACTTGAATGTGAACAGGTAGGAGTGCAGGACACGTTCATCAGAAAACAGGTCGATATAATTTCGCAGTCCCACGAAATCAAAGGTACCATAGCCGCGGTAGTTGGTGAAGCTGTAAACTGCACCGGTGATCAGCGGCAGGGTGTTAAACAGGAAGAACAGAATGACAATCGGAATGGTCATTGCCAGATAGGTTCGATTGTTGCTGCTCAATGCTTTTCTTTTGCTCATGATGCATTCTCCTCCTCATATTTTTGTACTTTCGCGATCAGGTCGCGGTTATACCGTTTCCATTCCTTATCGAAACGCTTCAGGAACTTGGCGGTGGAGTCACTGCTGTCGTCCATGAGATAAGTCTGTACCATTGCGTCCACACTCATCTCACTGGGATAGTGGTGATCGTGGAAGTCGGACATTCTGCCCTCATCGATATAGGAACGCATACCGTCCAGCATCGACGGCAGAGTGAAGTCGCCGTCCTTACAGGGCACTGCGTTCTGGTTGTCCAGATAGATCTGAATGGTTTCATCATCATACAAGAACTTCAGTACTTCATAAACGGCATCTTTGTGCTTGGTTTCTTTCATCACGCAGAACTGCAGGTCAACACCGGAGTTCAGCACGTTATCCGCTTCATCCTCATTTGCAGGGAATACAAACGAGTCAATGTTCATATCCGGATTTACCGACTGAATTTGCGGCACCGCATAGCTGCCGATGGGATACATTGCCGATTCGCCACGTGCAAAAGCAGTGCAGGCATCGTTATAGCTGTACGCATAGGGATTCGGTTCTGCGTAATCCAGCAGTACCTTGTCCTTTTCGGCAACTTCCTGATATGCGTCCGTAAAGGTCGTCTTTCCGGCGTTGACATCGCTGCATGTGGACGGAGAGGACAAACCGACTGCCAGTGCATTCCACGGTGCCATACAAGTCCATGTGTCCTTATATCCCAGATACAGCGGGTAAACATCGGAGGTGTTCTGAATGGTTTCACACAGGTCGGTGAATTCGCTCCATGTGGCAGGGATCTCCCAGCCGTTCTCCTCGAACATATCCTTGTTGTACAGGATTCCGGCACAGTTTGCCACATAAGGCAGTCCGTATACCCCGTCTTTCGGAATGAACTCCAGTTCATCTACAATGTCCAGATATGCCGGTTTGATGCCTGACACGCCCTCAAAATCGGAAACGTCCAGAAACATATCTGCGTCCAGAAAGTTGGAGTAGTTGATGTCGCCGCCGATACCGATAATGTCCGGATAATCCCCGCGGATAAACCGTGTTTTCAGCACAGTCATGGCTTCATTGGGCGATTCAATGGTCAGATGAATATCATCATGGGTCGCGTTAAAGCGTTCCTCCATTTCCTCGAAAGCCGCAACAGCTTCCGGTTTATACTGTACCATCGTCACTTCCGTTTTCCCGTCATTTTTCGATGTGCCTGCACAGCCAGACAGCGGCAGTGTGGACAATACGGCACCTGCCAAAATCAGGCTACTGACTACATGCTTTCTTCTCATGTGATCTTCCTCCTTTTCGGGTAAAACCCTGTGTTTTTTGCTGCTTTTATTATAACATACCAATATGCAACTGGTAAATACCACAAATCAACTTATTTCATACCATTTTGCCGCTTTTCCCGCAAATATCAAAAAACAGGTTGCATTTTGGTATATTTCGTGCTATAATGAGTATCATATGAACAACAAAAAACATAAATGGTACAAGTTCAGATGAAATTTATGATAAGAGGTAATATTATGCAGAATTTGATCTTTTCAATTTTTCCCAATCAGAACTTTGTAGACCTCGGCTTGTTCCAGTTCGGGTGGGAACGCTGTACACCGGCACACTCTTTCGGACCGGCTGCGAGAAACCACTATCTGTTTCACTATATTCTATCCGGCACCGGCACCCTGATGGCAGACGACAGCAAGGGTGTCACCCAGACCTACTCGATCAAAAGCATGCAGGGGTTCATGATCTTCCCCAACCAGATCACCACCTATGTTGCCGACAAGCAGCTGCCGTGGGAATACGTCTGGCTGGAATTCGACGGACTCCGTGTGAAGTCCCTGCTGGACACCATTGGGCTTTCGCTGGACAAACCGGTCTATCATGCCAGAAACAAAAGCCTGCGGGAGGACATGGCAAACGAAATGCTGTACATCTCCCGCCACAAAGATGAGTCGCCTTTTCATCTGATCGGGCATCTCTATCTGTTTCTGGATTATCTTCTGCGTTCTGCGGCAGATGAACAGCTGGAACACGGCAGCAAACTGCGGGAATTCTACATTCACGAGGCACTGACCTACATTGAACACAACTTTCAAAATGAGATCACGATTGAAGATATTGCCGGTGTCTGCGGACTGAACCGCACTTATTTCGGCAAAATTTTCAAGGAAGCACTGGGGAAAACGCCACAGGAATTCCTGCTGAATTACCGCATGCTCAAAGCGGCGGAGCTGCTGAAGCTGACCAGTCTTTCTATCGGGGATGTTGGGCTGGCAGTGGGGTATGCCAACCAGATGCACTTTTCCAGAGCATTCAAGAACAACTACGGCATTTCCCCCAGAGAATGGCGGTATCAGAACCATATCAACAATACCGTTGACAGCGACGAAGAACATACACAATAAAAAAACGAGCCTGTTTTCCACTTGAAAAACAGGCTCGTTTCTTGGGAAACACTGAATAAAGCTTGTGCGTAAGATGCGTAGTCAGATTTTTCGGCAGATTGCATAGAAATTCCGCAGGCATACTGCCGTATGGCAAGGGATTTCTGGGCAATATGACGGAAAATCTGCAAGCAGATTGCGTGCAAAGCCGTCAGGCGGGCTTTATGCAGTGTTTTCCTTGTTACGCAGAGGGCATTGTCTTTTTCCGGAAGGTTCGCAGCAGAATCGGAACAGACACCACAGCTGTAATGCATTCCGCCAGCGGGAACGCCCACCAGACCAGTTCTGCACCGCGTTCATACATCAGAAACAGCAGACAAAACGGAATCGGCAGCACAAGCAGGCGAAGCAGTGCCAGCAGCAGCGGCGAAAACACACAGCGAAAGCCCTGCAAGATGCCCTGTATCAGCACAGTGATTCCCATAAATACATAGCCCAGCGTACAGATACGCATAGACCGCATGCAAAGCTGCTGCACTTTCCTGCTGCCGTCGCTCTGGAACAAACCGGAGATCGGTGCTGCAAACAGCTGAAACAAAACTGTCACTATAAGCATCAGTCCGGCGGCGTACAGCAGCCCGTAGCGAACACACTGCCGCAGACGTGCTTTTTCCCGTCTGCCGTAATGAAACGCCACCACAGTAATCAGCGTGTTGCTCAAGCCGAACGCTGCAAAAAGAGCAAATTGCTGAATCTTATAATAAATGCCATAGGCAGCCTGCAATGGCTCTGCCAGATCTCCCTGTGTACCGAATACCAGATTCACAAACAGCACCATGACAGAAAGCAGCCCCTGCATCACTGCGGCAGGAATCCCGATGGCGTAGATGCCGCGAATCAGTCCCCACCGAGGACGAATGCGTTTCCAGTCCTGCCGAATCTCCCGATCCCACCGGTAGTGAAACAGCATTGCCATGACCAGTGACGCTACCTGTCCCACAACGGTTGCCACAGCAGCACCGACAACGCCCATATCCAATCCAAAAATAAACAGCGGATCCAGCAGGATATTCAACGCAGCACCGGTGATTTGTGCAATTGTGGAAAGATTTGTGCGACCGGTTCCCTGCAAAAAACGTTCATAGACAGTATAACCGATGCTGCCAAAAGAACCCATACAGCAGATTCGCAGATACTGTTCACCCATTTCCTGCCGGAGAGCATTCCCGTTTGCCTGCATGGCGATAAACGGCTTCGTGCCGAAAATGCCGAACAGCAGGAAAACGGCATAGATGCAGATCGCCAGAAAAATTCCGTTTCCGGCAATACAAGCCGCCTTTTCCGAATTTCGCTCGCCCAGTGTCTTGGAAAGCAGGGCGTTGATGCCAATGCCAGTGCCCACGCCAACAGCCACGATCAGCAGCTGAATGGAATAGGAATCCGTCAGGGCGAGCACGGCAGTGGCTCCGTTCTTCATATGGCTGACAAAAACGGTGTCCACAATATTGTACACCGCCTGCAATACCATAGAGAGCACCATGGGCATTCCCATGCTCAGGATCAGGGTGCGGATTGGAAAATCCGCCAGTTTGTTCGGGGTTCCGGTTTGTATCGCCGAGTGATTTTCTTGCATGATTTCTAAACCTCCAAAAGTCAATGGCGACACTGCACAAAACTCTGTGCAGTGTTGCCCAATATATGCAAAAACGGCGTAAACCCAGTCAGATTCTAACTGGATTTACGCCGTTTCGCTACACGTTATCATTTTATTTTATCACACCGCACCGAAAAATGCAAGTGTTTTTTACAAAAAATGTTACAGCAAAGTCGCCAGACGCTCTTTGTGCGGTATTGCCTTAGGTGATTCCTTTACGCTTCGTCGTCCAGAACCGGAATACGGGACAGGATCTCCACGCCTTCCTTTGCCAGCTTCTGCTTGAATGCCTCTGCGGTCTTCTGGTCGCAGCCGCTGATCATGCAGCCGTTTTCTCTGGTGTTCAGCAGCTTTACGCCGACTTCGTCTGCGATCTTGGCAAATACACCACTGCCGCAGGGAGAAGTCCGGTAGCAGCGTGCTGCAAAGAAGTCGTCGATGGGAGCCACGAAGTCTGCTCCTTCTTCTGCCGGTTCCCAGCTCTGGGATTCTACTGTATCGGTCTGCTTTACCTCGTCGATCAGGTCACCCAGTACGGCACTGGCAGTCGGCAGCTTGCCGGCACCGCGGCCATAGAACATGGTCTTGTCCACACCGTCGCCCCATACCATGACAGCGTTGAACACGCCGTTGACATGGGAGATCAGGCTCTCGTTCATGACAACCATAGGCATCACTGTGGGCAGGATCTTTCCGCTTTCCAGACGCTTTACCGCACCGATCAGCTTCACTGCACCGCCGAAATCCTGTGCCAGCTGCACGTCTTCCAGTGTGATGTTGCGGATACCCTTGGTGTATACCTGTTCCGGATATACGTGCTTGCCGAATACCAGCGAGGACAGAATGCAGATCTTCCGGCAGGCATCGCCGCCGTCAATGTCTGCGGAGGGGTCACGCTCTGCATAGCCCAGCTTCTGTGCCAGTGCCAGTGCATCATCAAAACGCATCTTGTCGCAGAACATCTTCTCCAGAATGAAGTTGGTGGTACCGTTCAGAATGCCGGCAACTGCGGAGATGTCATTGGCAGCCAGACAGGTGTGCAGCGGACGAATGATCGGGATCGCACCGCCGACGCTGGCTTCGAAGAAGAAGTTCACGTGATGTGCCTTTGCCACCTGCAACAGAATGTCGCCTTTTTCAGCAACCAGCTGCTTGTTGGAAGTGGCAACGCTCTTGCCGGCTTCCAGACAACGGCGAACGAAGTCAAACGCCGGATTGACACCGCCCATGCACTCTGCCACGTAGCCGACCTCCGGATCGTCGAGAATCACCTGAATGTCGTGTACCACGCGGTCACCGTACGGATCATCCGGAAATTCCCGCAGATCCAGAATATATCCTATTTCCAGCTCTGTGCCGGTATTTTTTTCGATTTTCTTCTGATTGCGGTAGAACAGTTCCACAACACCGGAACCAACTACGCCATAACCCAATACTGCAATTTTCTTCATTACTTTACTTCCTCCAAGTTTCAGCAGACTTTGAGAATCCGCCGTTTATTCGCCGGACAGGAGCCGCACCTCTACAACGCCCTGCAGGGCAGAGATCTTGTGCGTAATGTCAATGGGATTTGCCATACCCTCGCCCATTTTCAGGGACAGAGAAACCTGTGCCACGCCGTCCACCGGAATGTTCTGGTTGACAGTCAAGATATTGGCACGCATGCTATATAATGTAGTCAGCACATTGGAAAGCACGCCTGCCTCGTCCCGCAGCGTTACCGAAAAGTTGACGATCTGCTGTGTCATCTTGTCATCATAGGCAAACACACAATCCCGATATTTATAAAAGGCACTGCGTGAGATCCCCATACGTTTGCACGCCGAGGAAAAGCTGCGTTCGGTCTTGTCGGCGACCAGCTTTTTGACTTCCAGCACCTTTCCGAAAATTTCCGGAAGCACTGCGGTATCTACTACAATATATCGTGTCCGTTTGTCCATGTTCCTGTCTGCACAGTATCGAAAGCATGCTTCTGTGACAAAGCCTGCCCTCCGGCTGCGTTTCTCCTCCTCTTTCCGCAAAATGCAGGACCCTTTGCCGATCCCGCAGCAAACAGTCCGTGTACAAAAAACAATTGTACTTATATCAACTATATAACTATACCATGATTTCACCTGTTTGTCAAGGGCAATCTACTGTTTTTTCTGCAAAAACAGATTTTTTTTCCTTTTTGATGTATCCGCCGCCTGTGCCGGCACCCCACAGAATCCCGAATATGATTCTTTCAAAAAAAGCCGTTTTTTTCTTTTTTTTGATAGGAAAACAGATTTTTTCATTTTGAAATCAAGGCAATTGTAGAATCGGCGGAAAAGCACTTGACAAAGTCAGAAAATTCGAGTATGATAATATTGTCAACGGAACACAGAGGGATTTCACCTCATGCGTTTCCGGCAAATGATTGTGACAAGGAGAGCCGACTTGAAGAACAGACAGCAGCAGGACGAACAGCATATGCCCCAGAAACAGGGGGATATTTGCCGACAGATGCCGATGCAGAGTTCTCAAAGCGGTTCGAAGATGATACGTGAAACAAAGGCGTTTCCATGATGAAACCGGTACAAACAGACTGAAGCTTGTACAGAAAACGGTGAACCATGAAAATGCTTTTTATTTTTAGGAGGTAACTATCATGTCCAAAAATGTTGCTGAGTACTTTGCATGCGACGTCTTCAATGACGAAGTCATGAAGGCAAGACTCCCGAAGCCGGTTTATAAGGCAATGACCAAGACCCGCAAAATGGGGACTCCGCTGGATCCCACCTATGCAGATGTGGTTGCAAATGCTATTAAGGACTGGGCGATCGAGCACGGTGCCACACATTACACCCACTGGTTCCAGCCGATGACCGGTTCTACTGCTGAAAAGCACGATTCCTTTATCAGCCCCACTGACAACGGCATGGTAATTATGAACTTCTCCGGCAAGGAACTGGTCAAGGGCGAACCGGACGCTTCTTCTTTCCCGTCCGGCGGTCTGCGTGAAACCTGCTCTGCAAGAGGCTATACCGCATGGGATCCGACTTCCTACTGCTTCGTCAAGGAAGGCTCTCTGTATATCCCGACCGTATTCGTTTCCTACACCGGTGAAGCACTGGACAAGAAAACACCGCTGCTGCGTTCCATGGATGCTCTGAGCCAGCAGGCAGTCCGCATTCTGCGTCTGTTCGGCAACACCACCGCAACCAAGGTCACCTCTACCGTAGGTCCGGAACAGGAATACTTCCTGATCGACAAGAAGATGTACGATCAGCGTGAAGACCTGATTATGACCGGTCGTACCCTGTTCGGTGCAATGCCGCCGAAGGGACAGGAACTGGACGACCAGTATTTCGCAAACCTGAAGCCCCGCGTTGCTGCTTACATGGCTGATCTGGACGAGGCTCTGTGGAAGGTTGGCGTATTCGCTACCACCAAGCACAACGAAGTTGCTCCGGCACAGCACGAAATGGCTCCGGTATTCTCCACCACCAACATTTCCACCGACCAGAACGAACTGGCAATGGAAGTTATGGAAAAGGTTGCCCTGAAACACGGTCTGGTCTGCCTGCTGCACGAAAAGCCGTTCGCAGGTGTCAACGGTTCCGGTAAGCACAACAACTGGTCTATGGCAACCAACGACGGACAGAACCTGCTGGATCCGGGCTGCACACCGATGGAGAACATGCAGTTCCTCACCTTCCTGTGTGCAATCATCAAGGGTATTGATGAATATGCAGATCTGCTCCGCATCAGTGCTTCCTCTGCCGGCAACGACCACCGTCTGGGTGCAAATGAGGCTCCGCCGGCAATCATCTCCATTTTCATGGGCGAAGAATTACAGGGCGTTCTGGACGCACTGGAAGCAGGCACTTCCTACAAGAGCGAATCCAAGGTATTCGAGATCGGCGTAGACGCTCTGCCGGACTTCCCGAAGGATTCCACCGACCGGAACCGGACTTCTCCGTTCGCTTTCACCGGCAACCGTTTCGAATTCCGTATGGTTGGTTCTTCCGACAACATCGGCTGCCCGAACTCTCTGCTGAATGCCATTGTTGCCGGCGAACTCTCTGACATCGCCGACAAGATGGAAAGCGTTCCGGCTGACAAGTTCGATGACGAGCTGAAATCGCTGCTGGTTTCCATTATCAAGGAACACAAGCGTATCATCTTCAACGGCAACGGCTATTCCGACGAATGGGTCGCTGAAGCAGAAAAGCGTGGTCTGCCGAACTTCAGATCCACTGTTGACTGTGTTCCGCACTATGCAGATGCCAAGAATGTTGCTCTGCTCCAGAAATTCGGCGTACTGTCCGAAAAGGAAATCAAGGCTCGTATGGAAGTCCTGCTGGAAAACTATGCAAAGACCATCAATATTGAAGCCCTGACCATGATCGACATGACAAAGAAGAAGTATATCCCGACCTGCATTGCCTACACCAAGGAACTGTGCGATGCTGCCGCAGTGAAGCAGTCGCTGGACATCTGCTCCTGCGTCGAAAAGGAACTGGCAGAAAAGGTCAGCAGCTTGACAAAGGCAGCTTATGAAGCTACCGAGAAGCTGGAGGCTGCTGTAGTTGCTGCTGCTGCAAAGGATGACTGTGTACTGTCTATGGCAAAGTCCTATCGGGAAGATGTCATTCCGGTAATGGACGATCTGCGTGCCGCTGTGGACGCTCTGGAAGTTATCACACCTTCTGAAAAGTGGCCGGTACCGGCATACAGCGACATCATCTTCAATGTCTGATCGCTCAAATCTAAAGTAATTACTGCAAAGAGTGGTTTACCTCCCATTCTTTGAGAAACCGTCTGTATTCCTATTTGCGGAATACAGGCGGTTTTTTGCGTTTTGCCCTTGACAATTCCACTGCACTGTGCTATACTAATATTGCAAACTGTTGTACGACATATACAACAGTTGAAACAGTCATAGCAAGGGAGTTGCGTTTTCTATGAAATCACATCGCATCAAGTTTCAAAAAATTCTCGCCGTGCTTCTGGCGATTCTGGCACTGGTGGGCGGACTGTTCGGGCTTTGCCATGCAGTCGCCTCTGCACGTGCCTATGATATTGCACCGCTGACTGACGAACGGCTGGCAGAACTGGATCTGACCGGCATCACCCACCTGATGATCGTGGCACACCCCGACGACGAAACCCTCTGGGGCGGTGCTCACATCGCAGACGGCGGGTATCTGGTGGTGTGCATTACCAACGGATATAACGCCACCCGTTCCGCAGAGTTTCAGGCAGTCATGCAGGCTTCGAACAATGTGGGGCTGATCTTGTCCTATCCGGACAAAGTCGCCGGCAAGCGGGACGACTGGACACATGTTCGTTCCCAGATACAGACAGACCTCGAAAAAGTTATGACCTATCAGCCGTGGGAGGACATTGTCACCCATAACGCCAAGGGCGAATACGGACACATTCACCACAAGATGACACACCAGATCGTCACCGCCCTGTACGATGCCAACCAATTGCAGGAACCGCTGTACGTCTTTGGAAAGTACTACTGTGCAGTAACGCTGCCTGACGTACAGGACAGCCTGACACCGATCTCCGATGACGCACTGCAACAAAAGGAAGCCCTGCTACAGCTGTACACTTCGCAGGCACATACCATTCAGAATCTGTCCCACATGAACCCCTATGAGATGTGGACACAGATTCGCGGAGGAAGCACTGATGACGACAACACGTAAAAAGACACTGCTGCACTGCGGAATTCTGACAGGGATTCTGGGGGCTGTAGTGCTGCTGATCTTTCTGGTGCACCCCGGCTGTGTATACGGGGCACAGACGGACTGGAGCAACCAGCACTTTGCCATTCCGGAATACTTCCGCACCCGTTTCTATGCCACCGGTAATCTCTTTCCCAATTTCGCCATGCAGCTGGGCAGCGGACAGAATATTTTCAATTTCGCCTATTACGGGCTGTACAGTCCGGTGATCCTGCTGTCCTTTGCGTTCCCGTGGCTGTCTATGGCGACGTACCTGCAAATCTCCAACATCCTGCTGACGCTGCTCAGTGCATTTCTCTGCTATTTCTGGCTGCGGAAATGGTTCGTTCCCAATCTGTCCCTTTTTATGGCAGTGCTCTACCTGCTGGCGGCACCGGTCATCTTCCACAGTCATCACCACATCATGTTCGTGAACTACTTTCCCTTTTTGTTCTGGGCATTGTTCGCCGTGCATCATGCTCTGGAGAAACGGTGCAGTCTTTCACTGATCGCAGCATCTGCCTGCATTCTCCTCACCAGCTTCTTTTTCAGCGTAGGAGCCTTTTTCGCGATTCTCATCTACGCCGTTTTTCTCACCCTGCACCAGCATCATGTACACCTGTTCCGGCAGCTGATGCGGACAATTGGCATCACCTGTCTGCATTTGCTGCTGGGAGCCGTTCTCGCCGCGTTTCTGCTGCTGCCGGTGGCATGGACCCTGCTACACGGCAGAGATGTTTCCGGCAGTTCTCAGAGCCTCTGGAGCCTTCTGATGCCCGGCATGCACTTGAATTATCTGACATACAGTCCCTTTTCCATTGGCATGACCTCTTTCAGCATTCTGGCGATCTGTGCCATGCTTTGCTTTCCGCAAAGGGCATACCGGTTTCTCGCCGGTATCTTTGGCGTGATTCTGGCGTGTCCTCTGCTGCTGTACCTCATGAACGGCACGATGTATCTGGATCCCAAGGCATACATTCCCCTGCTGCCACTGCTGCTGTTGCTGTGCGGATTCTTCTGGAAGACCTTACTGTCCCACCAGATTGCCCTGCGTTCCACGCTGCTGCTGTTTTCCGCAGTGCTGGGTATGGGTATCCTGTCCCAGACCGGAACCGATGCAGAGCGAATTGCAGTGATTCTGGACGGGCTTTCGATGCTGGCGGCATTCCTGTTCTATTTCCGCCGGCAGAATGCCAAGCCTTCCGGAAACGCCTCCACAAAAATCCTGCTGATCCCTACGCTGGCATTCAGCACCGCGACCTGTCTGACAGTCAATCTCTGTGACACCTACATGTCCAAGGAAGATGTCAGCATTGTCTATTCCTCGGAGATTCAAACACTGACAGATCAGATTGCAGCAGAAGACGACGGCTTTTACCGCATTTCCAACGAGTACCACGCCGGCGACACAGTAAACCGCATCTGGGGCAGCAATTACTACCGGAGTTCCGTCTATTCCTCTGTCCACAATGCCGCATTTTCCGACTTTTATTTCCGGCAGACCCACAACGAAAACGGCATTCGGAACGCCGCCATGATCGTACAGTCCAAGAATCCGGTTTTTGGCATTCTCATGGGAGAAAAATATCTGATCAGCCAAAAGCCCATTACCCGTTACGGATTCCGGCAGATCGGACAGGAGGGAGCGTATCTGCTGTACGAGAACACACTTGCCTATCCCATCGGCTTCGCCACCTCCAACATCATGACTACCGAGGAACTGAAAGGACTTCGTTATCCCAATCAGCTGGAAGCACTGCTGGAAAATGCTGTAGTCCATGCCGCAGACCTGCCGGAGGATTCCACATTCCACGCCAAGCAGCCGGACAGCATTCATCAGATCGCCCCGTCCTATACTGCCACGGCATACAGTGACAAACAGATCACCGCCATTGGTGACGGCAAGTATTATGTGCACAGCAAAACGGACTTCTCGGTAACGGTCACACTCGATGAGCCGATCGATGATCTGCTTCTGCTGAAATTCCACGTGGACAATCACCTCGGGAACGGCACCACCACCGGCGACGTGGCAATTACCATTAACGGTATCCGCAACAAGCTGACAGACCCCCAGTGGAAGTACCAGAACAATAACAACAACTTCCAGTACACGCTTTCCTCCGACAAGTCCATTCAGAAACTGAAACTGAAATTTTCCGCCGGCGATTATGTCATTTCCAAACCGGTGATGTACACCATGGAATATCAGGTACTGGAGGACACCTCCGCGGAAATCAGCCCGTGGCAGCTGCACCACGACACCCTCGGTGACGACACCATGGCTGGCAGCATTCAGGTGAAGCAGGACGGCTGGTTCGTGCTGGCAGTCCCCTATGACACCGGCTTTCACGTCACCGTGGACGGAAAGGAAACCGCCTATTCCCGCACAGACACAGACTTTCTGGGATTCCCGATCACACAGGGAGAGCATCAGATCAGCATCACCTATACAGCTCCGCTGGCAAAAGCCGGAAAGTACTGCTCCGCCGCCGGAATTGGCTTGACGCTGCTGTTTTTCACCGGAAACTGTTGGCTGCGGCGGCGAAAACAAAAACAACATTCCTAAGGCAATACCGCACAAATATTTTCACACCGCATTTGCAGCACATGCTGCAAGTGCGGTTTTTTATCGGTTCATCTCCCGCTTGTCCGTCCGGTTCAGAAGATAGTCCACCGACACCTGATAAAAATCGGCAATGCGTACCAGCACTTCCGTGGGAATGTCATGCCCGCCGGACTCGTAATAGCTATAGGTTCGCTGGCTGATGAACAGCACCCTTGCCATGTCCGTCTGTGTCATGTCCATGTCCTCCCGTAAGTTCCGAATGCGAATATACTGCATAAAATATCACCCTTTCAAGAATATGGTTTTATTTTATGCTAGAACAAAACGTTCTATTGACTTTTAGAATAAAACATGCTATAATGAGGTTGTTCCATTTTGGAAAAAAGGGAAACATCATCAAAAAAAGGAGGATATTACAACATGAAACACAAATGGCTTGCGGGACTGCTGGTCATCGCAATGCTCGGGGCAATGGGCGGCTGTTCCAGTGCCGGAAACAGCAGTGCTTCCCAGAAGGCGGAGGAATCTTCTGCCAAGGAAAGCAGTGCCGCAGAGGAGAGCAGCGATGCAGAAAAAAGCGACAACGCTGCTGACGAATCAAAGGTATTGTTCGAGGACAGCACTGTCCGAATCACCTACACCGGCACTGACGAAGAAAGCTGGATGGGCAAAGGGCTGAAAGTCACCATTGAGAATCTGTCCGACAAAAACATTTCCGTTCAGACCAGAGAAGCTTCCGTCAATAGTGTCATGGACGATCCGTATTTTTCCTGCGATGTGGCTTCCGGAAAAACGGCAAATGACACGATCTATTTTTCCACCAAGGACGAACTGGGAACCGTTGAACTTTCATTCCACATTTTCGACAGTGACACGTTCGATACCATTGCCGACACCGAAAAGGTCACGCTCGTTATTGATGACTGCATCACCAGCGAAAAAACAGAAGCTGACAAGATCTATGAAGTCAACGGCGTAGTCGTTTCCTATGCCGGCAAGGTGGACGACGACATCTGGGGCACGGAATTCCAATTTCTCATCGAGAACAACGGCACAGAAACATACACCGTTCATGCGGAAAACATTTCCATTGACAATACGATGTACGACGGTTCGATGTATGCCGAAGTAGCAGCCGGCAAATATGCCAACGAAACCATGTCGTTCATCGGCGAGGAGCTGCCGGCAGAAATGAATGAGTTGGAATTCAAGCTGGTCATCAGCAACAGCAGTTACGAAACCGTAGCGGAATCTGATCCGATCAAGGTTTCCATACAGTAATCAGAAAGCAGAGGTATTTTATCATGGCAAAAGGACAAAAAACGATTTACAAAAACAGTGCAGTCATTCTGCGGCTGGTTCTGGGCATTCTCTCCATTGTAATTTCCGCAGTGGTAGGATTCCAGTCCTGTGCTGCCGGCATCGGTGAAGCCATTTCCGAAGCAGAAAGTTCCAGCGGTGCTGGCGGACTGTTCACAGGATTTTTCCTGCTGGCAGCCGGCATTGTCGCAATTGCTGCCAGAAAGACCAAGGGCGGCACTATTGCATCGATCATCTTATACGCATTGGCTGCTATTTTCGCCTTTGCAAACCTGAGTGAAAACTTCGGCGATCTGGTCGTATGGGCAGTGCTTTCCGTAATTTTCGCAGTGGTACTGGTAATCACCCTGTTCCTGAAAGAAAAGGATTCTTCTGACGAAACCACAAAGGAATAATTCTTCTTTCCGCATATACAAAAAAACGCTGTGCAATTCTTCGTTGCACAGCGTTTTTCTTTTTCAAACAACATCGCACAAAACCGTCAGGCGTATTTTATGGGTGCTGCATTTTCACTTATTCTGTTTCCTGCTGTTTCCGGCGGGCTTCCAGTTCTTCCAGAGCGTCTTTGCGGGACAGGCTGATCTTGCCGTCTTTGATGTCCATGACCTTTACGATAATGGCATCGCCTACGGAGACCACGTCCTCTACCTGTTCTACCCGTTCCTTGTCCAGCTTGGAGATATGTACCAGACCGTCGCGTCCCGGTGCAATTTCTACAAAGGCACCGAACGGCTTAATGGAAACGACCTTGCCCTTATAGATCGAGCCGACTTCCGGATCAATGGCAATGGTTTCGATCATCTGGTATGCCTTGCGGCAGCCTTCCATGGAAATGCCGCTGATAAATACGTGACCGTCCTCGTTGACATCGATCTTCACGCCGCACTCTGCGGACATTTTCTGGATCACCTTACCACCCTGACCGATGACATCACGGATCTTGTCAGTCGGGATCTTGATCTGGAGCATCTTCGGTGCGAATTCTCCCACGGTATCTCTCGGAGCCGGAATTGCCTTGAGCATGATCTCGTCCAGAATGTACAGACGGGCTTTCCGTGTCTTTTCAAAGGCTTCGGCAATAATTGCCGGTGTCAGACCGTCTACCTTAATATCAACCTGAATGGCAGTGATACCCTTCTTGGTACCGCCAACCTTGAAATCCATATCGCCGTAGAAGTCTTCCAGTCCCTGAATATCTACCATGGTCTTGAACTCATCGCTGTTCGGCAGTGTGATCAGACCGCAGGAAATACCGGCAACCGGTGCGTGAATCGGCACGCCTGCGTCCATCAGTGCCAGTGTCGAACCGCAAATCGATGCCTGTGAGGTAGAGCCGTTGGAGGACAGCACCTCGGACACCAGACGCATAGCATACGGGAATTCTTCCACTGTGGGCAGCACCGGAATCAGGGCACGTTCTGCCAGTGCACCGTGACCGATCTCACGCCGTCCCGGGCCGCGGCTGGGCTTGGTTTCGCCTACGGAGTAGGACGGGAAATTATACTGATGCATGTAACGCTTGGAGGTTTCCTCGTCCAGACCGTCCAGCTTCTGGCTGTCGCTGACCGGTCCCAGCGTAGCAACTGTCAGCACCTGTGTCTGACCACGAGTGAACAGACCAGTACCATGTACGCGGGGCAGCACGCCGACTTCCGCAGCCAGCGGACGAATCTCGTCAATGCCTCTGCCGTCCACACGCTTGCCCTCATAGAGCCATGCACGGACAATTTTCTTCTGAATCAGATACAGGATCTCATCGATCATGCCGGTTTCTTCGCCGCAGACAGCATCAAATGTTTCGTGTGCGGCATCAATGATCGGACGCAGACGGGCATCACGTTCATTTTTATCATTGGTATCCAGTGCGTGTTCTACCTGCTCATGTACCATAGCATCGATATTTTCGAACAGTTCCTGATCGACCTCGTGTGCCTCGAATGTGAACTTTTCCTTGCCGATCTTCGCCTGAATCTCGGAAATAAAGGCAACCATTTTCTTGATTTCTTCGTGGCCAGTCAGAATTGCCTGCAACATGGTATCTTCCGGCACTTCGTTCGCACCGGCTTCGATCATGACGATCTTGTCCTTGGTACCGGCAACCGTCAGGTGTAGGTCATTGTGCTGCCGCTGTTCCAGTGTGGGGTTCAGCACGATCTCGCCGTCTACCAGACCAACACTGATGCCGGCGATCGGTCCGTTCCACGGAATATCGGAGATCGACAGAGCGATAGAAGTGGCGATCATGCCTACAATATCCGGTGCACAGTCCGGATCCACTGCCATAACTGTCATGACTACAGAAACGTCATTCCGCATAGACTTCGGGAACAGCGGACGAATCGGACGGTCTACCATACGGGAAGTCAGGATCGCCTTTTCAGAGGGCTTTCCCTCCCGCTTGGTGAAGGAGCCGGGAATCTTGCCTACGGAATACATACGTTCTTCGTAGTCTACTGACAGCGGGAAAAAGTCGATTCCCTCTCTGGGCTTGGCACTGGCTGTGACATTCGCCATAACAACGGTATCACCGTAGCGTACCCAGCAGGAACCGTTGGACAGTGCACAGGTTTTTCCGGTTTCTACCGAAAGGGGTCTTCCGGCAAATGTAGTTTCAAATCGCTGTACATTTTCAAACATAATTCGAAATTCCTTTCCTGATTCCAATCCTTCGAATTCGCAAAAAGCCCTATGCTCTCTCCTCGCCTTTTGCAAAGCACACGGCTTCCTGCGAATACCTGAATTTGGAATCGATTTCATACACAGAAAGGCAGACAAAGCCACTGGCTCTGTGCTGCCTTTCCTTTTTTCAATCGTTGTTTCTTACTTACGGATACCCAGCTTCTCGATAACCGCACGATAACGGTTAACGTCCTTCTTCTTCAGGTAGTTCAGCAGGTTTCTTCTGTGACCAACCATCTTCAGCAGACCACGTCTGGAGTGGTGGTCATTCTTGTGGGACTTCAGATGAGCAGTCAGATCGTTGATTCTCTTCGTCAGGATCGCGATCTGTACTTCCGGAGAACCAGTATCGTTCTCGTGGGTCCGGTTTTTCTCGATGATTTCTGTTTTTTCTTCTTTCAACAGCATGTTCTTTCACCTCATTCAATATTTCATCAATGCACATAGAAAGAGGCAGGTGACTTCCCGACGGGACAAAGCATGCACCCCTGCGGGCTTACTCCAAATTCCAAGTACATGACAAAATATATTATATCACATCTTTTTCGATTTGTAAAGTGCTTATTTTGTGAATTAAGAAATAATTTTTCCCTTTCCCTTGTGCGAACGTCCGCCAGAGCTTTTGCCGCCGGATTTCTTTGCCGGCTCGATCGGTTTTTCCTCGCCGCCGCGGTCCTCGAACACGGCTTCCTCCTCGTCTGTCACGGTCTGTGCCAGTTCCGGATTGACCTCGCCCCGCTGTTCATAGTAGGGATTGATGATGTACTTCTGAATCACCGGATAGGACTGGAACGTAATCACCAGACCCAGCCAGGAAGCCGGCATTACCGGCAGCAGGAACAGCAGGATCATGGAATACCGGATATTCACGAACATCAGCACCAGCACGTAGACCGCAATGACTGCTGCCAATACCAATATGGTGATGATGTTGGTTTTCAGGGCAACTACCGACAGTGCCAGCGAATTTTTCAGCACGTTTTTCAGGGAAAGATTCGTGGAAACCAGCATCGGGAAAATGTAAAAGTTCATGAGCAGTGCAATAACACCGATACTCAGGGTAATGGCAAACAGCACATAAAACATCTTGCTGCCGGTCTGTTCGATCAGGCGGGGATACACGTAAAATGCCGCCGAGATGCAGCACGCCAGCACACAGTCCAGCACGCCGACAATACAGGCATGCTTGAATTCTGTGCGGAACGTGTGGAAAAATTCATGTGCCAGAAACGTAGGCTTTTCCATGATAAAATTTTTCAGGATTTTCGTATGTGCCGCCGTTGCCGGACCGATGATCACTGCAAACAGCACCAGACACGCCGCCGCCAGAATGGTTCCCAGCTGGGAATCCACCGCAAAAAACAGGGCGACTGCACCGATCACCGGCAAAAAGCTGAGAAAGTACAGCAGGTTCAGTTCAAACAGTTTCCAGAACTTTCTGCCGAATATCTCAAAAAAGCGGAATATTCCTTTTTTCTTGGGGGCATTCTTCGCGATACCGGAACCGGCACGCTCATAATGATTTCCGAATAATCCCATAGACAAACTTCCTTTCTTCAAGCTGCTTTCCGTGAAAAAAGCAGCATACATCTTTTATTCCGGCAGCACTGCACAGATCTATGCAGTGCTACATTTCAATTGCATAAAACAACGCACTATATAACAGCGTATGCAGTACCAGCAGCACCAGCAGTACGGCAAAACGGGCACAGTACATTCGCAGCTGGTGGCACATCTGATCTGTTGGTTCGTCCCGAAATCCATAATCGGTGAATTTTCCAGAGAACCGCAGGGACTCCCGCGATGCCACCGCCAGCAGTGCCGAAACCGGCACAAAATAAATCAGCAGGAGCACACTCCGCACCAGCACATTTCCGGAGCCGCACTGCATTTGCAAGGCACCGCCCATACAAACGCCGTAAGTCAGCAGCAGCAGCCATACAAAAGGCTGTCCCACCGCGGAAAACCCCAGCAGGAAAAAGGTCATCAGAAACAGCAAAATGTTCCCGATGCTCCCCAGCCAGAGGGCTGCCAGACTAGACCGTTTTTCCAGAAACATGCCCAGAAAACACGCCCACGAGGTGGGAACGCCGTCATACTGCCACCGCAGCATGACAATCCCCAGTGCTGCCCCCAGCAAAACGCTGCCGAACAGCAGGCAGAACAACCGTTGTTTTCGCTCCGTTGTTGTCAATGTCGTTCGCTTTCGGATCATTGCAGATCTCTCCTTTGCTTTGCAAATTGGCTTGTACCTGCTTTATCCTATGCGAAAGGCACACCGGTTATGAATGCCGGTGCTTTAGGCAACACCGCACAAAGCCCGCCTGACGGCTTTGTGCGGTGTTGCCTTTACTTAGACAGTTCGTATGCACGCTTGGTGCAGCTGTCGCAGGCGTTCTGCACTGCGTCCAGCATTTTGCCCTCATACAGCTGATCCAGACCGGCAAGCGTAGTGCCGCCCGGAGAGGACACCTGACGGATCAGCTCGTCAATGGAGTAACCGGAATCGGTGATCATCTTTGCCGAACCGATCAGCGACTGCACAAACAGTTCCTTGGCAGACTGTTCCGGCAGTCCCACTCTGGCAGCATAATCCAGAAAGCCCTTGGCGAACAGATAGATAAATGCCGGACTGCTGCCGTTAATGGCAATGACTTCTTTCATCTGCTCCGGTGCAATGACCGCAGTCATGCCGCAGCTGCCGAAGATATTCCGCACCACTGCAAATTCTGCATCACTGACGGAATCATCTTTTGCCAGTGCCGTGGCACCCTCTCCCAACAGCAGCGGGGTGTTGGGCATTGCCAGAACCACCTTTGCAAAAGGCTTTGTCAGCTTCCGGATAAACTCCGCACCGATTCCGGCAGCAATGGACACCAGAACTGTCTGTTCCGTTACAGCATCCGCGATCTGCGGCAGCACTTCCTCGAATTTCTGGGGCTTGATCGCCAGAAAAACATACCGGCTCTTTTCCACCACTTCTGCGGCACTTTTGCACTTCTGCACACCGCAGTCTGCCAGAGCGTCCACTTTTGCTTCCGTGGGGTTATAGGCGAACAGTTCTGCTTCCTGCTTCATATCGCTTCCGGCAATGCCCCGTAAAATGGCACTGCCCATATTGCCGGCACCAATAAAACCAATGGTATTCATGAATCTTTCCTTCTTTCAATTTTGCCGTTTTTTCGAAAATACGACATTTTTCATGGATATATTATACTGCAAAACAGTAAAAAATGCAAGTCCTCAGCGTATATTTCTAGGGCAATACCGTACAAAGTCGCCAGACGCTCTTTGTGCGTTGTTTCCTTAGAAAAGAAAAAGTGGACGCACTCTCGCACGCCCACCCCTCTTTTATCAAGCGTCTACACGCCGATCAAAATGCAATATCTTCTGCGATCTGGTGCAGTTTTCCATCATACGGCTTTTCCATAGCCAGAGCTTCCTGAATGTCAAAGTCTACGATCTTGCCGCCCTGCATGCCGACAACACGGTTACCGATGCCCTGTTCCAGCAGTTCTACAGCATAGTAGCCCATTTCTGTTGCTGCTACACGGTCGCGGACTGTCGGAGAACCACCACGCTGTACGTGACCCAAAATGGTCGCACGGGATTCGATACCAGTCTTTTCCTGGATCAACTTGCAGATCTCTTCGGAATGACCGATGTTTTCTGCAACAACGATAATGAAATTCTGCTTGCCTCTTGCCTTGAATTCCATCATCTTCTTCGCGATCTTGTCCAGATCATAGGGCTTTTCCTTAGTGATGATCTCCAGTGCACCGGAAGCCACGCCGGTATTCAGTGCAATGTAACCAGCACCACGACCCATAACCTCAACAACGCTGCAGCGATAGTGGGACTGGCTGGTATCCGACAGCTTGTCCATCAGTTCCATTGCAGTATTCATTGCGGTATCATAACCAATGGTGTAATCCGTGCAGGCAATATCGTTGTCAATGGTACCCGGCAGACCTACACACAGAATGCCGTGTGCAGACAGATCTGCGGCACCGCGGAACGAACCGTCACCGCCGATAACGACCAGACCTTCCAGACCGTACTTTTCACAGGTAGCCTTTGCTTTCAGAACACCCTGTTCGGTGCGGAACTCTGCACTTCTTGCGGTGTACAGCATAGTACCGCCGCGGCTGATGATTCCTGCTACACTCATTTCGTCCATCGGCTCAATATCGTCTTCCAGCAGACCACAGTAGCCACGCTTTACGCCATATACTGTCATGCCCTTTTTCAGAGCTGCACGGACAACGGCACGTACCGCTGCATTCATGCCCGGGGCATCGCCGCCGCTTGTCAATACACCAATCGTTTTAATCATAAACGTATTCTCCATTCCGCCGCATGGCAAAATTTTGAAACGGCTGCACAGCACATTCGCTGCTTATGCTTTCACCATTCCATTCCTATTCTATTATACTGATATTTCAGAGGTTGTCAAGTGGTATTCGAAAAAGTTAACAAGTCCCATACATATTTTATCAAAAAATCACAACAGCTGTATTCAGTGTTTCCTTTACTACCGAACCTGTTGCAGTTACGCCGGCGGCAGAAATCCCACCTGCTCCGGTGAAACCACGGCACAGAGTGCAGCATAGGATTCCGAATTCACCGCCACCGCCTGTCCACCGCGGGGAGAGAGCATCTTCTTCCGGTCTGTCAGGTAAAAGCAGACCGGCACATTTCCCGCATGCTGTCCGATCACTGCCAGCAGCTGCTGTAATTCCGCCGTCTGGCGGGAATCGATCTTCACGCAGAGCCGCCCCTGCGGCAACGTCCGGAAAAAGGCCTCTTCCTGCAATACGCTGTCGCACAGCACACTGACGGCGTTTTCTTTCTGGGAAATTTTCCCGCGGAGATACAGCACCGCGTCCTGCTGCAAGTACGGCTTTACAGAATTGTACAGGGCAGGAAATACCACGCAGTCCGCCGAACCGCTTTGGTCTTCACAGGTGAGAAAACACATGGTTTCCCCTTTTTTGGTGGTGTGCTGCTTGACATGCTGTAGCGTAACGATCAGCAGTACTTTCCCACCGTCCGGCTGTTCCGACAGTGCAGCCGCCGGCGTGGCACGGCAAAGCTGCCGCAGCCACTGGGACTGTTCCAGCGGGTGACCGGAGAGATACAGCCCCAGACTTTCATGTTCCAGCTGCAATAGTGCAGAGCGTTCCAGTTCCGGCAGCGACGGAATCGGCGTTTCCCGCACGGCTTCGCTCTCGCCGCCGAACAGGTTCATCTGTCCGGTCACAATGCTGCTGCGTTCCTCGCGGCAGTCCATCAGCACCTGTTCCTGATACTCCAGCATCTGCCGGCGGTTCAGTCCCAGACCGTCCAGAGCACCGCAGCGAATCAGGCTGTCCAGTGCCTGTTTGTTCAGTCCCAGCGGCAGCATACGCCGGCAGAAATCTGCCAGGCCGGTGAATTTTCCGGCTTTCTGCCGCTGCTCCGTCATCTTCTGGATCAACCCCTGCCCCAGCCCTTTTACTGCCAGCAGTCCGAACCGGATATGCTCACCGCAGCGAAGAAAATCTGCTGTGCTCTCGTTCACATGAGGCGGCAGCACCTTTACGCCGGCGTTCTGACAGGCGGTGAGGTATTCCATGGTTTTCCCCGTATCACCCATGACACTGGTGAGCAGTGCCGCCATATCGTCTGCGAAATAGTGCACTTTCAGATAGGCAGTCTGGTACGCCAGATAGGCATAGGAAACCGCATGTGCTTTATTAAAGGCGTAATCCGCAAACACAGCGATCTCATCGAAAATCGCGTTGGCAGTTTCCACCGGTACGCCGTTTGCCACTGCCCCGCAGCAGGGAGAACTGCCGTCGGAGCCGTCGCTGCCGTAAATGAATGCCTGCCGTTCCCGTGCCATGACATCCTGCTTTTTCTTCGCCATAGCACGGCGGACAATGTCGGCTCTGCCATAGGAATAGCCGGACAGCACCCGACAGATCTCCATGACCTGTTCCTGATAGACCATGCAGCCGTATGTGGGACGCAGGATCGGTTCCAGCAGCGGGTGGGCATAGACGATCTTCTCCGGATTCCGCCGGTTTTCCAGATAGAGGTCAATGGACGAACGCGGTCCGGGACGATACAGGGATAGGGCAATGGTCAGGTCCTCCAGACAGGTGGGCTTCAGCCGCATCAGCACGTGCCGCATACCGGCACTTTCGAACTGGAACACGCCGGTGGTATCTCCGCGGGAAAGCATGGCATAAACTGCCGCATCGTCCAGCGGGATCGCATCTATGGAGAATGCCGGTTCATACTTCTGAACGGCACGGACACAGTCCCAGATAACTGTCAGGTTCCGCAGCCCCAGAAAGTCAAATTTCAGCAAGCCCATAGTTTCCAGAACGCCCATGGGATACTGGGTGATGACGGTTTCCTCATTTCGCTGCAGCGGCACCAAATCAGTGATCGGCACCGCAGAGATCAACACGCCGGCAGCATGGGTAGAAGCGTGCCGCGGCATGCCCTCCACCTGCATTGCCATATCGATCAGCTTTTTTGCTGTAGAATCGGTTTCATACAGTTTCCGCAGGTCTTCCCCGTCCTTGCCCTCCATGGATTCCGCAATGCTCTTTCGGGAATCGATAGACTTTGCAATTTTGTCGCACAGCCCGTAGGAAATCCCCATTGCCCGTCCGGTATCCCGAATGGCTCCCCGTGCCTTCATCAGGTCGAAAGTGATGATTTCCGACACCCGATCGGCACCATAGCGGGAGATCACATACTCCTTGACACGCTGTCTGCCCTCTACGCAGAAATCAATGTCAAAATCCGGCATGCTGACACGCTCCGGATTCAGGAAGCGTTCAAACAGCAGCTGGTATCGCAGCGGGTCGATCTGGGTAATGCCCATGCAGTAGGCACACAGACTTCCCGCACCGGAACCACGCCCCGGTCCAACGGGAATGTCGTGACTTCTGGCGAAATTGATATAGTCCCACACAATCAGGAAGTAATCCACGTATCCCATTTGGGTAATCACAGAGATCTCCATACGCAACCGTTCCAGCACCTCTGGTGACGGGTGCTCTCCGTAGTGCTTCTTCAAGCCGTTCATGCAAAGCTGTAGGAACAGCTTCCGGCAGTCCGCCACGCCCTCCATGGAAAATTTCGGGAGATAGATCTGTCCCTCCTGAAATTCCACGTGACATCTTGCCGCAATTTTTGCTGTGTTGGTCACTGCCTCCGGCACATCAGCAAACAGTGCCGCCATTTCTGCCGTAGATTTCAGATAAAACTCCGGCGTTTCAAAGTGCATATGCTCCGGATCGTCCAGCGTTTTGCCGGTCTGGATACACAGCAGCACTTCCTGCATGGCAGCGTTTTCCCGCCGGAGATAGTGGGCATCGTTGGTGGCAGCCAGCGGGATTCCCGTTTCTCTGGAAAGCCGCAGCAGCAGGGGCAGGTTTTGCAGTTCCTCCCGAATCTGGTGGTTCTGGATCTCCAGATAGTAGTTGCCCTTGCCGAACAACTGCTGATACCGCAGGGCAGTCGCCTTTGCCGCGGCATAGTCCCCTGCCGACAGCAGACGGGGCACTTCTCCCGCCAGACAGCCGGACAGACAAATTAAGCCCTCATGGTAGCGGGAGAGCAATTCCCAATCCACACGGGGCTTTTGATAGAAGCCTTCCAGACTGGCAAGCGAAACCAGCTTGACCAGATTCTGATAGCCCTTTTGGTTTTCACAGAGCAGGATCAGGTGGTGACTTCTGCTGTCCAGCCGGTGCTCCCGATCGTGACGGGTACGCCTTGCCACATAGACCTCACAGCCCAGAATCGGCTGGATTCCGGCTTTTTTGGCAGCCTGATAAAACGGCATCACGCCATACATCACGCCGTGGTCAGTCAAAGCAACCGCAGTTTGTCCCATTGCCCTGACCTGTTCGATCAGTTCCGGAATCCGACAGGCACCGTCCAGCAGGCTGTATTCGCTGTGGACGTGGAGATGTACAAAAGCATTTTCAGGCATCTGCGGCACGTTTTCTCAACTCCTCTGCAAAAGCGGCGATTTTCTGAAAGCGGTGGTTGACACCGGAACGCCCGATAGGTTCGGACAGCAGTTCTCCCAGTTCTTTCAGACTAAGTTCCGGATTTTCCAGCCGCAGTTCTGCCAGTTCCTGTAGTTCCGGAGAAAGTGCCTCCAGCTGCCCGCACTGGGTGATCCACTGAATGTCCTGTATCTGCCGTATGGCGGCACCGACGACCTTGTTGATATTGGCCTCGTCGCAGTTCCGCACACGGTTCGCCTTGTTCCGCATATCCTTGCGGATCTTGATATTCATCAGGGCAATGGTGCACTGCTGGGCACCCATATAGGTGAGGGTGTCCTCGATGTGCTCGCTGTCTTTCAGGTACAGCACGTACATGTTTTTCCGCAGCAGCTGACCGCCGCTGATGCCGATGCTCCCCAGCAGCTTTTGCAGGTCGGAACAGAGCAGTTCCGACGGCGTGTTGAATTCCAGATGATATTCCTTGTTGGGGTCGATCATGCTGCCGCAGCCGAAAAATACGCCTGCCAGAAAAGCACTCAGGCTGTTGTTCACCAGATTGGAAAGACGGATCTCCCGCTTTTCCGGACGAATGTGATAGACCTCACAAATGCGGCTGATCTGTGCCGCATCGGTAATGGTATAGCTGACCATGGACTGGTCGCCGCCGCGGGAGATCGTCCGCACATCGGGCTGCAATTCTGTCCGGAACACCGCACGGAACAGCATGGGCATCAGCCGTGCGAACACCGGACTTTCGCTTTGCAGCACCACTTGTTCTTGGGTAAAAATGCGGGAATACAGCAAAATGCCGTACAGACAGGCAAACTGCCGGTCGCGGTCGGTGATGCTTCTGGCGATCTCTTCCCGCACATCATTGGAAAATGACACGGTTTCCTTTTCTCCTTATGGTCGGTCCTTTCCAATATCGCGATGCTGTTTCACAACATGCATGCCCTTGGAAATGAGGTAGTCCCCTATCAGTTCAGTAAATGTGATCGAACGGTGCTTGCCGCCGGTGCAGCCAAATGCGATCACCAGACGGCTCTTGCCCTCCTGAATGTACAGCGGGATCAAAAAATCCAGCAGATCTTTGAGCTTTTCCAGCAGCGTGCGGGACTGCTCAAAGGACATGACATATTCCTGCACGCACTTTTCACAGCCGGTATGATGCCGCAGTTCCGGAATGTAGTACGGATTCGGCAGGCAACGCACATCAAACACCAGATCGGATTCCGTAGAAACGCCGTACTTGAATCCGAAAGAAGTCACCTTAATGGACATGGAGTCAGAGGAATTGTCCAGAAAGATCTCCCGAATCTGTTCTTTCAGCTGCGAAGCCGAGAAATAGGACGTTTCAATATAATAATCCGCAATGCCCTTCACGCGGAGCAGCTGCTCCCGTTCGTAGGCAATGGCATTGTGCAGACAACCCCCGAACCGTTCGTCCAGCGGGTGCTTCCGGCGGGTTTCCTTATACCGCTTGATGATGACTTCGTCCTCGGCTTCGATATAGAGGATCTTCACGTCCAGATCTGCCTGCTGCTTCATCTCCAGCAGTGTCCGATAGGCATCTGTGAACATATCGCCGGAACGCAGGTCTGCGGCAATTGCCAGCTTTTGCAGGTGGTTTTCTGACTCCCTGCAAATCTCCACAAATTTCCCGATCAGCTGCGGCGGCAGATTATCGATACAATAATACCCGATGTCCTCCAGAACGTCCATTACCACAGACTTTCCCGAACCGGACATTCCGGTCACTACCACCACATGCATTCTCACATTTTCCTGTTCCTGCATATGCTCCACGTCCTTCCTACACACTTTTCAACAATTTCCTTAGGCAATACCGCACAAAGAGCGTCTGGCGACTTTGCACGCCATCTGCTTGCAAATTTCCCTTCAGAGCCTGTTTCGTATCTTCTCGCACGCATCTTGCGTGCATATTTTCCGAGATATTTCGGGAAAATACTCGAAAATCCACAAAGGATTTTCTCCGTTTTTCCCTTCATCTCTCAAAAAATCTGACGACGCAATCTGCATACGTCAGATACGAAACAGACTCTCATATTTCACAAAAATGCTCGTGAATACATCCAGTATTCACTCCGCTTTTTGTTTCATCTGACGAAAAATTTGACGACGCATCTGTCGCACAATCTTTGTGCGGTATTGCCCTTACTTCTCAACAGCTTCCTGCTCCGGCATATTCGCCGGCTTTGCCGGATCTCCGACAATGACTGGTTCCAGTTCCAGCTGATAGCCGGTTTTTTCCAGAACGGTCTGCTTTACAAAATCGCACAGTTCCAGCACATCGCGACAAGTTGCCTTGCCGGTATTGACCACGAAGCCGGCATGCTTTACGCTCACCTGTGCATCGCCGACGCTGGCACCTTTCAGACCGCACTGGTCGATCAGAAATGAGGCATAATTGCCCACTGGTCTTTGAAAGGTGCTGCCGGCACTGGGCAGCTCCAGCGGCTGTTTTGCCCGCCGCTTTCCCAGCAGAGAGTCCATTTCCTCTTTGATCGCCCCATAGCTGCCCTTTTGCAGCTGAAGCGTGACACCCAGAATGATTCTGCCGTCCTGCCGGAAAATGCTTTTCCGGTAGCCCAGTTCCATTTCAGATTTTGGTACCACAGAGATCGTGCCGTCCGGTGCCATACAGCGTGCGGAAACTATCACGTCTGCCATTTCGCCGCCGTATGCCCCTGCGTTCATGTACAGGGCACCGCCCACAGTCCCCGGAATGCCGGCAAGGCACTCCATGCCGGTCAGAGATTCTTCCAGAGCGAACTTGCCGATACGGCCCAGTGTGGCTCCGGCTTCACAGTACAGCGTGGTGCCGTCCTGCCGAATCTGGGAAAAGTCTTTTCCCAGATGCAGGATCACGCCGGCATAGCCGCTGTCTGCCGCCAGAATATTGCTGCCGTTTCCCAATACCAGATAGGGATAGTTCCGGTCACGGCACAGACCGAGTATCTGCCGCAGTGTTTCTTCGGAATTCACGTTCACGAAAGCACTACAGGCTCCGCCGATCCGGAACGTGGTATGGTTCCGAAGCGGCTCTGCATACTGCACGCTGCAATTGCACGTCCTGCAAATCGCAGCAAGTTCCTGCCAATTTTTCATTATTTTCTCCTAAAAGGGATTCTGATTTCGTTTTGCCGACCGTCCGCCGGTTAAAAATCATGCTGTTGCTCTTAGGCAATACCGCACAAAGAGCGTCTGGCGACTTTGCACGGTATTGCCCTTAAAATGCGTCGTAATCCTTGACAACTTCCTTGGATTCCATATCCAGTCCCAGCTGATCCAGCAGTTCGGTTGCCGCATTGTAGCCCATTTTTTTCTGACGGTTGTTCATCGCAGCAACTTCCAGAATGACTGCCAGATTTCTGCCCGGCTTTACCGGAATGGTCAGCATCGGGATCTTTACGCCCAGAATGGTGGCAAACTGGGTATCCACACCCATACGGTCGTAGATCTTTTCCGGATTCCACTGTTCCATTTCCACGATCAGTTCAATTTTTTCCGTGTTCTTTACCGCACCGATACCGAACAGCCGGCGGGCGTTGATGATACCGATACCACGCAGTTCCAGGAAGTGGCGGATATTGTCCGGAGAACTGCCCACCAGACTGATGTTGGAAACCTTGCGGATCTCTACCGCATCATCTGCCACCAGACGGTGACCACGCTTGACAAGCTCAATTGCGGTTTCGCTCTTGCCGACACCGCTTTCGCCGGTAATGAATACGCCTTCGCCGTAGATCTCGATCAGAACGCCGTGGCGTGTGATGCGGGGAGCCAGATTCAGGTTCAGGAATGCGATCAGACCGGAGATAAAGTTGGAAGTGCTCTCCTTACTGCGGAGCAGCGGCACCTCGTACTTTTTCGCCAGATCCAGCATTTCCGAAAAATACGGCAGTTCCCGTGCAATAATCAGTGCCGGAATGTGGCGGGACATCAGAGCGTCCAGACGCTGGGTGCGGGTTTCTTCGTCGATCGTGGAGAGATATGCAAACTCCATTTTACCGATGATCTGCATACGTTCCGGATTGAAGTACTCATAGAAGCCCATGAGCTGCAATCCCGGACGAGTGACATCGTTTTCGTCGATCAGGATCTCTGTGGGGTCTTTGGGCATATAGATGGTTTCCAGATGAAATTCATCAATGATTTTTCCTAATGATACAGTAAATTTTCCAGCCATTCTGACCAGCTCCTTTATATTTATTCTGTCTGTTATTTTTCAGTCAGTACAACCGCAGAAACGCCGTTGTCTGCTGCACTTCTCAATGTTTGTAATTCCTCGGCAGGGGCTCCGCTGATCTCAGCAGTCAGACACAGCGGCATCTCCGCCGTCTTTGCCTGAATCTGCGGCAGTATTGCCTGTGCCTGCCCTGCATCTGCCTGAAGATCCAGCACCACGCCGGAAACTGTCAGGTTCTCAGGATCGAATACTTCCGCTGTTCCGGCGGCAGCATCTGCGGCAGAAGTTTCCACCCACAGCGGCACACTGCCGGCAGTCTGTGCCAGCGTGTTCACCAAACTGGTCAGAGCCGTTTTCCGTTCCGGATTCTGTACAGATTCTCCGATATAAGTGAGGTCAGAGTTCCGGAAATCGGGAAACACCACGTCCGTGCACCAGATTTGAGAGAAGCCGGCTGCGGTCACCTCGGCGGTAATGTCTTTCAGGTACTGCACTGTGACATCGCTGAACGGACTCGCCCACGCCTTGCCGCCGTTTTCCTTGGTATTGTCCAGCCAGCGTCCGCCGCTGGTCACCATATACCCTGCCTCTGCATCTGCGTCCGGCAGCAGGTTATCCCGCAGCAGGCTCAGCTGTGCCACCGGTGTCCAGCCCTGTGCCTTTGCCGCTTCTGCGATCTCTGACAATTGCAGGCTGCCCTTTGCCGCACCGCAGCTTTTTGCCAGTGCCACATCTGTCTGATAGCACAGTTCCCCGCCGGCAATTTTCAGCGGGATCACCAGCAGTTTTCCCTCTGGCACCGCATTTCGTGCAGTCTGCATGGCTGCGGAAAGTGTGCTGCTGTTTTCCAGTGCCGCCGCAGAAAGCTGATAGCCCTCGGACAGCGATTCTTCTGCTACAGCCGGTGTGGAGGTGGCAACTGCCGGCAGTGTTTCTGCCTCGGTGGAGATCTCCGCTGTTGCCGCTGCGGTGGCTGCCGGTAAAGTTCCCTCCGCCTGCTCCGTGACACGGGGAGCACCGGAGTATTCCAGAATCGGCTTGGCAATGCTGTACCCCACCACGCCGATCACGCCGGCAACCAGAAAGGTAAAGCCGACCGATAAAATCGCTCTGGCGGGCTGCACTTTTCGCCGCCGCTTTTTGGAATAGGTATGCACTTTCGGCTGACGTTTGGATTGCAACTTCATTCCTCCTTGGAGCGTTTTTAAGTGTGTCTTAAGGCAACACCGCATAAAGCTTGTGCGTAATGCGGGGTTGCCTTAAGGAAACACTGAATAAAGCTTGTGCGTAAGATGCGTAGTCAGATTTTTCGGCAGATTGCATAGAAATTCCGCAGGCAGACTTGATGTCTGGCAAGGGATTTCTGGGCAATATGACGGAAAATCTGCAAGCAGATTGCGTGCAAAGCCGTCAGGCGGGCTTTATGCAGCGTTTCCTTAAATATTTATGCTCTGCCCTGTGCCGATAGACCGGCGGCTTCTTCCCGAATGGCATTCATCGCCGCCTTGGGGTCCGCCTGCCGGAACAGGTAGCTGCCGATGACCAGAATTTCCGCACCGGCTTCAATGACACGAGGAGCCGTTTCGGCGTTGATGCCGCCGTCTACTTCGATCTGGTAAGACAGCCCGTGTTCCTGTGCATACTGCCGCAGTGCCTTTACCTTTTCCACCATGTCCCACAGGAACGACTGCCCGCCGAATCCCGGTTCCACAGTCATAACAAGCACCACTTCTACCTGCTCCAGATAGGGAATGGCTTCTTCCCACGGGGTGTTGGGTTTCAGGACAATGCCTGCCTTGACACCGACTTCATGAATGGCAGCGATCGTTGCCGCCGGATCGCTGTTGCTTTCGATATGAAACGTGATCAGATCTGCACCGGATTCTGCAAACTGCTTTACATAGCGGATCGGATCGGCGATCATCAGGTGTACATCTAAAAACAGGTTGGTGCAGTGGTCTACTGCCGCCAGAACCGGCATACCAAATGTAATATTGGGCACAAACTGCCCGTCCATCACGTCAAAATGCAGCATGTCCAGACCGTCGCGTTCCAGTCCCTCTGTGACTGCCGTCAGGTTTGCCATATCTGCACTCAGAATTGACGCAGAAATTTGAATTGTTTTCAAAAGCGTCATGCTCCTCTCCCGAACTTTGCAGTTCTGCTTCTCTGCTGCGTGCCGAAGGTTCACAGCAAAATGCAGAATGCTTCTTATTTTATATTATATAATAAATCCGGATATTCGTCAATAGCGTTTTTCTGAGAACATGTGACTTTTTTGCCGGCAGCTTCAGCGGGAATTTTCGCAAAACTTGACAAAAGCACGGAAACCCGGTATAATAGAGCA
>ENA-UPSY01000181-UPSY01000181.1-human-gut-metagenome-genome-assembly--contig:-NODE-181-length-75546-cov-9.494481_pt1 | contig 75546 bp, 85 predicted proteins | sample MGYA00250044_ERZ773365 | MGnify/ENA primary metagenome ERZ773365 (study PRJEB29103, sample SAMN06111932) | human gut metagenome | biome: human gut; feature: ankylosing spondylitis patient; material... | reverse complement strand
ATAGCTGTTGGATATTATGCTAATGGTGCAAGAAATTTCTATCTTAAAGATGATGTTCCAGTTACAGATACATCAGTTCTTAGTGGAAAGAAAATTCGTTCAATGCCAAGTTCAACATCAATGGATATGATTGAGAAAATGGGAGGAACACCGGTTCCTATGGCTGCATCAGAGACATATGCGTCATTACAGCAGGGTGTCGTTGATGGAGCAGAGAACACAGAACTTGCTCTTACTGTTGATGGACATGAAGATCTTGTTAAGTCTTATACATATACAGAGCATCAGTTTTCACCAGATATATTCATTATAAGTACTAAGACATGGAACAAGATGTCAGAGAAACAGAGACAGAGTCTTATAAAAGCACTTGAGGAAACAAATGATAACTTTAAGAGTCTTTATAATGGAATGATGGAGGATGCCATTGAACATGCAGAAAGTAAAGGCGTGCATGTATATAAGGATATAGATAAGACACCATTTATTGAGGCAGTACAGCCAATACATGCCAACTTCTATAACAAGGGCGAAGCATATAAGAAGCTATATGATGACATTCAGAAATATGCAGATTAATGCATATAAGCCCATGGTTTGCAGGAAGAAAGGAGAAAAGCATGAAGTATTTGAATAAAGTAGTTGAAATAATATTAGAGGTGCTTGTAGCCGGTATGGTACTTGGATGCTGCTGGCAGGTAATTACAAGATTTGTGTTACATAATCCAAGCAAATATACAGAGGAATTATTAAGATATATGCTCATATGGCTGACAATGATGGGCGTTCCTTACGCATATGGACAAAACAGTCATTTGGCTATCAATCTTATAGTTAAGAAGTTCAAGCCAAAGAATGAAACACTTGCTCAGATTGCAATAGATCTGCTTATTATGATTTTAAGTGTTTCAGTAATGATTATTGGTGGAATTATGGTTACTGCTAATGCAGCAGGACAGCTCTCACCAGCTATGCAGATTCCTATGCAGGTCTATTATGTATGTGTTCCGGTATGTGGAGTTCTCATGGTTATTTACGGAGTGTTTAAGATTGTAGATCATTTTAAGAAATTAAGACAGAATTAAGATTGAATAATGCATATATATGCAGAAGGAGGCAATATGGAAATACAGGCAGCAATTGTATTGATAATAGTATTCTTTTTATTACTGGCATTTAGTGTTCCGGTATCATTCAGTATTATATCAGCATCACTTGTTACATTAATTATGTTTCTTACACCACATTTTGGTGTGTTTATATCAGCTCAGAAAATGGTTACAGGTATTGACAGCTTCACATTACTTGCAGTTCCGTTCTTCGTACTTGCAGGTCTGTTAATGAGTAATGGTGGTATAGCAAAAAGGCTTATTAATCTGGCAATGCTTGTTTTAGGTAAGGTTCCAGGTTCTTTAGCAATGACTAACATTGCAGGTAACGCAATGTTTGGTTCTATATCAGGCTCAGGTATTGCAGCAGCAACAGCAATTGGTGGTGTTATGCAGCCACTTGAGAATGAACAGGGATATGACAGGGCATTTTCAGCAGCAGCAAATGTTGCTTCAGCACCAGTAGGACAGTTAATTCCACCAACAGCTTCATTCATTGTATTTTCAGCAGCAAGTGGTGGAGTTTCAGTTGCAGCATTACTTATGGCTGGCTGGATTCCGGGATTATTATGGGCATTACTGTGTATGGTAGTTGCTTTCGTATATGGAAAAAAGCATGGATATGTAATCAAGAGAGATCATCTTACAGCTAAGGTTGTATTAAAGACAATCTGGGATGCTATACCAAGTCTTTTCCTCATTGTAATTATTATTGGTGGTATATTATCAGGATATTTTACTCCGACAGAAGCATCTGGTGTAGCTGTTGTGTATGCATTTATACTGGCTGTGTTTGTTTATAAGAGCATTAAGATTAAAGATATTCCAAGAATTTTAAAAGAAACAGCAGTTATGACAGCAATAGTTATGCTTATAATAGGAGCTTCATCAGTATTGTCATTCGTATTATCATTCACAGGTCTTCCACAGGCTATAAGTGCAGCATTACTGGGTGTGTCTGATAATAAGATTGTTATTCTGTTAATTATTAACCTGATACTTCTGATTGTAGGAACATTTATGGATATGGCTCCGGCGTTACTTATATTCACACCTATATTCCTTCCTGTAGTTAAGGCATTAGGTATGAATCCTATTCAGTTTGGTGTAATGATGGTTATGAACCTTTCAATTGGAACAATTACACCACCTGTAGGAAGCGTATTATTTGTAGGTTGTAGTATATCGCATCTTCAGGTAGAAGAGGTAATTAAGAAACTGGTGCCATTCTTTGTAGCAATTTTGGTCGCACTTCTTTTTGTAACATTTGTACCACAGCTTAGTATGTGGCTGCCAACAGTATTTGGATTGTTGGGATAAAAATAAGATAAAAACGGAGGACATATATATGAACAATAAAAAACCTGACAAGAAAGAAATTGAGAATAAGCTTAATCTTGTAATTGATAAGCTTATGAATCTTGGCAGACCTGATAATGATGAAGAGCTGGAAAAAGGCGGCGAGTCAATAGGCTTCTTTAAAAGAGACTTTGGAATTAAAGAGTGGGACTGGCCACAGGGGGTCGGTTTATATGGATTGCTTAAGATAATGCAGATTAATGGCAATGATGAGTATAGAGAATTTCTTTACAAATGGTTTAAAGAAAATATAGCAGAAGGTCTTCCATCAAAGAATATCAACACAACAACACCGTTACTTACTCTTGTTGAATTAAATAACTATTACAATGATACACAGTTCGAGGAACTGTGTATCAAATGGGCAGAGTGGCTTATGAATTGCCTTCCAAGAACAAAGGAACGTGGATTCCAGCATGTTACAAGTGCGAATGGAGACAGACAGGGAGTAAGACTCAATGAGAATGAAATGTGGATAGATACTCTGTTTATGACAGTTTTATTCCTTAATAAAATGGGTCAGAAGTATAATCGTCAGGATTGGATAAATGAGTCAATACATCAGGTACTTATGCATATAAAGTATCTTTGCGACAACAAGACAGGATTGTTTTATCATGGCTGGACATTTAATGAAATGAATAATTTCGGTGGTATATTCTGGTGCAGAGGGAATAGTTGGTTCACATTAGGAATTCTTGATTATGTTGATATGTTTAAGGGAACACTTAACAGTGGTGTTAAAGAGATAATAATAGATGCTTATAAAGCCCAGACAGCTGCTCTTAAGAAGCTGCAGAGTAAAAGCGGATTATGGCATACAGTACTTACAGATTCATCTAGTTATGAAGAGGTATCTGGAAGTGCTGCAATTACAGCCGGTATATTAAAGGGAATCAGAATGGGAATACTTGATGATTCTTATATAGATGTTGCTGACAAAGCGATAAATGCAATACTTAAAAATATTGATTCAGATGGAACAGTGCTTAATGTATCTGGAGGAACTGGTATGGGATATGATGCAGAGCATTATAAGAACATACTTATAGCGCCTATGGCATATGGACAGTCACTTACAATACTGGCTTTAGTGGAGGCATTACAGAATGATAAGAAAAGCATTTAAAATGTATCTTAAAGCTGGATGTGCTGATGAATATGAAAAGCGTCACAATGAATTATGGCCTGAAATGAAGGCAATGATACATGAATATGGCGGACATAATTATTCTATATTTCTAGATGATGAAACTAACATATTATATGGATATATAGAGATTGAAGATGAAGAAAAGTGGGCACAGTCAGCAGACACGGAGATCAACAGAAAGTGGTGGAAATATATGGCGCCTCTTATGAGGGTTAATCCAGACGACAGTCCTGTGAGTGATGATTTAAGGTGTGTTTTTCATCTTGATTAATACATGAATTTAATACAGGAGGTAAGATTGTATGAAACCGGTATATTACCTTGCCGTTGATATTGGGGCTTCAAGTGGAAGACATATTCTTGCATCCATGGACAACGGCAGAATGACAATAGAAGAGGTATATCGTTTTGATAATGGCATGATTAATGATAATGGCAACAAGTTATGGGATGTTGACAGCTTGTTTGCCAATATTATTGAAGGAATGAAAAAATGTAAAGAACTTGGGAAAATTCCAGTAAGCATGTCGATTGACACATGGGCTGTTGATTATGTTCTTCTTGATGATAATGACAAATGCATAGGAAATGTATATGGATACAGGGATGAACGTACAGATGGAATGGATGAAGAAGTTTATAAGGTGATATCCGAAAAAGAATTATATAAGAGAACAGGTATTCAGAAACAGAAGTTTAATACAATTTACCAGCTCATGTCGGATAAATTTATAAGACCTGAACAGTTAAAGGAAGCGAAGACATTTATTATGCTTCCAGATTATTTTCAGTTTCTTCTTACGGGGGTTAAAGCATCGGAATATACCAATGCAACATCAACACAGCTTGTTAATCCGGAAACTAAACAATGGGATTATGAACTGATTGATATGCTTGGAATCAACAGAAATATGTTTATGGAGCTTAAGCAGCCGGGAACAATACTGGGAGAATTAACTGATGGTATTAAGAAGATTGTTGGATACAATACAAGGGTTGTTATGTGTGCAAGTCATGATACAGCATCCGCAGTTATGGCTGTTCCAACAGTAGCAGATAATGTTTTGTATTTAAGTTCTGGAACATGGTCACTGATGGGGACAGAACTTCTAAAGGCAAGATGTGATGAGAAAAGCCAGGTATGTAATTTTACCAATGAAGGTGGATACGATTATAGATTTAGATATTTGAAGAATATTATGGGACTCTGGATTATACAATCTGTAAGGCATGAATTTGGAGACAGATATACATTTGCAGAGCTTTGTAAGGAAGCAGAGGAGACAGACTATATAACATCAAGGATAGATGTTAATAATAAATGCTTTCTTGCACCAGAGAATATGACAGAGGCAATCAAATCATACTGCAATAATAATGATTTGATTATACCTGACACAGCCGGAGAGATTGCAGCAGTTGTATATAAGAGTCTGGCTGACAGTTATGCAGATACAGTTATGCAGATAGAAAAGAATCTGGACATTACATATGATGCAATATATGTAATAGGTGGAGGTGCTAATGCTGGATATCTTAATCAGCTTACGGCTGATTCGACTGGGAAAACAGTAGTAGCGGGACCAGCAGAGGCTACTGCTATTGGAAATATTATGGCGCAGATGATAGCAGATAGTGTGTTTAAGAATTTGAAGGAAGCAAGAGCGTGTGTAAGAGATTCCTTTGATATTAAACGATTTGAGCAGAAAAGATAATAAATTTCAGATTATATAAGGAGGATAATGCTATATATGACTAATGAACGATATGAATCAGCAAGTAAGATATATCAGAGTATAGGAGTTGATACTGAGGCTGCATTAGATAGATTAAAGAATGTGCCGGTATCAATGCATTGCTGGCAGGGAGATGATGTAATTGGTTTTGACAGCAGAGAAAGTCTGTCAGGTGGTATACAGACTACTGGAAATTATCCGGGAAGAGCAGCTACTCCTGAGCAGCTTATGCAGGATATAAGCAAAGTATTGACACTTGTACCTGGAAAGAAGAAGCTAAACCTTCATGCCAGTTATGCCATTATAGATGACGGTTCAGACAGGGATTCAATTAAACCAAAACATTTTACCAGATGGGTTGAATTTGCTAAGAAATACAATATGGGAATTGATTTTAATCCAACATTTTTCTCACATAGAATGGTTAAAGATGGACTTACATTATCCTCACCAGATGAAGAAGTAAGAAAATTCTGGATTGAACATGGCAAGAGATGTATTGAGATATCAGAATATTTTGCTAATGAAACAGGACAGCCATGTGTAATGAACATATGGATTCCGGATGGCTATAAGGATATTCCGGCAGACAGACTTGGACCAAGAAGGAGATTTAAAGAATCTTTAGATGAAATTCTTTCAATTCCATATGATAAGAGCAAAGTGTTTGTGTGTCTTGAATCTAAAGTATTTGGCATAGGCGTTGAATCATACACAGTTGGTTCGTCTGAATTCTGCATGAATTATGTAGCAAGAGCAGGCATAACCCCACTTATGGATAATGGACACTATCATCCTACAGAGGTTGTGTCAGATAAGGTATCATCAATGCTTTTATTCAATGACCACTTAGCATTACATATTACAAGACCTGTAAGATGGGACAGCGATCATGTAGTTTTATATGATGACGAAACCAGAGAGATTGCTAAAGAAATTGTCAGAGCAGATGCGCTTGACAAGGTATTTATAGCAACTGACTATTTCGATGCATCAATTAATAGAATATCTGCATGGATAACCGGAATGAGAAGTGTTCAGAAAGCTCTTTTGTATGCATTGTTAGAGCCAGAATCACTTCGCAATCTTCAGAACGAAGGAAGGTTCACAGAACTTATGGCAGCACAGGAAGAATTAAAGATTATGCCATTTGGAGATATATGGCAGGAATATCTTAATAGAGAAAATGTGGCAGCTGATTATGTCAGTGAGGTTATGGATTACGAAAAGAAAGTATTGGAGGCACGATAATGAAAGATATATTAACAGCACCTTTTGTTAAAGAAATGTGTGATACTACAGCTAATATGTATCGTCTTGGCTGGGACGAAAGAAATGGTGGTAATATCAGCTATATGCTTGATGAAGAAGAAGTTGCACAATATCTTGATATTAATCATGTGTTAAGAGAGATTCCGACGGGTTTCAAAGCAGATGCACTTATTGGCAGAATATTTATAGTAACCGGTACAGGTAAGTACTTTAAAAATGTAAAGACAGATCCAGAGAATAATCTTGGAATAATAAGAATAGCTGAAGATGGAACAACAGCGCAGTTATTATGGGGATATAAGGATGGAGGAAAATTCACAAGCGAATTACCAGCGCATCTTATGAGTCATATGGCAAGACTTTCTGTTGATAAAGATAACAGAGTTGTTATACATTCACATCCAACTAACACACTTGCCATGAATTATGTTCATGAACTTGACGAGAAGAAATTTACGCATACACTTTGGGAAATGTGTACAGAGTGTATAGTTGTGTTTCCGGATGGTGTAGGTATTCTCCCATGGATGCTTTGCGGAACTAATGAAATAGGCGAGGCAACAGCAGAAAAAATGAAAGAATTCAGACTTGTTATATGGGCAATGCATGGAATATATGGTGCTGGAAAAACTCTTGATGAGACATTTGGACTTATTGAAACTGTTGAAAAAGCTGCACAGATATATATGCTTACAGCTGGACTTGAGAGAAAGAATACAATAAAAGACGAAGATATGATTAAGCTTGCAGAATTCTTTAAGGTGGATTATAGAAAAGATTTCCTTAATATATAAAGCGGTTTCATATAAGGACATATGCAATGACGCAGGAAATTCCTGCGTCATTTTTAATGCAGAATAACATTTAAGGTGATATAATAAACAAAAATTTACAAATCAGCAGTTTGGAGTGAATGAGATGCATTTTATAAAGAAAAATATTATTATTTGACTAGTTGTATTTATAATCGGAATGAGTGCTGTGGCAGGTATTGTATGCAGCATAAATAACGAACAGAATAAGCAGAACAGGACAATGGCGAATCTTAACGCAATGACTTATGCCGAGCGTATGAAGACAGATATTATGAAAGGCATAGGCGTTTCGGACACATTAAGACAGATAATTATAAGTAATGATGGACAGCTTAATAAATTCTATGAGATAGCAGAGGAGATGATGACAGATTCTGTTCAGAGTATACAGATTGCACCAGATGGTGTTGTGACAGATATTTATCCTCAGGAAGGTAATGATGCGGGAAAGATTGATCTGTTAAATGATAAAGATCGTGGTGAAATATGCCGTTATGGAAGAGATAATAAAGTTGTTACAATGCAGGGACCATTTCAATTAAAGCAGGGAGAATATGGTATAGCTGTAAGAAAACCTGTATACATTGAAGAAAACGGAAATGAAGATTTCTGGGGATTTACAATAGTTATAATCCGTGTTCCTGAGATTTTTGCTGATTCAATGAAGGCACTTTCAGATTTTGGTTATAATTATACATTATATAAAACTGCTTTTCCGTGGGAGTCTGAATTTGAAGAAGTGTATGGCTCGGAAGAAGAGTTAAAGAATCCTGTTTCGTATACATTTGATATAGGAGACAGCAAGTGGAAGCTTGATATAATGCCATATAAGACTCAGTCTGAAAGAATATATCTGTATGCGGTTGGAATAGCCGGAATTATTATTGTACTGCTTCTTACAGGGTTTACATGTGCGCTGCTTGTGCTTGACGAATACAGAAAGAAGTTTAAGAAGCTGGCTATAACAGATGCTTTGACAGGAATAAATAACCGTCATGGATATGATGAAAGAGTAACAAGGTATCTTAAGCAGAATCCGGATAATCACTGTGTAGGAGTAGAATTTGATATTGATGATTTTAAGACTATCAATGATATGTATGGTCATGCTTATGGCGATGTGGCACTTAAGGTATTGTCCGAGGGAATGCAGAAGTTTTTTGATAAAAATGTGCTTTTAGGACGAAACGGTGGTGATGAATTCTGTATTTTCCTGCCAGATTGTACATGTGCTGATGTTAAGGAAAAACTGGAGGAATTCACAAAGTTAAAACGGTCATTTAAATATGAAGGTGAAGAGCATCAGTTCACTATATCAGTTGGATATGCTGAATATCCGGTTCATGCTGACAAACCATCAAAGCTCATGCGTTGTGCTGATACTGCACTTTATGAGGTGAAACTTCGTGGAAAGAATGGCTGCATGGCATATAAGAACGGACTCAGAAAGGATATTCGTACACAGCTTGGTTTTGCACTTAAAGATGTTTCTGAAAATCTTCCAGGAGCATTTATCATATACAAAGCAGATAAGAATGATGATGAAATTCTTTTTGCAAACCGTGAATTTATCAGATTTGCAGGCTGTAAGAACATGGATGAACTGCTTGTATATACAAAAAGAAGTTTCCGTAATATCATTAGAGTGGATGAACGGGAAGCTGTTATAGCGGATATATGGAAGCAGATAGATGAAGGACATACTAATGGTTATACACATTTTTATATGCAGAAAGCAGATGGCGGTCATATACAGGTGTTTGACCATGGAAGAATTGTTGAGAATGGACGATATGGAAGAGTAATATATGCATTGATAACTAATCTTGAAACAGTGAGAGAAAATTATGGAAATTCAGAATGTAACAATTGAAGATGCAGAGGAACTTCTCGATATATATGCACCATATGTTAAGTATACAGCGATAACATTTGAATATGATGTGCCTTCTGTAGAAGAATTCAGACAAAGAATTGTGAATATTTCAGACAGATATCCATATATCAAGGCAGTTGACAATGGACAGATTGTCGGTTATGCATATGCCGGATGTTTTAAGGACAGGAGAGCATGACGCAGAACCGGAAGAAGTCTGGGGATAAATATATAAAAACAAAAAACTGCCGTCCGTTTAACATTAAGTTTAGCGGATGGCAGTTTTTATATGGAGTGTTTAGTTATAGGCTGTGTGTATCAAGAACTGTTCTGCCGGTTACCGGATCAGTAATACCAAGCAATGCCATGATTAGTGCCATTCTTATATATTTACCATTCTGGACCTGGTCAAAATATGCAGCTCTTGGATCGTCATCGACATCAAGGGAAATCTCATCGACTCGTGGCAGAGGATGAAGAACAGGCATATCTTTATCAGCCAGCTTTAACTTTTCTTCGTCAAGAATGTAGACATCTTTTAAACGGAGATATTCTTCTTCATTGAAAAATCTTTCTTTCTGTACTCTTGTCATGTACAGAACATCAAGTTTAGGAAGAGTATCTTCAAGGCTTGACACTTCCTCATAAGTTGAATTAGATGGATTTAATACATCGTCTCTCAGATAATCCGGAATCCGTAATTCTTCGGGAGATATGAAGTAGAATTTATTATCAGAGAAACGGGTAAGGCTACTGACAAGGGAATGTACTGTCCGTCCGAATTTCAGGTCGCCACAGAAACCAATAGTCAGGTTATTAAGCCTTCCTTTACGTTGTCTTATAGTCATCATATCAATAAGTGTCTGTGTAGGGTGTGCATGACCGCCGTCTCCTGCGTTTATTATAGGAATGCGTGAATATATTGATGCCTGTAGTGGAGCACCTTCTTTTGGATGTCTCATCGCAATTATATCTGCATAGCAGCTTACAACTCTTACAGTGTCAGCAACGGTTTCACCTTTGGAAGCACTAGACTGAGCTGCACTTGAAAAGCCCAGTGTCTGTCCTCCAAGACTTAACATAGCAGACTCGAAAGATAAACGGGTTCTGGTACTTGGTTCGTAAAAAAGTGTAGCAAGCTGTCTGCCATCGGCAACATGCTTATATAATTGTGGTCCAATGGATATCCGCTCCGCAAGATCTAATATATTCATAGTTTCTTCAACGGAAAGATCCATAGGGGTTATCAGATGTCTCATAGCCACTCTCCTTTTAATAAATATTCATCTCTCTTAGCACCGACAGATATAAAGTTGATTTCTGCATGAAGCATATCCTCAATTGTTTTAATGTAATTTTTTGCATTAGCAGGAAGCTCGTCAAATGTCCTGCAATGTGATATATCTTCTTCCCAGCCGGGAACTTTGTATATAACAGGAGTGCATGAATCAAGGTTATCAGTTGGGTCAAATTCAACCAGAGAGCCGTTTGGGTCATTGTAGCCTGTAATTATAGGAATTTCTTTCATAGAGCTTAATACATCAAGCTTGGTTAGTGCGATTTTGTCTGCATGCTGGCATCTGAGTCCGTATCTGCTTGCGACTGCATCAAAAGGACCAACACGGCGAGGACGGCCTGTTGCAGCACCGAATTCACCTCCGGCTTCTCTTAAGTCCTGCTGCCATTTTTCTGAAACAGCATTTTCAGCAACAAATGGGCCTGCACCAACGCATGTAGAATAAGCTTTAAGCACGCCAACGACATGGTCAGCGTGTCTGCCGGGAATTCCTGCACCGATAGGACCATAGGCTGATATGGTTGATGAACTTGAAGTGTAAGGGAAGATACCGTAATCAATATCTCTTAATGCACCAAGCTGAGCCTCAAGAATAACTTTTTTACCACAGGATAATGCTTTGTCTATAAATGTGCCTGTATCGCATATGTATTTGCTGAACTTTTCAGCCTGTTCCCTGCACCAGTCAAGAAGTGCCGGATAAGACATTGGCTCCTGATGATAGCAGCCGGCAAGCTCAAGGTTCTTGGATTCAAGAATAGTTTTTAGTCTTGCCTGTACAGCTGTATCATCTAAGTGAAGCAGGTCGCCGAGACGCAGAGTTTTTTTTCTGTATTTGTCACTGTAGGCATATGCTATGCCTCGTCTTGTAGAACCGAAAGCAGAGCCGGTTCGTTCCAGTCTGTTTTCTTCAAGTTCATCCTGTATCCTGTGCCATGGCATAGATATTGTAGCTTTTTTAGATAATTTCAAATGTTTTGGATTAATCTGTATTCCTCTGTCTTCAATCTGTTTTATTTCATTGGCAAGATGTTCAAGGTCAACAACCATGCCATCACCAAGAATGCATATTACATCTGGGTGAAGAATTCCTGATGGCAGTAGATTAAGAACGAATTTTCCCTGATTAGTTACAACGGTGTGACCGGCGTTATTGCCGCCCTGATACCTGACGACTATATCTGCATTTTCAGCAAGAAGGTCAATTACACGGCCTTTGCCCTCGTCGCCCCAGTTAATACCTGTTACAGAAGTAAGCATAATAATAATTCCTCCTTATATAAATGTATAGTTAATACTAAGTGCAATAACGGAATGTGCGGTCCGTAATAATTCTGGCAAATATAAGTCCGAGCGGAAGTGCAACAATTATCATAATTGCAGATGTAAACCATGAAACCGCTTCTGTCAGGGACATTATGCCGAAATTGTATATTGCGCGGTATAAGTAAAGTCCGGGTACCATAATAACTATGGAAGGAACTGTAAGTGATATTCTAGGATATCCATTATAATTTTTAATAAATGAGGCAAGTAATCCGGCAGTAGCAGCACCAATAAATGCGGCAGCAGCGGCAGGCATGCCTGTAAAATCAACAAGTTCAAGACGCAGCGTATTGGCGATACAACCAATAAGAGCAGCCATAGCCGCCATCGGAACAGAACTGTTAAACATGATAGAGAATCCGAATACACCGCAGAAGCTTGCAATAAGTCTTAATATCAGATGTAACATTTTTCCAATATGTAATGTAGTAAATTCTTCTGGCTGCAAATGCAGTAACAAAGCCATAATCCATGCAAATACGGTAGCAACCAGTACAATAATTATTGAATAAGTCAGCCTTTCAATACCTGACCGTAGGTCGAGCTTTGCAAGGTCAATGCCGCTGGTGATGAAAGGAAATCCCGGTATTATGAAAAGCATGGAACATATGTATCCGGCTTCATGTACAGAAGGGATATTAAACATCAGAATAGCAAGTTTAAGCAGAATTGCATATATAAGGCATGATGCAGATATAGAAACTGCTATATTCATGAATAGTGTAAAATGATGTTTAATAAGCTTTGTCCTAATAAGATTACCTGTTCCGGCTGCAATGAATGCGAAAAGCATCTCTATAGGACCGCCGCCAAGCAGAAATGTGAATCCGCAGCATGCTAGAGCGGCGGCAAGTCCAAGCTTGACCGGTGAATACAGGGTATGTATCTGTTCAATTTCATCAAGCCTTTTATGAATCATTTCACCTGTAAGGTGGGCTTCTTCATTAGGAAAATTGTCAACAAACTGTTCCATTCTGTAAAGCTTGGAGGTATTAACACCGGTATTGGCAATGCTTAACGACTGTGATACGCAGTCATTACCATCAAAGCAGTTAAATTCAATAGACATAAGGCCAACATCCACGGTACAGGTTACTCCAAGTTCCTTGGATAGCTTATTCATAGATGTACGGACACGCCATGCACCAGTGCCGCATGATAGCATAATCAGACCTACACGACCGATAACGGAGGCTTTTTCTATAAGGTCTGCATTAGCAATTAATGCATTGCTGTCGGCATCCGTATAGTCGTGCCACGGAATTTCCATATGATTTTTTTCCATAATGTCAGTGTAATTAGTCCTTGGCATATATAATCGCCTCTGCTTTCTTAACATGGTGTTCAAGGTTTCGTAAGAATATAGAATTGGGAAGGAAAATTCCAAGTTCGTCAAAATGTTCATTGTGTTCAACGAATGAATCCTGACCATAGAATATGTATGCCATTGGAAGATTCTTCTCAAGCTCAAGCATAAGATCCCATACAGCACTATAGGCCTCTGCCTCGGTTTCCTTCATTCTGACAGTGTCAGGCAGTTCGCGGATAAGCAGTATACCTGTGCTTCTCTCAAGAATCTGCTGCTCAACTACAGACGGGTCATCGCCATATGTGTGACTGTATCTGTAAGCCTCGGCAAGAAACATATTTTTATTATTATCAAGGTTCTTATAAATGTTATAAAAATGCTGATAGTCTTTTTCATGAACAGAATTAGCAAATTCTGGAAGAAGCATACCAGTCAGACAGTTTTGCGAAAAGGAAAACCAGAGAGAAAATGTGCGGTATTGCAAAGATTTTTTAATCCTATGCTGATTTTTTCTTTGCTGATTTCGGTTTATGTTTTGATTGCGTATATAAACGGCGATGCACCTCTTACGCCTAAAGCACCGATGTTTCTCGGAGAACCTGCCGATGAATTTAAATACGCATTCAGATTTTACCTGTTTATCTTTTTGAATATACTGCCGACAATTTTGTATGTAATCGGTTTTGCCTTTTCCGTGAGGCAGTATAAAAATGCCGAGTATGCAATAACCGACTGCGGAGTGTTTCTTACAAAAGGCTTGTTTTCAAAAAAGCTGTATTATAAGCCGTACAGAGAGATTTACGATATTCAGATTAGGAAAGAAATTTCTGACATCTTGTGTAAGACGGGTACCGTGACTTTAAGTTTTGAGTTTCCCGAACAGAAAATAGGAAGTCTGACGCCCGTAAATATGGCTCCGCTTAAAATAAAAAATATTTCAGATTATATGGAAGTCTATAAATTGTTACAGGAAAATGTGAGGAGAACAAATTATGTATGATGATTACAAGGTAAGCGATGACTTAAAAAGTATGATGAATAACGAACGAATTGTGTGGTCGGGCAGACCTAAGAAGTCGTGCTTTGTGCTTGAGTGTATTTTTAACCCAATGCTTATTTTTGCTTTCATTTGGTTTATGTTTGATTTTATGTTTATAAGTCAAATTTTCTCAAGCGACCTTTCTGAGTTAGACTCAAGCGTATGGATGTTTGTCGGCTTTTTCGCTCTTCATTTAATGCCTGTATGGATTTATCTCGGCGGCGTTATATTTTCTTTCAGAAAGCTGAAAAATACGGAATATGCCATTACCGATAAAGGCATTTACAGTACAAACGGCTGTTTTTCCAAACAGTATAATTTTAAGCCTTTTACAGACCTTTCGCATGTGTATATTCACAGAGGTATTTTTGACCAGTGGCTCGGAGTAGGCGATGTTATTTCCGAATGTCATCATTATGCCTATGTTCGTTCGAATAGCAGACATTCTGATAATTTTACTATTTCCGATATTCCCGATTATGTTGAAGTTTGCAATATTATAAAAAAGTATCAGACAGATATTTATGCCGATACACAATTCCCGAACGATTACAGACCGCAGGGCAACCACGGATACAACACAAAGTATTATCCGAACGGCGGAGTAAATCCAAATAATTTTTACGGACAGAACAGCAATCCGAACGCTTACTACAATAACCAGCGCAACGCATATTATAATCAAAACAATGCGCAAAATTACAACAGAAATTATAATGCAAATCCTCAAAACTTCAGTTCCGATTACAGCAGTAATCCCGGCTTTACAGGTGAAAACTGCGATACACACGACGGTTATGAAGTGAATGCAGGCAGTAATAATTACGACAGTTGGGATAATCCCAAGGCTAAAAAAGAGAAAGACAGTTGGGATAAGCAGTAATAATTTGTCAGATTTTTTATAAATTTGTTTTGACATTTCATTAATTTGGTACTATAATAAAGAAAACAATACAAAACGGGAGCCGAGCGGCTGAGAGGAAATGAATTGACATTTCGACCGTAAACCTGATTTGGATAATGCCAACGGAGGGACTTTGCAGCGTAAGTTTGTTATAGGCTTACGGTAAATATTTTACATACAAAGTGCGTCGGTTCGGCGCACTTTATTTTTTGCTTTTCGGAGGTGAAGTTATGATAAGAATAAACGGAGTTGATATTGATAAAATTGAAATTTCACTTATGCAGTACCTTGAAGAAAATTCAATTTCACCGCAGAGAATTGCAGTTGAGCTTAACGAGGAAATTCTGCCGAAGGCAAATTACGCCGCTACTGTTCTCAAAGACGGAGATGTAGTAGAAATCGTAAATTTTGTCGGCGGCGGTTGTTGAGTTTTTCCGCATTAAATTATAAAGGAGATAATAATAATGGAAAATGATAAGCTGATTTTAGGCGGACACGAATTTAATTCCCGATTTATTCTCGGTTCGGGTAAGTATTCGCTTGACCTTATAAAAGCGGCAGTTGAAAATGCAGGCGCAGAGATTATTACTCTTGCACTAAGACGAGCTGTAACAGGCAAGGTTGCAAATATTCTTGACTATATTCCTAAGAATGTTACTCTTTTGCCCAATACCTCGGGTGCAAGAAATGCCGATGAGGCTGTAAGAATTGCAAGACTTGCAAGAGAGGCAGGCTGCGGCGACTTTATTAAAATTGAGGTAATCAGAGATTCAAAGTACCTTTTGCCCGACAATTACGAAACAATAAAGGCAACCGAGGCTCTTGCCAAAGATGGCTTTATCGTACTTCCGTATATGTATCCGGACCTTAATGTGGCAAGAAGTTTAAGAGATGCGGGTGCTGCCGCAATTATGCCGCTCGGCTCTCCGATAGGTTCAAACAAGGGAATAGCAACAAAGGAATTTATTAAAATCATCATCAACGAAATAGACTTGCCTGTTATTGTTGACGCAGGTATCGGCAGACCGTCGCAGGCTTGCGAGGCTATGGAAATGGGTGCGGCGGCTGTAATGAGCAATACCGCCATTGCAACTGCAGGTGATATTCCTATGATGGCAAACGCATTTAAAAAGGCGATTGAGGCAGGCAGACAGGCTTATCTTTCAGGTCTTGGCAGGGTAATTGAGAACGGTGCGTCTGCATCATCACCTCTTACGGGATTTCTTGAAAGTTGAGGCGTGAACAATGGAAGAAAGAATTGACCATATGAAATATCTGCCCGATATGGAGCAGATTGATTCTGATATACCCGACAGAGTAATTGCAGAAATGAACGGATATGACCCGTCGATTTATACCGAAAACGATGTAAGACGGGCACTTGAGCACGATGAAAAAACTGTTGACGATTTTAAGGCTTTGCTTTCGCCTGCGGCATTACCTTTGCTTGAAGAAATCGCAGAGGCTGCGAGAGTGGAAACCAAAAAGCATTTCGGCAATTCCGTAAATATGTTTACACCGCTTTACATTTCAAATTATTGTGAGAATTACTGTATTTACTGCGGCTTTAACTGTCACAATAAAATTCACCGTGCAAAGCTGAACGCAGAGGAAATCGAGCACGAAATGCAGGCAATTGCAAAGACAGGCTTGCAGGAAATACTTATTCTGACAGGCGAAAGCAAAAAAATGTCGGATGTTAAGTATATCGGCGAGGCTTGCAAAATTGCGAGAAAGTATTTTAAAGTCGTAGGACTTGAAGTATATCCGATGAACAGCGACGAGTACCGTTATGTGCACGAATGCGGTGCCGACTATGTAACCGTTTTTCAGGAAACCTATAATTCCGATAAATACGAAACGCTCCACCTTGCGGGTCATAAGAGAATTTTCCCGTACAGAGTAAATACTCAAGAAAGAGCTTTGATGGGCGGTATGCGTGGCGTAGGATTTGCGGCGCTTTTAGGACTTAGCGACTTCCGTAAAGACGCATTTGCCACAGGTATGCACGCTTATCTTATTCAAAGAAAGTATCCGCACGCAGAAATTGCTTTTTCCTGCCCAAGATTAAGACCGATTATCAATAACGATAAAATCAATCCGAAAGATGTACACGAACCGCAGCTTTTACAGGTTATTTGTGCGTACAGATTGTTTATGCCGTTTGCAAGCATTACTATTTCAACGAGGGAGTGTCAGCGCTTCCGTGACAATGTGGTTGACATTGCGGCAACTAAGATTTCCGCAGGCGTAGATGTTGGAATAGGCGGTCACGACGGTGAAAGCAAGAAAAAGGGCGACGAGCAGTTTGAAATTTCAGACAGCAGAAATGTTGACGAGGTTTACAAGGCTCTTACCGATAAGGGCTTACAGCCCGTTATGAGTGATTACATCTATGTGTAATGTAGTAAGCGTGACGGCAAAGCCGCTTTGCAAAGATGATTTTTTACAGAAAATACAAAAAATATCCGATTCCGATACACAATATATAATTCTTAGAGAGAAATATCTTTCCGAACAGGAATACTTCAATCTTGCAAAAAATGTGCTTTCGGTTTGTGACAAAGACAAATTGATTATACATAATTTTCCCGAAACCGCTGTAAAACTCGGTGTTAAAAAAATTCATCTGCCTTTCGGTGCGTTTAAAGAATTAAAGGGCAGAGAGGATTTTGATTTGCTCGGAACTTCCGTACACAGTAAGGAGGACGCAATATTTGCCGAAGAAAACGGAGCGGATTACATTACGGCGGGTAATATTTTTGAAACCGACTGCAAAAAAGGACTAAAGGGTAAAGGGGTGAATTTTTTGCGGAATGTGTGTGACAGTGTAAATATTCCCGTCTACGCAATAGGCGGCATAAATGCCGATACCGCAAAAGAATTAAAATCCCTAAACAGAAAGAATTTTGCCGGTGTATGCGTTATGTCACTTCTTATGCAGAGCGAAAATATAAATGACGAAGTTATGAAAATTAAGCGTGAATTGGGGTGATACAGCGTGAAATTTGACAAAAATATGCTTGCGTTATATGCGATTACAGACAGAAAATGCATAGGCGACCGTGGACTTGAGTACAGCGTTGAGCAGGCTTTATCGGGCGGCGCAACAATGATTCAGTTAAGAGATAAGGAAGTCGATTTTGATACACTCTGTAAAGAGGCAGACAGTCTGCTTAAAATTTGCCAAAAGTATAACGCACCGCTCATCATTAACGATAATGCAGAGGTTGTCCTCAAAACAGGCGCTGACGGTGTTCACCTCGGTCAGAGCGATATGGAGCTTGCCAAGGCGAGAGAAATCCTCGGTAAAGATAAAATAATCGGCGGCTCGGCACGCACAATTGAACTTGCCAAAAAAGCAGAGCAGAGCGGAGCGGATTACATAGGCAGCGGTGCGGTGTTCGGCACACTTACAAAGGCAGACGCAAAATACCTCGGTACAGAAAATCTTAAGAAAATATGCGGCGCTGTCGGTATTCCTGTTGTGGCAATCGGCGGTGTAAGCGCAGATAATATACCGCAGCTTGAAAATTGCGGTATAAGCGGCATTGCCGTGGTGAGTGCGATTTTTGGCGCTGACAATATCTGTTCCGCCGCACAAAAATTAAGAAAACTTGCAGACAGCGTAATTTACGGAGGTTAGTTTGAAAACTGTATTGACAATAGCCGGCAGCGACTGCTCGGGAGGAGCGGGAATACAGGCTGATATAAAAACAATAACAATGCACTATTGCTATGCAATGAGCGTCATTACCGCCCTTACGGCGCAAAACACAACGGGCGTATACGGTATTGAGCAGACGAGCGACGAGTTTATAGCAAATCAGCTTGACTGTGTGTTTACCGATATTTTTCCGGACGCAGTAAAAATAGGTATGGTTTACGGCAATGATTCCGCAAAAGTAATTGCCGACAAGCTCAATTTTTACAAAGCAAAAAATATTGTGACCGACCCTGTAATGGTATCCACCAGCGGCAGCAGGCTCATAAGCGAGCAGGGACTTGAAAATCTGAAAAAATACCTTTTGCCGATTTCCGCACTTGCCACTCCGAATGTACCCGAGGCTGAAATTTTGAGCGGAATTAATATCAAAAATTTACAGGATATGCAAAATGTCGCTAAAATAATTTCCGATAAATACGGCTGTGCCGTACTCTGTAAGGGTGGTCATTTAGAGAATTGCAGTGATGATTTACTTTACTCTGACGGCGAGTTTTATACTTACCCCTCGGTAAGAATTGACAATCCCAATACTCACGGCACCGGATGTACGCTTTCAAGCGCAATAGCAAGCAATCTTGCGAAAGGCTTTGAAATTCCACAAGCCGTTGAGAATGCAAAGGCGTATGTAACAAAAGCAATCGGCGTAAAACTTGACCTCGGCAAAGGCAGAGGACCGCTGATGCATAACTATATTTTACAAAATTTTAAATGAAAAGGCAGATGAAATATGAGAGAATATTCAACACAGATGGAGGCTGCAAGAAAGGGAATTGTAACAAAGGAACTTGAAATCGTAGCTAAAAAAGAAAGAATGACAGTAGAAGAACTTATGCCGCTCGTAGCAGAGGGCAAGGTGGCAATTTGCGCAAATAAAAACCATAAATGCATCGACCCCGAGGGCGTAGGCTCAATGCTAAAAACAAAAATAAATGTAAACCTCGGTATTTCAAGAGATTGCAAAGATTATGATATTGAAATGGAAAAGGTTATGCAGGCTGTAAATATGGGCGCTCACGCAATTATGGACCTTTCGTCGCACGGCAACACAATTCCTTTCCGCAGAAAGCTCACAAGCGAATGTCCGGCAATGATTGGTACTGTACCTGTTTACGATTCCGTTATTCATTATCAGCGTGACCTTGATACACTTACAGCACAAGATTTTATTGATGTTGTAAGACTTCACGCACAGGACGGTGTGGACTTTGTAACACTCCACTGCGGTATTACAAGAAAGACTATTGAGCAGATTAAAAAGCATAAGAGAAAGATGAACATAGTTTCCCGTGGCGGTTCACTTGTGTTTGCCTGGATGTGTATGACAGGCAACGAAAACCCGTTTTATGAGCATTACGATGAAATCCTCGACATCTGTCGTGAGTACGATGTAACAATTTCTCTCGGTGACGCTTGCCGTCCGGGCTGCCTTGCAGACGCTTCCGATGTTTGTCAGATTGAGGAGCTTGTGCGCCTTGGCGAGCTTACAAAAAGAGCATGGGCAAAAGATGTTCAGGTAATGGTAGAGGGTCCTGGTCATATGCCGATGGACCAGATAGAGGCTAATATGAAGATTCAGCAGACAATCTGCTGCGGTGCTCCGTTCTATGTTTTAGGTCCGTTGGTGACAGATATTGCCCCGGGTTATGACCATATTACTTCCGCAATCGGCGGTGCTATTGCCGCTGCTTCGGGTGCCGCATTCCTTTGTTATGTAACTCCTGCCGAGCATTTGGCTTTACCGAATGTTGACGATGTAAAGCAGGGAATTATTGCCTCTAAAATTGCGGCGCACGCAGCCGATATTGCAAAAGGTGTGCGTGGCGCAAGAGAAATTGACGATAAAATGGCAGACGCAAGAAGAAAGCTCGATTGGGAGGCTCAATGGGATTGTGCCATTGACCCCGAAACCGCAAGAAAAATCCGTGATGACCGCAAACCCGAGCACGAAGATACTTGCTCAATGTGCGGTAAATTCTGCGCAGTAAGAAGTATGAACAAGGCTCTCAACGGCGAGCATATCGACATTCTTTAATTAACAAGTTACATTTTTATACCTGTATTTCAAAATTGCACCTTGCTCGGTGAACCGACCTCCAAATCGTTAGATTTTTAGTCTAACTTTTTGGGGCGACTCACGGCAGGGTGCTTTTTTGTTGACAAATATGATAAAATAATCTATAATATAAATTAAATAATACTATTATTCAAAATGTAATATATACGATATGCGGTGATAATATGGAAATGAATAAAGCTGAAATTATAAAAAGGCTGATGAGTGTTGATAATGATATGTCTTTGCTTGACACTACGGCAGATACTTATTCTTGTATAATCGTAGGTGGAAGTGCACTTGTTTTGCTTGAAAAAATATATCGTTCAACTCATGATATAGATTCAATAAATGCAAGTGATGAAATAAAACAACTTTTAGAAATTTATAATATAAATATGAATGTAAGCGCATACAGAATAAATTTTCCTGATGATTATTTAAACCGAATTATACCGATAGATATTCCGACTAAAAAAGTTAAATTTTATACTGTATCGCTTGAAGATTTGGTGGTTTCAAAATTATGTTCAATGCGTGATAAGGATGTTGAAGATATAGAAAACGAATTGGTTTATAAATCTTTGGATTGGAATTTATTGGATAAGTTAATTGATGATGTCTGTTACGGTATGCTGTCTGATTTTGACAGAAATGCATTGGTTATAAATTATAATCATTATAAGGAGAGATTTAAGTGAGAGAGTTGACTTTTAAGGGTTACTTGCTTTTTCAGTTAAAAGAATTGTCGGGATGTAATACAACCTCACTCTATATATTTTCAAATCTTGCTTCTTCTAATGCAAGATTGCAAGATGCGCTTACTATGTACCTTGTTCTTTATACAAAAGAAGATTTAAAAAACAGACTTATAAAAAAATATTCTTATTTAAAAACAGCTTGCAATCAACTTTCCAGTCTTGAAGAAAATAATATAAATGATTTTTTAAATTCGGAAAGATTAAGCCATTATCGTACGATATACCAAAATTATATTTACGAAAAAGATAAAAAAGTTTTGGAAAATAAATTAAAACAAATGATGTATCAGAAAATATGTTTTACAAGAAAATCTAAAAATATGAGCAACTACCGTATTTATAAGGAATTAAACCTTAATCCGGGTAATGCAAATGCTTTTCTGAAGTACGGTGATGTTTCAAAAGTAAGTCTTGATACAGCAAGAAAAATTCTTGCTTTTGTTAATAAATATTAGATTATGCACCTTGCTCGGTGAACCGCCCCCAAATCGTTAGATTTTTAGTCTAACTTTTTGGGGCGACTCACGGCAGGGTGCTTTTTTGTGCCTTTTTAATTCTTTTTTAATAAAATTAGCCTAATTACTGCAATTTTTAATAATATTTTACGCATAGGTAAAGGGGGTGTGATATGAGTACAGAAATTGTGACTGCGCTGATTGTTGCGGGCGGAAGTATTATTTGTCAATTGCTGATAAATGCGTCAAACCGTAAGCGACAGGAAAGCGAAAACGAAAAGACCAAATCATTGATTGTGTATCGGTTAGATCAGCTTGAACATAAGCAGGATAAATATAATCATCTGCAAGAGCGTGTTTTCAAACTTGAACGAATGTCAGCCGTTACGGACGAAGAAATAAGAGTTGTAAATCATAGAATTGCTGACCTTGAGCATATAAATAGTGAAAAGAAATAAGCTAATATCGCTTTTATGGGCAGAAATTTATATTGAACTTTTAAATTAAAATGTATTACAGGGGGTGAAATTATGAAAAACGGTTTTAAAATATGGGCAAAAGCTGCGGGTATCCGTGCGGCAAAAACCGTGGCTCAAACAGCGATTTCGGTTATCGGCGTGTCTGCGGTGCTAAGTGATGTGAATTGGGTAGCGGTTGCTTCCGCAAGCGTGCTTTCGGGTATTCTTTCGTTGCTTACAAGTATTGCGGGATTGCCCGAAATATCCGATAATAAATAAGTACATTTTTAAGGCATCCGAATATTATGTAATATGAAGATGTGTTTTACTAAAAACTGCCTTAAAAGAGCATTGCGTACATTCCTACAGACGGCACTCGGATATATTCTCGCTAATCTTGCATTGTTTCTGACGGGAACGGATTTTGCAAATGCAGAAATGTGGAAAAGCGCAGTCTGTGGACTTTTGGTTTCTTCGGTTTCGGCAGGAGTTTCAGCGGTTATGAACCTTGAAAAAAAGGAAGAACGGGCAGAGTGTGACGATAAATGCTCAAAAGATGAAGAAAACAAATGAATACAATTTTGCAAAAAATTAATAATAATATTGTCAGCCGCAGGTCAGCTCGACCTGCGGTTATTGTTTTATGCTGAAATTTGTATTATAATATAAAGGAAATATCGTATGGAAATACTTTCATCTACGCTTAATCACATAGCCGTGCTTTTTTCTTTTATTCTTATCGGCTTCGTTCTTAAAAAGAAAAATATTTTATCTGACGGCAGCGGCAGGACTTTGTCACGCCTTGAAAACGGAATATTTATGCCTGCGGTCGTAATCAATACATTTTGGAATAATTGTACGGTGGAAAATATAAGCCGAAAATGGATTTTCCTTGTTTACAGCACTGCGCTTTTGATTGCTGCGGTTGCGCTTGCTTTTATTATCTCAAAATTTCTTACCAAAGACGAGTATTTGCGTAAAGTGTACAGATATTCGCTTTCGGTATCAAATTTCGGATTTGTCGGAACTGCGCTTGTTCAGGGCATATACGGCGCTGACAGCATTGAACTTTTCGATTATTTAATATTTACTCTGCCGCTGAATATGTTTACTTACTCAATCGGAATTGCGTGGCTTGTGCCGTCGGACAAGGGCGGATTTTCTTTGAAGTCATTGCTGAATCCGATATTTGTGTCGCTGTTTATCGGCGCAATTCTCGGACTTTTGCAAATACCAAGGGTGCGGCTTGTAAGTACAATTCTTACCGATTGTGCCGCCTGTATGGCACCTGTTGCAATGATTTTGACTGGGTTTGTAATAGCGGGATATGAAATAAAAAGCCTGCTCAAGGTAAAGCAGACTTATATTGTTGCGGTGCTTAGGCTGATAGTTTTTCCTACAATTTTTGTGACTGCGTTAAGGCTTTTGAATACGGATAATGAAATAGTTTTTGCCGCACTCTGTGCAAATGCAATGCCGTTAGGACTTAACACCGTTATAATTTCATCGGCATACGGAGAAAGTCCGCAAACAGGCGCAAGCCTTGCTCTTGTGTCGCAGGCAATGGCGGCGATTACCATACCGATAATGTTTTTAATATTTTTTAGGAGATTTTAATATGAAGATTTACCTTGCATCGCCGTTTTTTAACGATAACGAAATTGCAAATATTCACCGTGCGGCTGAAATTCTTAAAGCAAAAGGTCACGAAGTTTTTGTACCTATGGAGCACGATGTTGAGAACAGGAAAAGCCTTACCAATGCAGAATGGGCAGAGGAAATTTTTAAAATTGACAAAGGCGGAATTGACGATTGCGATGCGGTTGTGTTGCTTTACGGCGGAATGTACTCTGACAGCGGAACTGCGTGGGAGTGCGGATATGCCTATGCGTCAGGCAAAAAAGTAATAGTGTGTTGCTATAATATTGAGCAGACAAATCTTATGATAGTAAACGGCTGTCACGCATTTTTAAACGGAATAGACGAACTCTCATACTATGATTTTGATAAAATGCCCGTTGTCCGCAATGCAGGCGAACAGAAGTAAATGCATTTGTTTAGTACGGATACTTAAAGTATGTTTTGGCATATTTTTTAAGCTAACTAATTATAAAGTTTATTACTATAAAATTAACAGAGAAATGCGGGTGATAATTATAGAAACTAAAATCGAAAAATGGGACATTTAAAAAAGTATAAACAGTTACGGTTTAAATATAAAATCTGTAAGTGATGATTTTGACGGTTTAACAGTTATTCTTGAAAATAATGAACTGGAATTGTTTTCAATCAGATGGGCGGATGTGAAAAGTTATTGCCGTTCAACGGAAGAAATGCGTTTTAGATTTATTGCAGGTGAATGGCAACAAGTCTGAAAAGAATTTCCAAATCATTCTTTTTTTAAGTTATTGATTCACCATATATAAAATGGATTAAAGAACAAGCAGGTGGTTTTATGGACGATGATAAATTAATTCATTTTATGATTGTTTCTGCTGATTATGTTCTTGATACAGTTTCAAAATATGAACCGGATGAGTATTATTTAAGTAAACTGACTTGTTCGGATAGTACAAAAATCTCTCTATGGCATAATTTACTGTGTAACTTTATTGATTTTAGCTGATATTGTTTGATACCAAAATTCACTCAAAAAGCAAAGGCTGAGTGATTGAAAAACATAGCAAATAAGCTGATTTTTCAGTGTTTATCACAAAAAATAAGCACCCGATTGCTCGAGTGCTTTTGGCGGAGATGGAGAGATTTGAACTCTCGCGTCGGAGTTACCGACCTACTGGTGTTCGAAGCCAGACCCTTCAGCCACTTGGGTACATCTCCATATTAAATTATCGTACTCAACTATTATAACGGCTCAATTAAAAATTGTCAATACCTGTAACTAAATTATTATTTTATCATAAAATGAAATGAATAAGCAATACCGAATTATTTTTCGTAAGGCGGGTGATTTTATGGCTTTTGACACAAGAGAATTGTTTGCTCGGTTGTTAAAATGCGAAAGCGGAGGAGAGGGGATTGAAGGTATGCGTGCGGTTGCCTCTGTGATTATCAACAGGTCAACTGTTCCTTACGGGGAATTTGCACGGATAAGCAACGGTGGAGATGTGCGGGCAATCATTACACAGCCAAATCAGTTTACCTGCTTAAAGACTTCCGTAGGGGGTCAGTACAATTCGCAAAATGTGTATAATATTGTACCTGAAGATATACACTACGAAATTGCAGATTGGGCACTTGCAGGCAATACTGACAGCTCGGTCGGCAATTCTTTATTCTATTTTAATCCTTATTCCTCAACCTGTCCAAACTATTTTCCTACCAATATCGGCGTGATTTACAATCGTATCGGTAAACATTGTTTTTATTCTCCGACACAGGCTTACAAAAACACATAGGAGTGATTTGTTTTGGTAAATTACATCAACAATAAAAAGGCGCAGCAGCTCAACCCAAATACTCTGTATAATCTCGACACCAATCCCTCAGCCTGCAATAATTATAATTGTATAAACAACCAGATTCCAAATACCATACAGCAATACGGTTACGAAATTCCATCCATACTTGACCTGGCTACATTGGTTAGCCCCACAAGTCCGAATTATCAAAGTTTCAGTCCTGATCAACAGGCACTGAATAGAAGAAATCCTGCGTCGGGGCAGTCGATAAATCAACTTACACAGACAATCCCTGCCGAAAGTCAAAATAACGAAGTTGCAAATGATTTGGCGGTTCGTGAAATTCAGAACATAGATTCAACCCAGCCGTACAATCCCGAAGCATTGCCGACCCCCGCAATGATAAACGAACAGAATATGCAAAATATGCAAAACAATCAGACTGCAATGTCGACGGCAAGCCTTTTGACCGACATAAAAAATCCGTATGAGGTAACAGCCGAAAGTGTGCAATATCTAAACGGTTTTATACGCACTCAAATCGGAAGAAGAGTATCCATTGATTTTCTTGTGGGTTCAAATACAATTGTCACAAAATCAGGATATTTGCTCGGCGTTGCGGCAAACTATATTCTTATAAACGAGCTTGACACAAACGACCTTACAACCTGCGATTTTTACAATATTAAATTCATCAGATTTTATTTTAATTAAAATAAGATGCTTTTTCAAAAGTTGGGGTGAATATGGTTTAGCCGACTTTCGGTCGGACAACAAAGTTAAGAGAAAGAAAAATTTTCTGCCCGAAGTTAAAAGTTTGGTCAACCTTTTCAAAGGTTGTGGGCAACGCCCGCAAATAGTTTTCTTTTATACAATGTCTGACAGCCAAATGGCTTGCCGTTTGCGGCTTGAATACAATGGCGAGAGCCTTTTAATTGCGTAAGTAGGAATAAGTCAGAAAGATTATTTTATAAGTTTGTTGCCTGTAAACTACTTATACATTATAATAAAATGCCTACCATTCCGCTTTTCTTTTGCGTGAAAAGAAAAGCTCCAAAAGAAAGCACGCTTAAGGGGAAAGAGATTTCGAGTCCCTTTCCCCTTAAGTATCCCTTTTCCTTAGACGACCAAGGTCAGTGACCTTGGAACCTCTGACTTATATTTTTCTGATAAAATTTGTACTTGGCAAAATAAGTTATTTAATTATTTCCTTTTTAAACTTACACTTGCCTTAGAACCTACTTTTTATTGCACTATGTAGTCCTTGAAAATCTTTTCAAAGCGTTTAAAGAAAACATTTTTGTTGCTTTTTATCATAAAGCCGAATAACAGTGAAACAGCAATTATATCGAATACGGGCAAAAACCATATAAACGGCAGTTCTGTATAGATTTCGGGATAGCTTAGGAAAAGGACAAGGCAGGTTGAAACCGTAACCAATACAAGAAAACCGATCCAAAATATTATATCTTTTTTGTTTGTGTAAGATTTAACGCATACATCAAGCTGAGTTCCACGCTCTTCGGCTGTAATTTCATTTATCGGATTAAAAGGCTTGTATTTGTCGGCAGGGTGAGGACAGAGTTTTGCGGATTTACCGTTTACAGAGCCGTAAAGTGTTGTATCGCTTGCGGTGTTTCTGTTTAGGTTTGAAAGCGGCATATCTTTTAGGGTGTGATTGCCGAGAATATTAAAAAATTCTGCCTGCGATATGTTCATTTTATAATTGTGTTCTTTCATTTCAGTCACCTGTTTGTAATTATATTTAAGTTGATTTGAATAATGTTTGATTATTTGTGATTATTTAGAATTTCTCGCATTTTCAATAAATGTTCTGACAAGCTCAAAATCTTTACCCGATTTGTCGGCAAGCTCAACGCCTGAGCTGACATCTACCGCATACGGATGTACCTGACAGATAGCGGCAGCTACATTATCGGCGGTGAGTCCGCCTGCAAGAAAGAGCATTTTGTCGGTTTTCGGGAGTTTTTTAAGCAGTGTCCAGTCAAAACCTTGTCCGCTTCCTGGTACGGCGGAATCAAATAAAATGCCTTTTACATTGTCAAGATTTTCAATATCGCCAATGCTTTCAATTCCGCTCACATTAATTGCCCGAATAACGGGGGTTTTGCTCTCGCTCAAAAGCTTTTCGCTGATTTTGCCATGAATTTGCACATAGTCAAAGCCGAGGGTGTGTATCTGTTCAAGCTGTTCTTCGGTTGGTGATACGGTAACGGCAACGCTCTTTATATTTTTGTCAAGCAAAGCGAGCAATTCCTGCGCCGTTTGGACAGAAATATTCCTGTGACTTTTCTCAAAGAACATTACAAACCCTGCAAAATCGGGGGAGAGTGTATTAATACATTTTATATCGGTCGGATTTTTAAGTCCGCAAATTTTTACTTTTGTCATACTTGCCTCCTGTACTTTAATAATATGTTACCATAAGGAGGTGAAATGTCAATAATCAAAGAAAAATTGCGGATTTTTTCCGAATTTTTTGATTTCAAATATTGACAAAAGCAAAAATAATGGTATAATAATTTTGTTATGCAATATAAAGAGTATAACATCCTTGCGGCGAAAGCCGCCATAATGTCCAGAAGGAGGTGCAATATAATGGCAGTAACAGCTAATTACGAGACAGTAATGGTAGTTTCTCTTAAGAACGGCGAAGAGAACGTTCAGAAAGTAGTAGAGAAATTCAAGGCTCTTATCGAAAACAATGCCACTTTAAAGAATGTTGACGAATGGGGCAAGAGAAAGCTTGCTTACCTTATCAACAAGGAGAGCGAAGGTTACTATGTTCTCTTTGATTTTGAAAGCACAGCAGAGTTCCCTGCAGAGCTCGACCGTATCTACAAGATTACAGACGGTGTAATGCGTTCAATCATCATCAAAAAAGAAGAAGAATAATTTACGAATGAACCTTTGTAGGGGTTATTCCTCGAACACGAAAGGAACTTAAAAATGCTTAACAGAGTGGTTTTAATGGGCAGATTAACTGCCGATCCGGAACTTAAGACAACCCCTAACGGTGTCAGCGTAACATCTTTCAGTATTGCGGTTGACCGTTCATATGTAAAGAGCGGCGAAGAACGCAAGGCGGATTTTTTCAATATTGTTTGCTGGCGTCAGACTGCTGAATTTGTTTGCAGATATTTCAGCAAGGGTTCTATGATTGCTATTGACGGACAGCTCCAGAGTCGTTCGTTCCAGGCAAAAGACGGTTCTAACCGTTATGTAGTAGAGATTGTTGCAGACAATGTTAACTTCACAGGCGAACGCCGTGACAGTAATGCTAACGGATACAATAATCAGTCTTACGGCAACAATCAATCATATGGCGCACAGTCTTATGGCTCTAACCAGTCTTACGGCTCGGCTCCATACCAGCAGGCACAGGCTCCTGCTGAGTCATATCAGAGCGGTTCAAATTCAGATTTTCAGGATATGCCGCTTGATGATGATTTACCATTTTAAATTTAACTGAATTATAATATAATTCATTGAAAGGAGTTCTCACAATGGCTGACAGACCAATTAACCGTGGTAGAAAAGCTCGCAAGAAGGTTTGCGGTTTCTGCGTTGATAAGGTTGAACACATTGATTATAAGGACATCGCTCGTCTTCGTCGTTATATGTCAGAGAGAGGTAAGATCCTTCCTCGCCGTGTAACAGGTACTTGTGCAAGACATCAGCGTGAAATTACAGTTGCAATTAAGCGTGCAAGACACCTTGCTTTGCTCCCATACACAGCTGACTAATCTATAATCAGTATTTTAAGCACCGTTTTTATACGGTGCTTTTTATTTTGCTTTTGTAAGTACAGTTTTTAAAAATCTAAAAACTCTGACATAAATCAAAGAATATTTGTTTGTTTTGGTCAAACTTTAAAAAAGCCTCGAAAATTTATAAACAAACTTTACTCGCAAATTATGTGCAATTTGCCTTTTTGACTTACGATTCCTACAAATACAGCAAATAACACTTGATTTTATGGCGATTTTCGGTATAATATTAGAGTAGTAACTATATATAGTTACTGTAACATTGTTGAAATGTGCCTGTTACGAACGGGCTTCATTTTCATAAAACACACAATACAGAACAGACCGTTTGCCAGCGGTCTGTTTTGTGTTTTACGGAAATTTATTGTATTACTTAATTGTAAAAAATGCACCTGTAAATCATGCGGCTTACAGGTGCATATATTTTTTAATTAACCTACGCTGTAAATTTCAAGAGTATCAATATATCCTGAAAGGTAACGCTGAATTTCGGTTACATTATTAATTGTAATTGATGTGATGTAGCGGGTAACAGCTGAATTTTTGTACTGAAAATCGTTAAATTCAGCATTGCCGGCTGAATAGTTTTGCAAAAGAGTAACATCGTTTACATCAATCTTATTGTCAAGATTGATGTCCCCTGCAACAAGGTCGTTTATATATGTATAAGTCTGTTCTGTATCAGCGGGTTGATTATTAAGGTCTATAAACTTAATTCCGTTTTCTTTTGCGTATTTTTCGGCTGCGGTAGAGGAATAACCGTTGATTACATAATATGGGTTCAATATATTTGAATTTCCTTTGTTTGATAAAATATAATCGAAATATCCAAACGCTTCATTACCTATGTATTCAACATTTTTGCCGATTAATACTTTATTAAAAGAACAACCGATGAATGCATAATCGTCTATGTATTTTACACTGTCGGGAACTTTTATCTCTGTCAGTCTTGCGCATCCGCAGAATGCATCTTTGCCGATTTTGGTTACATTGTTACCGAGTTTTACATTTTCAAGATTATTCATATAGTTTGCAAAACTGTCGGGAATTTCTGTAATTCCGTTTCCGATCACAAGATTTTCAAGAGTGTAAATCGGTTTAATATTTGTATTATCGAGAGTTGTAAGGCTATCGGGTAAAATAAGGGTTTTAACATTGCTTGTATCTGTTGTTACAAATATAGATGAGGATAAATTTTTCACCTGTCGTCCAAGATAGGTGGAAGGGATTTCAAGAGTTTCTGACACTGTATAATTAATTGAAATAAGAATCAATGACTTGTCACTTAGGTCAACCGTATAATTGTAATCATTGTTACTGTCTTTATAATCGATGTTCACAAGTACAAAATCGTCATCGTTGAGAGTGCTTTTATCAATGTAATAATAATCACCTGATTTTTCTACGCTGACCGTATCTGAACTGCAGCTTGTTACGCTATGCAGTAATGACGAAACTCGTACATAATTGTCCCGCATTTCAATCAAAATATCACTGTTTGCCGGAGCAGGAATAAAGGAGAGGTTACTCATCTTTGAGTTTGCCTCATCAAATACAGACAATGATTTTGTTGCATAAACTTTGTTGTTTTTTTGAGTGCAGTAACCGTAAATTGATTGTACGGAAAAAGCAAATTCACTTGCGTATTTGCCGTATATTGTATTGCCCTCAACATTGCAGTATGAAACGCTTGAGTACCACGCTTCACCGCATATTGCTCCCGATGATTGAGTATCGGAAAAGTAGTTGTAATTTACAGTGCTGTTTTTTACAGTGCAGTTTAAAATAGCGGCATATTGAGCGTAAGCACTGAGCACACCGCTAACATTTGCAGGTGCGACATTTGCGTTTTCTATTGTTAAATCATATATTTTTGCACCTTGCAAAGAACCGAAGAATCCGCTGATATTGTTCAATTCATTTTTGGTTGAACCGATTTTAATGTTTTTGATTGTATGATTATTTCCGTAAAATACAGAACTGAAATAACCGTCGCTGTTGCATAGCGGTGGTACTTCTTTATCATAATCGGCGAAATCAAGGTCGGTATTTAGATTTATTTTTTCCGGAATATAGCCGTAATTATTGCAAATTTCAATAAGCGTAAAGTAATCGTCAATACTGCTTATTTCATAAGGAGCGTCAACGGCTTTTTCTTCATAGTATTTTAAAAGGATAACAGCATTGTTCATATCTTGAACAGAGCAAGATGAATTGCTTAAAAGGGATTTTGACGCTTCAATCTGATAATTCAGAAGATTTGCGTATTTCTCGGAGGAGATTTTGCTTTTATCTATGTTTTCGGCATCTGAAACGGCCTTTTTTAGATTTTCTGTAACTTCACTGTTATCTAAATCGGAAGTAAAAGCTTTTATAGAGGCATATGCCCTTGAAATATCAGGCTGATTATATGCATCACTCCATTGGTTATGGCTAAGTATATAGGAATTATTTTCTTTGCAATTCTGATTTGTAAGTAAAGAACTCGAAAAAGACATATAGCTTGAATCGTTGTTTGACTCAATTACAACCGAAAATTTTTCACCCGATGTAAGGTAAACTTCATCTTTTACATCTATGTAATGTACGCCGTTATTCTCAATTTTCCCGCTGAAAGCAGTGAGAAGTCTGCCGTCTTTTGGGTTATCAAAATCAGCATTAAGTGCATAAACAGAGGCGGTATAATCATAAGCACCCAAGGTTTTGAAACTGATTTGTTTTAACTGTTCGTCGGATTGGGCGGTAAATACATTTGCTGCACCTTCATAATTGTAACCGTACCCTTGAGTGACAAAGCAGTTCTGATATTCGTTGTCATAAGCATTGTTGTCTTGCATTATATATTGAGAAAAAGCAAGATTGGTTGTATCGTAAGAAATCCAAATGTAACCATCATTGCCGTAATGCTCGCCCCAACTGTTTTTGCACAGCCATGCACCGTCATTTGAAGGCTTGACTTTACCGGTAAAATTATCTTTGCTGTAATTATCGTCCCAGCCGACAACGACTATTAAATGCGAATCTCCGATTCCGATGCAGGTATTATCGCTGTAATAGTTAGCGTAGTCGGAAGAATAGCAGTCGGTAATGCTTGGATAGTAAACGGTAACGGCACCGTTTGACACAATCTTTGATTTTAAAGTATCTTTGTTATTGCTTATTTCACTGTAGTCCTTGAGTCTGTAGTCTGAATAATATCTAAGGGTTTCTGAAAAGCCTTTCTTCACTTCATTGTAAGGGCAAAGACTTTGCGGATATGTACCAAACCCCGAGTTAAGTGAGATGGCAAGAGTATCGGAAGTGCCTCCGTTACTGCCTTTTGACGAATCGTTTATGTAATCGCCGTAAAAAGGAGATGACTTGTCAACTATGCCTGAATGTATGTACCAGGTTTGTCCTGCCTCTGATAAGTCAATAGTGTCTTGCGGATTTTCTCCGAGCTTGCTTTTTAGGTCATTTTGCGAGAGAATACTCGATTCCATTGATGCTACAGATGCAAATGCCCAGCAATATCCCTCGGAACCCTGATTTTTAACCTTAGATACTCTGCCGTAATCTCGCAAGTCATATTTTTGCGGAAGTTTTTTGTTTATATTTTCAGTATCGTTATTAAGTTTTTCAACAGGAATTTCGTTGTTGTTTTCGTCGTATAAAACGGTTCTGCCTTCCTCAATCTTTTCGTAAATAGCTTTAACGGATTCGTTATCTTCAACAGTGGCGGCAGAAAACGCAGTAGAACCGCAGCCGAGAATGAGCAATGAAGAAAGCATTAATGATATACATTTGAATGATTTTTTCATATTCTCCTCCTTTATGATTACTTTTGATATTATAGCATTTAATTTATATTATTGCAATATTTACATATAAAATATATTATGTCGTTTAAATTTATGGTATATTTATAAAATATAAAGCTTATTTTCTATTTAATTATTGTATTTATAATCTTAGGGTTGTACTTTTGGTATTGCGTTTTATAAATTATATGTTATAATATGTAATAGTTAGTTAAAGCTAACTATACGGAAAGGACAAAATACAGATGAAAGCTGATTATAAAAATTGGGTACCGAAATATATGGTAAACGGACTTATTGCAGGCACAATTGTTTTTGCGGTTTTATTTGTAATTTTCGGTGTAATCGGGTTAGGACTTAGCGGAGTGTTAAGGTGGATAATATTCGCTGCGCTGCTGATTGCCTTGATTGGCATAGGTATGTTCTTAAAATGGAGTGTTATGGCTTACAAAGCATTTTCGTATGACGGAACCCGCCAACTTTCAAAGCAGATTATTGAGGGAACCGCAAATTACATAAATATACCAAACTGCGGTAAATGCCTTGATGTCGGCTGCGGCAGCGGTGCGTTGACAATTGCGTGCGCAAAAAGAAATCCGAAAGCCGAAATTGTCGGTCTTGACCGATGGGGAAAGGAGTATTCTAATTTCAGCAATATGTTGTGCTGTAAAAACGCAAAAGCAGAGGGTGTAAGCAATGTGAAATTTGTAAAAGGCGATGCCTGCAAACTTGATTTTTCCGATGAAACTTTTGATGCGGTTACAAGTAATTATGTTTATCACAATATTACCGGCGCAGATAAACAGGAATTGTTGCTTAATGTCAAAGGCAAGATACGGTGATATGGAAAAATTCAAGCAAAAACTGCTTGATATGGGATATGAAAAAGTAGAATTGATTGATACTGCAAATGGTATGTTTATGACAAAAAAAGAGGCAAAATATTTACAACTTTGCCGTTCAACCTTGCTTGTAGGTAAGAAATAAATTTTAAAAAATATTAAATTATGGCTTAGCGGGGTGTCGGTCGGGAATTGAAATTCAGCTAACACTAAATTATCCTCCCAAACACAAAAAAGTTTACTCAATTTTTTCAAAAATTGCGGGTTTGGGCAGCGCCCATAAAATCTTTCGATATACAATTTATAAGGCACAAATAGCAAGCTGTTTGACTATCGTTAGATTGCATATACGGAAAGTATTTGTGGGCTTTGCCCACACCCACGACCTTTGAAAAGGTTGACCAAACTTTTATAATTGATTGGCAAATCAATTTGCTAAACAATAATTTCTCCAACTCCTGAAAAGAACGAAAATAAATATCAGTAATAATTACGGCAGTTATCTTTTTTGATGACTGCTGTTGATTTTTATATACAATTAAGATACAATGCTGATGTATAATAAAAGCAAACAGAACGGAGGGGATTTTTTGATAAGAATTTTAATTGTAGAGGACGAGAAAAGTATTTCAGACCTCATACGAATAAATCTTACAGACGCAGGTTATAGCTGCATTTGCGCATTTGACGGTATGGAGGCGGCAGATTTAATTGAAAACGAACGCTTTGACTTGATTTTGCTTGATATAATGCTGCCGAAAATAAACGGTTATGAACTTATGGAATACATAAAACCGCTTGAAATACCCGTAATTTTTATTTCCGCAAAATCAGAAACTTATGACAAAGTTATGGGATTGAAACTCGGTGCCGATGATTATTTAACCAAACCCTTTGAAATCATAGAATTGCTCGCAAGAGTTGAAACCGTACTTAGAAGATACAATAAAAATTCATCAATAATCACAGAGGGCGATGTTGTAATAGATATTAATTCTCATATCGTAAAAAAGAACGGAACTGCAATTCCTCTTACGGTAAAAGAATTTGATTTGCTTTTAATGCTTGTTCAAAACAAAAACATAGCATTGTTCAGAGAAAAAATATTTGAGCGTGTATGGGACGAAACATATATAGGCGACAGCCGAACCATAGATTTACATATTCAGCGCCTGCGAAAAAAACTCGGCTGGGAAAAGAAAATAGTTGCGGTTTATAAAATCGGTTACCGATTGGAGGGCGACTGATGTCAGTATTTTTTAAAATATTTTTAAGCGTTGTAACCGTAACTGTGCTTTCATTCTCTGTTTGCGGTCATATAATTATTGACTCGGAATTTCACAGCAACCTTAACAATGAATTTGAAAAATCAAAAACCGAAAATTTATCGTTGAGAAGTGCGCTTGCTACTGCAGTATATAATCAACCGCACAACGGAGATATCTCGCTTTCCGATTTAAAGAAAGTAACTTCAAACATAAAGGTTTCAACTTCGTACGGCGATTTGCAATTTGCTTTGCGTGATGAAAATTATGAGCTGATTGGCTGCAGTGATAATGTTGTAATGCTTGACGAAGACAGAGTTATGAGCCTTGAAAATGAATCACAATTGACTACTGTGTATTGCGACAGTGATAATTATTATTCCGTTACGATTGTAAAAACAACCATTGACGGCAAGAAACTTTTTTTAGAAAATTATGCTAAAATTACAAATGTATTTGAACAAAAAGACAGGCTTTACTCGGTTTTGCAAATACTGTTGCCGAGTATGACATTGGTAATCGGAGGTATGATTTTTATTTTTTCAAAATTGATTACCGACCCAATCAAGAAACTTTCGTCAACGGAAATGGAATTTGCTCAAGGTGATTTTTCTAAGCGAGTTGAAATCAAGGGCAATGACGAGGTAAGTAAGTTGTCGGAAAACTTCAATTTTATGGCAGACAAGATTGAGGACAATATAAAAGAATTAAAAGACGCAGTAAAGCGGCAGGAAGATTTTACGGGAAATTTTGCACATGAACTGAAAACTCCTTTGACTTCAATTATCGGTTACTCCGATATGCTGCGCTCCAAAAAACTCAGCACGGACGAGCAATTTATTTATGCGGATTATATTTTTAAGGAGGGCAAGCGACTTGAGGCTCTCTCTAAAAAACTTATGGAAATAATAGTTTTAAAACTTGATAAGCTCGATTTAAAGCCCGTCAGCGCAACATATCTTGCCGAAAGCGTAGAAGATTCCGTAAAACTTTTGCTTGACGACAGCGGTATAACTCTTTATATTAATGTAGACGAGTGCATAATAAATATTGATTTTGATTTAATTAAAACCGTACTCATTAACCTTATAGACAACGCAAGAAAGGCGAGCCAAAGCGGCAGTTCCGTTGAATTGACAGGAAATTCCGTATATAACGGATATATGTTTGCTGTAAAAGATTACGGTGTAGGTATTAGTGAAGAAGATTTGCCGAGGGTGGCAGAAGAATTTTATATGGTTGATAAATCAAGAGCAAGAAAACAGGGCGGTGCCGGAATGGGACTTGCCTTATGCTCAAAAATAGTAGAAATGCACGGCGGAAAACTGACAATTAAAAGTAAACTCAACGAAGGTACAAGAGTGGAATTTTTGATAAAGGGGGAAAACGAATGAAACGAAGATATATTATTGTAATTTGTTTTGCCTGTCTTATTATTTTTGCTTGTCTTGTGTCTCAGTTTACCGTATCGCAAATTCAGACGGATAACGCCTTAAAATATGAAGAAGTAAATAAGATTTCACCCTTAAATATTTCAAAAAAGACGCTTACCGTTTCTCAAAAACTTAAACTTTATATTGATTCTACTAATGATACTTCTGATACTTCTGATACTTCCAAAGTTACCACAACATCAATTAGCAGAGAAAGCGCACTTTTGGACGGTGATACCGTTGTGCAGGAATTCTTTGAAGAATTAAATAAAATCAGTGAAGATGTAGGTTTGACTTTCAATGTAAATAAAAATGACATTATATACAAAAACTGCAATCCGAACATTCTTTCATATTATGATGACCCGTCATATTACGCTATATTTTGGGATGTTAATTTGGAAAGCGATGATTGGATGATCAGTTTTGTTATGGACGATGAGTCGCATATGATATTTAATTTAAATATAAGCTCTGTAAATTCAAAAGCGTTGTTTAATAAAAACGACAATATCAGCGACAGTTTTGCTAAAGGACTCGGAAAGTATTTTGACGCAAAAAATATAAATGCTGATTTTTACGATAATGTTGACTTTAACGAACTGTTTTTAGATTATTCGTTTGACAATGATATTGATGCCGAATGTTTGGTAAGTTTTAATACAAATTGTTCCGAAATCAGCTTTGTTTTTAAATTTGGAAATTACCGAGATGAATCAGAAGAAATAGCGGAGTAAAATATACAAATACGGTATTTATTTTATCATATTTTGTATTCTATCTTTTTAAGTAGTTTTAACACAAACAGTCAGTTAAAGTTTTTGCTTTGACTGACTGTTTTGTTATAGTATGAAAACAAAAAGGACAGTCAACGGAACTTACAGCAAACAGTTCGGATAAAAAGCTTGCACTAAAATCAAATTTGGTTTATACTAAAATAAAAATGGAAGATTTTTGGATAAACTGTATAATCAGGACGGCAACTGTGATACATATAATTACAATTCAACCACAGGCTATCTTGACAGCGTAAACGATCTGTTTTTTGCTGAACATTATGCGGTTTTATAATATTTAATCCTACATCAATTGCGAACAATCACAATGTGCGGGGGCATTTTGAAGTCTTTTCTATTGGAGCGGATGCTATCTTACTTGAAGAATATGAAACCTTGAGCGGTCTCTCATTTTCATTTGGAATCGGTGCAGGGATAGATCGGGTTCATGGGTATACTACAACTAATCAAACCATTTTTAAATCTAATGATAATCCAACAAGTAACTCAAAAAATAATATCAAAAGTAATACTAACAATAAATCAAATACAGTTAATCAAAATTCCCACAAAGTAATATGTTGCAGAGCTTGCGGAAGACCGATCGGAAAACAATATTCTTGGCAATGCAGAAGTGGTTGGACATATTAAAATTATTTGAATAATGACTATGGGGTGATACATAAATATGTTTGATGATTCAATTTTTGGATTGTACTTTAAATTGATTGAAAACTTGTTTTGCGAGGTCTTACCGAGGAAAATTTGCGGTAAAAACAAAACTGTTTTGAGTAGAATAATGTCAGCAATAATAATATTCCTATTAACTGGATTAAGTATTATTACTGTAATAGTTGCAGCATTTGCTTTGCTTTTCATATTAGATTCTCCTACAAATATTATTAAGTCAATAATAATACTTGTTTTGTCATTAACAATAATAATAGTAAATATTTTACTATTAATTATATTGCCAAAATATTTGTTGGAATTTGAATCTTTTGAAGATGAAATGGATTTTTCTTATAAAAATGGTTTTTCAAGACATACAGTGATTTTAATTTTACAACAAACAAAAAATGACTGTTTTGTTTTAGCTCGTTTTTGTGGTTATCTTGGAATTCGTCCTGCTGTATATAAAAAACATGGCAAAAGAATAGGACTTATAGACATTTATAAAGAAAATATTTACTATAAGACTTTTTATTTATATGAGTCAGATGCAAATAAAAATTATAGTGTAAGGGTTTATAGAATAAAAAATAAGCTTACAAAAACTCAAATGATTGTTTTTGCATCAGAAAATGCTACCTTGAATATTCGTATTAATAATACAGTAATTCCCCCGATTGTTCCTGAAAATAAGATAGCTAATTTTTCTATATACGGAACAGTCGAAACATATGATACAAGAGGCTGTGAAGAGGTGATTATAAATAGTTACAAATACCAGTTAATTGAATGTAAAAGCAGTAAATTTATTGGCAAAAACGAAATAGTCATGTAAGGAAAATAAGAGATAGTTTTATGTTTTTATAAAATTACATTTTTTACCTATTAAGCTCCCTGCAAATTATCCTTGCTGAGAGCTTGAATATACAAACAAATTAACGGAAGTGAAGATGACACTTACATTTTCAGTGCATGGTCAAAAGGTGATTCTGTAGCAGTAACGGATAACGATACTTCCCGATTCGATTTGTATGTTGAGGTAAAGTACAGCGACTTGTGCTGTTTCTGTAGTAGCTGCTCCGATATTAGCTGCTCCTGCAGTTAGTGTAGGAATAACTGCTTCTGTGTCAAATGTTATAGTAGCTTCAGTTGCTGTTGGAACAATAGCAACTGGCATAGGCGTTTATGCAACAAGTAAAGCTATATCAAATTCAAAAATTACTTATAGTTCTACTACAATAACATCGGATACTCGCAATACTCGAAATGAAACAACTACAATTTACCGTTATGGTGGAACTAATCTTGGAAATTTTGTTCCTTCTTCTTGTGATGTAGAAACAAACACTGGTTTATCATTTTCAACTGTTCCAAGACCTGGTGCAGCAATGACTACCATAGAAGAATTGAACGCAACAGGTGTTGTGTATGCATATCAAGATAGTCTTACACATGTTACTGTGAAACCAATTGGTGGGACTATAGCGGAATGGAGAAATCAAGGTACAAGTTCAGTTTGGACTAAGACTATAAAATCTTTAGTCGTGAAAAGGGATGGAAGTGAATAATTTGAGTGATATAGATACAATTATGAATATGCTCGACTGGAATAATAGTTCAGACGAACAAAATAGAGGAATTAAATTAGCAGAGAATATAGAATCAATAAATGTTTTTTTACAACCTCGTGATAAAAAGCATAACAAAAATGTTTGGGATAATTGTGCAATTGTTTTATCAAAAAGATCAGACGAAGAATTGAAACCATACTTAATTCCGCTATTAGAGTGGTTGCAAGATTTGACTTGGCCGGGAGCATTATGCGTTTTAGATAGAATTAATACATATCACGATTATTCGTCACTTAAATATGCTTATGAAGAGTGTATAAAACGAGCCAAAGCCTTGAATGAAAACATATGGTTAAAAAACCTTAATGAAATAAGTGGTGTTGATTTACTTAAATAAACGAATTTTTGTTCAAGCTGTATGATCAGGACGGACAAGCCGATACATACAACTATAATTCAAAAACAGGCTATCTTGACAGCGTAAAAGATCTGTTTTTTGCTGAACATTATGCGGTTTTATAATATTTAATCCTGCATCAATTGCGAACAATCACAATGTGCGGGGGCATTTTGAAGTCTTTTCTATTGGATCGGATGCTATCTTATTTGAAGAATATGAAACTTTGAGCGGTCTCTCATTTTCATTTGGAATCGGTGCAGGGATAGATTGGGTTCATGGGTATACTACAACTAATCAAACCATTTTTAAATCTAATGATAATCCAACAAGTAACTCAAAAAATAATATCAAAAGTAATACTAACAATAAATCAAATACAGTTAATCAAAATTCCCACAAAGTAAGATGTTGCAGAGCTTGCGGAAGACCTGACTATATCTGTCCATCTCCGGTGTATTATTAAAAAATAGTAGGGGTGCTTTTATGTTAAAATGTTTAAAACCTATTTGCTATGAGATAAATTGCTCAGATAACGATATAATTAACAGCATTATGGAAAGCTCCTGCTTTTATGGTGAGTTTTTAAACAATTCGTTTAAAATGCAGTTATTATCTCAAAATAGTATTTTTATACAAAACGGCATTAATCCGATATTTTGCGGTAATGTAAATAAAAATGGGGATAGCGTAACCTTGAATATAAAATTAAAATTGAATTTAGAATGTTGGCTTTTTATCTTTATAATAGCTTTTATTCTTTTTGGCGTTATAATATTTAATATTATAAATGCTTTTCTTAAAAATCTAAATTATATATCAATAATATACCCATTAATTATTTGCATTGTTTTTTTAGTGTTTATTTGTATTATTGTAAATATGAAATATTCTGATATGAAATTTGAGATTGAAAAAATTTTAAATAAAGATTTTAAAGGAAAATTCAAAAGAATAATATAGTTTTATTAATACTTTTTAATATTAGTTTTATAAAGAATATGTAATAGTAATATTGAATTTATTTTTTGCTTAGGAGAAAATATGATTAAATTATATAACAAAAATTATGATTATGAATTAAAAACAACTAAAGAATGTCTAATTGGAAAATTAAGAAATTCGACATTTCAGGGATTGTTTAATTATTATAAGCATTATAAAGACTATACTTTTTACGGAAAAATTTTTGAAGAAAATTTTGAAATAAAATCTGTCCCGGCAAGTAGCAGAAGATCTTTATTTAACCCTTTAATTATCGGAAAATTTTCAAGCAAAAGTAATAAAACTGTATTGTCAATTAACATGAAACTACCGTCTTCTGACTATATTTTTATTGGAATGTTTTTTGTTCTTTGTGTTTTTTTTGGTGCAATAATATCCTCTTGTTCGTTAGAAAATTCTAATTTAATTCCGCTTATTTTTATATTGCCTTTTACATTTTTCTTGCTTGTTAATGTATTATTTTTCTTTTTTGCAAAAATGAATTTTAGCGATGCAATATACAATATTGAGAACATTTTAAAAGAATGTATTATAATAGATGATAAAGTAAAACCGTAAACGGAGTTGAATACACATACGAATACCTCAACGGTCACCTTATACACGAAACAAGGGGAGAAAAAGTAGGTGACTATTGTTACGATGCAAACGGTCAGCTTTATGCAGTAAGCTACAAGGCAAATTCTTCAACCGACGCAGTAACATATTACTTTGCTCACAATTGGAGAGGTGATATTACTTCAATCTATGACGGCGACGGTAATGTTGTAGCTAAGTATGAATATGATGCCTGGGGTAATGTACTTACAGTAATAGATGCCAATAATAAATCTATTACCGATAAAAACCATATAGCAAACTTAAACCCATTCCGTTATCGCAGCTATTACTACGATTCTGAATCAGGCTTTTATTACCTTATGAGCCGCTACTACGACCCTGTTACCCACAGATTTTTGAATGCAGACGGTATTGGTACCCCTGGAATTGAAGCACATGCCGGAAGTTCTTATACTCTTACTTGGGAAAGCACGAAATTTAATGTATTTGATATTGCTGAAGATATTGATAAATCTATAGAGGAGTGGTAAAAATGAAAAATAAATATATTTTATTAATTTATATATTTATATATTTTGTTTGCAATATTATCAATTCTAGTGCAAATGCGAGTTCATATAAATTAATTAGTACATCTCCTATCGGGAAAGAAGAAACAACTAATATAATTACTTCAATAGATTTTAGAAAAGAGAATTCTGAAAAGATATTTAGTTCTATTAGCTGTTTTGCTATTAATGATGAATCTATTGCTTTAGGATATAACGACGGTGATCGTAAATACATAAATATTTATGATGATTACTGTAATTATGAATATAGTTATTCGTTTGATAACTATGGTTCTTTTGGTATTGATTTTCAAAATGATACCTTGTTGGTTTATTTACTGCGTGAAAATATTGTTATTTCGATTAATAAAGATATAACAACTGTTGAGGTAAAATCCGTTGAGGAAAATGATGAAAATCAAGAGTATTTAGATAAATTTGTGTTTTCAAAAGTAAAGGTATGTAATGGCAATAAGTATTATTTGTCTACAGGTGATTTGCTGTTTAGTCCGTCATATACGCAACTTGTCAAAGTTGATGAGAATAATAATAAAGAAATCTTGTTCGATTTTACTAAAGACAATTATATAAATTTATTTGTAATTGGAACAATAGTATTATTATTTGTTTGTATTTTATTATTATTAACTTATAGCAATATAAAAAGAAAAAAGTAGGTGACTATTGTTATGACGCAAACGGTCAGCTGTATGCAGCAAGCTACAAGGCAAATTCTTCAACCGACGCAGTAACATATTACTATTTTTAGTGTTAATGCTTTATTGATTGCAACGATTTTATACGGTTACGATTCATCATACTCAACTCAAACTGTTCCTGCAACATAAAAATATCAGAAAGGTATATTATATGTATAGTATAATTAGAATAATAATCACTATAATAGTTTTCATTTTCATAGCAAGGATTTGCAAGTCCAAAAAGAAAAGAATGTATTTCCTAATCATTGTTTCAGCATTATGCTTTTGCACAGTATTGGAATTCTTGCCGATTGAAAACCTATTTATAGATTTTCAATCTCCTCAACAGGTTATTAACTATTTATATCCATCAAGCGAAAGAATAGCTGATGTTGTTTATGATGAAAAATCTTGTATGGTTATTTTAGAAAAAAGCAAGAACAATTATACCAACACATATTTGGGGACAGACAATAATTCATATAAAATTACTACTGTATTTGATTATTCAACAGAAAGCCAATATGATGATAGATATGTTAACTTAAGCATAACTCATATTAATAACTCCTCTGACTATTATTTATGTGGCACATATTATTTCGGTGAAGATATTCAAACTATAAAAGATACTTCGGACTCAGATATTAAATTTATTCCTATTGGAGTTATTAATTCTAAGCAGTCTTCTAAGGTATATAAATCATATTTAATTTATGGTACTATAAATAGTTACACAAAGAATTATTCTTTAGAAATAAATAATCAAACTATAGTTTTTAATTAATCGCAACTTGCTATTGCAATTTGAGAATTATTTTTTTTAAAAATTTAGCTTATGCTTTAGGAATTTATTTAGGTGTTGGCTCTATACTACAATCAGTAAAAAGAATATGCAAACTTAAAAAGGCAAATTTCTTAAATGGGAACGAACAAATAGCAATGTTTAGAAATGATAGAAATAAAAAAATAATTGCATTAGCTGTATTTATTTTATCATATTTTGTATTCTATCTTTTTTAAGCGGATTTAACACTAACAGTCAGTTAAAGCTTTTGCTTTGACTGACTGTTTTGCTATTAATTGCAAAACTATACATAATTAAAGACAAGATGTTCATTTGCTGAATATAAGAACAAAGGGTATCAATACTGTTTTGTATTGATACCCTTTGTTGTTTGGTGCGGGTGACCGTGACAAGTGGCTTGAATACTGAACAAACGGCATATGACAGCAAGTTTGACAGTAAGTTTTTGGTATCGTCATACTATTGTTATGTTATTCTTCTTCATATAAGAATCGGCAATAGCAAGATTTTCACTACTGTATTTTTGAAACACATCACAGTATGTATCAAGCGTAATTCGTATATCGGTATGACCGAGAAGATTTTGCAGTACCTTTGCAGGCATACCTGATTCTATACACCTTGTTGCATATGTATGACGAAGTGAATGTAAATCCACTCTGCCGTAAACGCTCTTATCAAGTATATTATACTTTTTCAGCGTGTTTGCGTATTGATAATTTACCTGATTAGTTGTGACAAGTTTATCCACACTTGAAGCAAATATAAGACCGTCTTTTTTATCTCCGATACACTGTTTTAAAAAATCAGCCATATCATCATTAAAATAGATTGTACGCATACCTGCTTTAGTCTTTGTTGAGCCGCTTATATATGTTTTGCCGTTAAGACCTCTGCTGACAGTCTTACAAATCTTTATTGTACGGTCATTAAAGTTAATATCTTTGACTTCTAAAGCGTTGATTTCGCCCATACGCATACCTGTAAACATTGACAAAAGCATTTGTTCCGAATAGCATATATCCTCGCTTTTGAGAACATCTATCAGCTTTTTCTGTTCATCAACAGTCAATGCTCTTACTTTTACAAGCTCCTGCTTTGACTTTGGCTTTCTGATGTTCTGCATAGGGTTTTCCGAAATAATCTTCTTTCGCATACCCTCATTGAAAACTACCTTTAAAAGCTGATATACCTTATCTAAATAGGATTGTGAGTAAGATATTTTAGAAATGAAAAAACGCTTTATTTCGTCCTCTGTAATCTCACGCAATGCAATATCATAAATAGGGCTAAGTGTTTTTAAAGTTTCGTTCTTGCGGTCATATGATGTTTGCTTAATCTCATTAAGAGCGAATTGCTCTTCAATTAACTTCTCTGCAAGCTCATATATTGTAGTGTTATCTACTTCATCAAACAAGCCTGCTTTTGCTTGAATACGGTACTCAAGCAATTTGTTTTTTACAATGCGTTCTGTTTTGCCATAGGCGGTCTTACGCTTTTTCTTTCCGCTAATATCAAGAGTAATTTGCCCTGCATAGCATTTTCTGCTTTCAACATAATAAATTGAACCGTCACCATAATCAAGTTTCTTACATTTTGACTTTGGTTTTGTGCTTTTTGTGTTAATAAAAATCGTTCCTTTCCCAACCGTAAAGCACAAAAGATTTTTACTATATCAGTATTGTATAGCCTTAAATCTTTTGTGTCAATACGGTTGCTTAAATATTATGTAAATGCTTTAAATACTCATACCCTTCTTTTCTGCGACCAGTTAAGAAAAGCATTTAGCTCAACTTTAAGATTTTTACCTACCCGTATTAAAGGGAAATCTGCTCTCAACATAATATTGCGTGCAGTAGGCAAGGAACAACCAAGTGCTTCGGCAACCTCTTTAGTACCGATGAATTTAATCTCTACACTCATATTAAGTCCTCCTTTTCATCAGGAAGGCTTTCTGCAAGTTTTAGAAACTCTTCACAAGCATAACGCCTGCCGTTTTCATCTTTTGAAGGTCTTTTAGAGCGGTAGTTATCTCCGTGAAGAGGTATTCCTAATTTACCTAAAAAGTATCGCAAGTCTTCAAAACTGTAGCCGTTATAAGATGTACCCATTTTTTGACCGTTACTCATGTCGATTATCCAATATCTCTGACACGCTCTGTACCTAAGTGCCTTATAACCCAAGTACACCGGCTTTAATTCATACCCAGCTTCTCGAAACACTTCCTTAATACGCCAACTGGAATAATAATCATATGTCGTGATGAAAGTTAAATCGCTAAGCTCGCTACCGCCTGTATATTCGAGAATTTCATCGGAATCATCTTCATCACACATATTCTTTTTCTCATCATTCATATGCTACCACCTTCCGTTTCTTCTGCGTGAAAATAGGGTATATCTTCAAACAAAGCGAACTGAATGATGTAATCACATATGCGAGGTGAATTGTAAAAGTAACCGTCAATACAATGCTCACTAAGACCGTATGAGGTTGCCGCACTGTATATACAGCTATATGACTGGAGAAAATTTGAAAGAGTCATAACTCCGACTCTATCAAAAATTTTGTCATGAAATATCAGAGAACCGCCTCTTGACACTTGTTCACTATAATAAGTCCCAAGCAGTTTGTCCTCTAAAATATCAACTTTGTCGCACCAATTCTTAATACCTGTTGTAATTCCGATATTAAGAATTGTGTCAATGTCCTCTTTTGGCAAATGAACCGTATGCTTTTGTATTTGAGCGTTAAAGTCCTCAAAAGCTACTAAAAGGTCATTTGTTTTCTTCCAATACTTTACTACTTCATTAAGCATATAATTATTACTCATAATCATTCTCCTTATATAATATTATAAACATATTTCTACGATAATCAGTTTTTAGGTTTTTCGGGTTTTCGGTTTTTATTTGTGTGTTTATAAGAAATTAAGTTTCTCGGTATTTATGTATTTCGGGTTCAATATCTCACTTCATATCCTTTGAATAAAAAGTGCGTTCAAACTCTTCATCAGACACTATCTGATTATCTTCAATGTTTCTATCACTGCCTGTATTTATTGCTGTAAGGGTAAATGGGTTGTCACTTTCAGAAATTTTCTTTATAATCTCTGCAACATCAATCTTTGTAAGGTCAACACTGACAAAGCAATCTGATAAACTTTGCTGTGATAAACTAAGAAAATTCTTTCTAAGCCAAGCCCTTATCTGAGGGTTAATTTCAAGTTTTTCCTTATGGTATTTCTTGTATATTTCATACAGAATACTCCAAAATTCAACAACAGCCTTATCACCCCATATAATGCTGATTTTATATATCAAAGGGAACAAACCGCTACCGTAAATAATATGCTGAATGCTTTTATTCAAGCTATTGTTAGCAGGACTTTCACAACGCAGGGCAGGGTAGTTACTGCTTTTTGATATTTCAATCAAATATTGTGTGAAATCCGTGTAATGCCCTGTTGATACATCAAAAAAGCGGTATCTGTCACAAATCTTACTTGCTATGAATTGTGACATTGAAATGTCATCGGAAACACTTTTTAATTGTTCAGTTATCTGGTGTGCGTACTTCCCTCTGAAAGAGGTTTCAATCCTTACCCAATTCTCACAATTAAGAGCTTCATCAAGTCTAAATCCGTTAGTTGTTATCTGCTCATTCTTTTTGTTATAAACTCGCAATAAACTTTGAGAATTTTCCGCTCTTCCTCCAATGTAAATCGTTGCTGTAGCCAAATCATTTTGTACTGCGGAAATCTTTCTTTTAAAATGTCTGTCATTGCAGTCAACTATGATATACTGTTCATTTTCCAATTTTTCGTATATGCTGTGAGGAGATAAATCATCGAAATTTTTATAATCAGCGGTTAAATCAATTCTGCTCAATCTAAATTTGTAAAAAGGGCTGTCAATCATACGCAAAAATTTTGCTAAATTTACGCTCTCACCGTACATCTGATAATATCGCTCCTGATAAGTTGCCCACGCTTGGGCAGTAAACCTAACAAGTATGCCCATGTGTACAAAATTATCGTGCATAGCTATGGCAAAATAATAGGGGGCGTTTTCAATGGTAAATGCCTGTGAGTAAGCCTGCGGCTTTTTATCATGCATTTCTACAACTTTACCGAGCAACAATTCTATGTCCGCTTTCTTTATAGATAAATTCCTGTATCATTGAATAAGCTGTACTTTGCCAATCGTTACAAACATCATCAATCGGATAAAAGAAAACTAAAGAAAATTCATCAACACCGACTGTTACTTCTTTATCCATACAATAAAACCAACTCCTTATGTGAAGTTATATAACTTTATACAACTTATATTCTATCCCCTTCATTAAAGTGAGGGATTGACTTGCCGTCAGGCGGTTTGCACCTTGACGGTGCTACCGCCACGGCAAAGACTTACCCTGCCTTTTTTGGCGGATTGACAGGCTTTATACCAGTTGCAGTAGTGCTGATACGATAGCCTTGCGGTGTCCAATAGGGTGTCAGAGTTAAGTTCTCAAGTGCAACGAATACAGCTTCGTTCTCTTGTAACTCAATTCTCAAATCACCCTCAATCTTAACTGAAACCTTGTCATAAGCACGCTGTGGCAGTACAATCTCGTACTTGTAACCGACAATTTTATCGGTTCTCTTGCCGTCCTCATAAGCGTATGACGGTGCAACACCGACCAACAATAACTCTGTGCCTACTGTTTTGTAGGCGTCAATAACTACATCTTTAATATCCATAGCTATCTCCTTTATGTTTATTTGAACTTCATTTGAAGTTCTTGATTATATAAAAACACATGGAGTTGCGAATTTTGGGATACTTTGGATAGGAAATACCCCTTTTTAAGAATTTTTAAAAAATTTTTCTGCTTCTTCAAGCCACAACTTCAAGATTTGCGTTTGCTTTGCATAGTCATAACCACGAAGCAATTCGCTAATTCCACAAGGAAAGCCCTCACAGAGATATGTACCATACAATAAGTAATCTAACGAACATTTTGTAGTGAGCGAAAATCTAATCAGATACTCAAGAGCAGTATTTCTTATTTCTGCATACTTTTTGCTCTGAACATCACTTTTCTTTGAATGATACTTGTCCATTGTATTTTTAGATACACCTAACAATTCGCTGAACTGTTTTTGTGTCAATTTCCTTTGTTGATGATTACAAAAATACTTGCGTACCTCATCTAATCGAGCTCTATAATCAAGAAAAAAATCTTCATCTTCATCATCAAAATCTTCGATATATTTTGAATTACCCTCTAATAAATTAAAGCAATTAAAGCAAAAATCGTTAATCTTGCTTTTACCTGAATGTTTACAAATTTTCCTTAATTCTTCAATTTCGGGTAAATTATGACCGAAAACCAAATAATCTAAAGAAACATTAAAACGCAGATGAATGAGAAATAAAAAATCAGTGGACGGAAAAACGATTCCGTGTTCAACCTTACTGACATAATCCTTTTTATAGCTAAATTTAATGTCAGTAAGCGAATAGTCACCGTAATTATCATAATCATCATCAATTTTCGGGTTTAAAAACTCAAGAAACTCATTTACAGTCTTAGGCTGACCGTTAAAGCCTTCTTTTCTAAGCCCCTTTCTCAACTGCTGTATTCTTTCTCCAATAGCCTTCTTGTATGCATTTCTTTGCATAATTATTGACAACTTTCTTGTGTCATAAATTTACACAGAGTGCAGGACACACTCTATAAGTGCTTATGTTAGAAACGCAGGGAAGAATTGATACTCAACCAAGGTTCAGATGTATCAACCACGACAAAAAAGGTATGGTTTTAGATTTTGAAAGTGTTAGGGTACAAAGAAATGTGTTATAGGGTATAGTGCAATTTTGGCTAATAGTAAAAAACGCTATTTTATCGACCATAAAACATTGCCATAAACCACAAGAAACGACAATTTATTTTAAAGCATAAAAAATAGCCCAATCAGAGTAATGATTGAGCTATTCTTGTGCATAAATATTCAATTTGCTGTATAAATAATTATCGGGATAAAGCTGTTTTTATAACGGCTTTTGTATCGTTTATGTTTCGTAACATAGGCACAACTATTTCTCTCAAAGGCTTTCCGTCAGTTTGCAGATATCCTTTGCCCCTTGATTTTGGTTCTATCATCTCCTTATTATCATTAAATACCATTGCTATACTCTCTTTGCTGAGCGTACCAAGACCTACCACATTGCCAAAGTTATCTCGTCCTGTAATATATGTTGAATCGGCTCTTTGTAGTGACATAATGATAAAAATATTTGCACCTCGACCTAACATAAGAATGTTGGCAAGTTTTTGCTTGTAGTTATCCTGCTCTTTCTTTACGGCTAAAGAACTGAGGAAACCCGACCACTCATCAATACATAAATAAATCGGTTCATATTCTGAATTTACACTTGCATTTGCCATTCTGTTTTGTAATTCATCAAAAACACAGTCAACAGCTTCACCGACAGAATTATGCTTATAGTAATTCCGACAGTCATTAAACTCAATAAAGTCAATGCCTTTAAAGTCTGCCAAAATCAATTTGACAGACTTCTTTGCTATTTGACCTAATATGTATGTTAGAAGATAAGTTTTACCGCTTCCGCTTGGTGCTACTATCAGCATATGAGGTACAGAGGAAAAGTCCACCGTAACAGGCACTTTTACACCCTGTGAAAGAATAGATAAATCTACACCGACAGTTAATTTACTGCTATCAAACCTCATCGTCATACACCTTATCTGTTGTTATATTCAGCTGTTCATCTCTCTTTTTGGATTTGATATAATGCCTTACATCATCTTCACAGCTAATATACATCACGGCAAATTTTAGTAAATGCTGTTCCTCGTTATATACAACCTTTTCAATATATACGCTCGGTATCATACCGTAGGATTTGCTGTTGTAGTATGAGGGTAAATTAACCATGCCGTAATTAAGCAATTGAGCTTCAATATACGATTGGATAATTTGCTTTAATGTACTTTCGTCAAAATCGTATTGTTTTTGTGGCATAACAAGCTGAAAAATATAGAAGATACAACCGTCAACATAAATAGGATCATACCCTTTCGCCAAAAGTGAAGAACAATCTTTTCCTAACGGAAGTTTCAAAAACTCATTGTTATCCTTTAGCACACCGTACAGAAAACAAAGTAAAGGCGGATACACGCTTTGAACTACTTTCATTTTTGATTTAATCGTAATCTGTTTTGCAATTAACCTGAGTGCCGATTTAATGGATTTATTATCGGTTAGTTGTAATATTGCCAATAAAAAAGCAAGCAATAAAGCAACAAATAAAAAACACATCAAGCCAACACCTAAATAACTTATCAAGCCAAAAAGAGAAAAAGAAGTGCCGTACTTATGGCAATCTTCTATGTAAGTTCCAGCCAAAACAAGAAATACAAGTAAAGCAACCGCAAGAAAAATATAGACCATTCTTTTAAAAGATTTTTTATTCATAAAAATCTCCTCCTTATAAATATTAGCACCCTTTTAGGTACAATATTATTCTACATATAGGAGTTGCAAATTTGGGGATAAAACAATGAAACCGTAGGAAATTTTTTATTTTATACAGAGGTGTTGAAAGAATTAAAATTCCGAAATGCTCATAAAAAACAGGCTTGGTACTACCACACAGAGCCGTACCGCAAGAAAAGCAAACGAGAATTAACGCTTGATGAAATCCGTGATATGTTTGGTTCTGAAAAGTATAATCAAAGCGAAAACAAAACTCCAACATTACACAGTTGACAAAAAAGGGGAACAGCTGTTGTCATATTCACGGGGATTTTTAACGCTTTTTGCACCTCTTTTGGATTTGTACTTCGGGCAGAAAACAACGATTGCCTTGTGGCTCTGCTTGCATTTGTTTTTGCATTTAAGACAAAGGCTGTTGTATGTTCGTCTGCCCGTTTCGGGATTTATGAAGAAATCTCATTCTTGCTTTGCTTTCTTTGATAATCTCGGCATTGTAAAAACTCCTTTCACTTGTTTGAACCGGGAGAGGCATTTTGAACCCCCTAAAAAGCAAAAAAGTTTCAAAAATATAAAAATCCCTCCGATTTAATAAATCGAAGGGGAAATATAGTTTGAGTTTTATATTAAATTTTAATAGACAATTTGAACTTCAGTCCGAATTACAGTACGCCGAATGAATTTGTATGGTGGAAATCAGTATTCAATTATGCTATAATTATTTTATATATCAAAACAGATGCGCAAAACATAGCTTTTATTGCTTTGAAATTTTAACTTTAATAATCCTCGGAAAGGGTAAACGAAAATGGCTAAAAAGAAAACTGATGAAAAATCACTGAACATAGACAATATTTTATTTAACTGCAGAAACTATTTGCGTGCCGCACGAAATTCAGGCTCGTTTTTTGAAAAAAGAGATATGATGCTCACTCTTGTATTTTTACGCTTTATCGGAGAAAAATACGAAGACGGAATTAAGGCACTCCGCCAAACCTTAATTGAAAAAGGACTTGACCCTGATGATGAAAATATAAAAGCGGCATTTTTTGATGATGCCACATTTGCAGACGGAACATATAATCTTCCCATAGAGTCAAGATGGTCAACCATAATAAACACGCCTGCGCCAAAACTTAATGTTGCTCTTGATACCGCTTTAATCAGACTTGAGGAGGAAGACCCTCAGTTGAAAGGCTGTTTTATTAACGGTACATTTACAACAAGAAATTTAGCACCGAATGATATAAAGAAAATTGTGGATGAAGTTAATAAAATCAGTCATAAAGAGTTTGGAAAAGATAGAGACTTAATCGGCTATGTGTACGAATACTTCCTTAAAGAATTTGCTGTTAATGCCACAAAGGAAGAGGGCGAATTTTATACTCCTCACGATGTTGTTCAGCTTATTGCCACTATGATTGAGCCTTATAACGGAACATTATATGACCCCTGCTGCGGTTCGGGCGGTATGTTTGTGCAGAGTGCAGCACTTGTAAAATCAAAGCAGGGCAACCTTAACAGTATCAATGTTTACGGTCAGGAAAAAGAGCCGGCAACCTATCGTCTTGCAAAAATGAATTTGGCTCTTCGTGGCATAAGTCACAATCTTGGCAGCGAGGCGGATTCTTCTTTTACTCACGATTTACACGAGGGTTTGCGCTTCAATTATATTATGGCTAACCCGCCTTTTAATCTTAAAGGCTGGTATAACGACAACTTAAAAAATGACCCACGCTGGGCGGATTATGCCACACCGCCCGAAAGCAACGCAAACTATGCTTGGATTTTACATATACTTTCCCACTTGAAAGCTGACGGCGTTGCAGGTTTCCTGCTTGCAAACGGTGCTTTGAATGATAGCGACACTTTGGATATTCGCCAAAAACTTATTGAAAATGATAAGGTTGAAGCTATTGTAGTTTTGCCAAGAGAATTGTTCATTACAACAGATATAAGTGTTACCCTTTGGATTCTTAATCAAAATAAAAAGGGTGGAAATTATCACGGCAGAAATCTCCGTAACCGTGAACATGAAATTCTCTTTATGGATTTGCGTCAATGGAGAGAAAATCCGGTAAAGGGTGAACAAAAGAAGAAAGTAAAGTTAGTAACCGAACAAATCGAAAAAGCGGCTGAAATTTATCACACTTGGCAAAGTGAAGGAACTGTAAGCGAAAAATATGCTGTGCCTGAATTGTATCGTTCTGTAAAAGTGTATGACAGTCAGTTGACAGACGAAGAACGAGAAAACGATGTTCCTACAATCGAATCAAAAGGATATACACTTACTCCAAGCAAGTATATTGAGTTTATTGACCACGATTTGGAAATCGACTATGAAAAAGAAATGGCTCGTATTCAGACTGAAATGCAGGAAATTATGAAGCAGGAAAAAGAATCCCAGCAAATGCTGGAAGACGCATTTAGGGGGATTGGATATGGCATTGACTAATATTAGACTCGGAGATTATATCGAACGTTCTACAGAAAATAATTCTGATTTGAAATATGGAGAAGAATTAATAACGGGTGTTAACAGTAGTGGTGTATTTGCCTCACCAAAAGGAAGCACTCATGGAGTTGATTTGAAACCATATAAAATAGTAAATAATGGGGCTTTTGTATATAATCCAACTCGATTAAATCTTGGCTCATTAGCATACAGAACAGAAGGATTATGCATTGTTTCACATTTATATATGATTTTCTATCTTACTGATGAAGGAAAGAAAATTATAGATCCACAATGGCTATATATATATTTTCATAGAGATGAATTTAAAAGAGAAGTTACTTTCAGAAACTTTGGTAGTCAAAGACCTGAGTTTAATTTTAATGATATGAGCGATATTATAGTTCCTTTGCCAGATATTAAAACACAGCAGAAATATGTTAATATATACAATGCAATGATTGCAAATCAGCAAAGCTACGAGCGTGGCTTGGATGATTTGAAACTTACTTGTGATGCGTATATAGAGAACTTAAGAAGAAAAACACCATGTCAGGCTATTGGTCCGTATATTGATTTCGCAAATGAAAGTAACTCTGAGTATGTATATACTCATGTTCAAGGTGTTGAATCAAGTGGCTCTTTTATGGATACAAGAGCAAATATGCAAGGCGTAGATATTGGTAAGTATACAGTCGTCCACAAAGGTAATATTGCATACAATCCTTCACGAATAAATATCGGTTCAATTGCAATATATACCGGTGATGAACCTTGTGTTGTTTCACCTATGTATTCTGTGTTTAAGGTTATAGACACAGATAAGATATTACCGGAATATTTAATGTTGTGGTTTGGTAGAACAGAATTTCAAAGATATACATGGTATTATGCAGCAGGCTCTGTAAGAGATACATTTGATTTTAATTTAATGCAGGAAGTGAAATTCCCTATTCCATCAATTGAAACTCAAAAAGACATCGTGGATATTTTAACTGCATATAACACCAGAAAAGAAATCAACGAAAAACTCAAATCACAAATAAAGAATATATGCCCTATTTTGATTAAAGGGTCATTGGAGGAAAACTGATTTTTTCATTTTCTTATTCATTGTAAGAAAGGATATATAAAATGGACATAAAAAGCGAATTACTTGACTACATAAATTGCAACGAAAATACCGGTGCTCTACTCTTGACAGGACCTTGGGGATGCGGAAAATCTTTCTTAGTGAAACAAATTGCCAAAGAATTAAATGACGAAAAGTCTGCGGCGGTTGCTGTTATTTCGCTCTTTGGATTAGATAGTGTTTACGCCATAAATAAGAGCGTAAAAGATGAGTATACTTCTCTAAAATTGGGAACAATCGGAAATGCTAAAATATCAAAAAAATTAAGCACGCTGATCAAAGACGGATTGGCAGTTGCTTCAATTGCATCTCCGGAAACAACAGGATTATCAGCGGTTTCTCACGGACTGTCAACCGCCCTTAGCTATGATCTTTTCAGCTATATTGATGTTCAAAACTCAATAGGAACTGATGATAATAAAAGAAAATTTGTAATTGTTTTTGACGATCTTGAGAGGTGTGGTATAAACAGCAATAAAGCTCTCTTAGGTTCAATCAATAATTTCATTGAAAACAAACAGATTAAGGTTATAATTATCGCTGATGAAGAAAAAATCAGCAAACCTGATTATAGCGAATACAAAGAAAAGCTTATTTCACGTACGCTTTATATGTCTGCCGATTATGAATCCATTATAGAAAATATAGTGCACAACTATAAAGAGGTAAGTAATGGATATCAAAGTTTCTTGGTCGATAATATTAGTTTGTTAAAGTGTGTATTTTTTGAAAGTGATACATTTAACATACGAATACTTAAATCCATACTCGCTGACTTTGAAAGGGTGTATACCGCTTGGAAAGAGTCCGGCATCGCCACAGATTATATGAAGTTTGCATTATATACATTTGGAGCAGAAGTATATTCATCGAAAGCTCATAAAAAAGATGAAGAATCCTCTGAAAAGCAAGAATTTACATTTTTTACAAACGAAAAGGAGAAACAATATCCAAACAAAGGAAAGCACCGTAGCAGTTTTAGCTCTATTAGGGATTGGATGGAATTCGGCGCTTGGGACGAAGATCAGTTTACCAATGAACTTAAGCAAAAATATTCTGGAAAAGACGAGACACCACTTTATCGTTTTTTGACATTTATGTTTTGGGATTTACAACAGAAAGACATAGATAAAGGACTTCCGCAAGCAGTTGCACTTGCATATAATGGTGAGCTTTCAAAAGATCAAATGATAAGTTTGATAGGAAAAATTCATGCTTTGAAAGAAAACAACATTACAATTCCTGTGACTGTCGATTATCAAAGGATGGAAAAAGGACTTGATAAAAGGTTATCAATGCTTCAAAATGGTGATATTGAAGAACCTAAATCGCATATGTTCATTGAAGAAAACAGAGTTGATGAGGAAGCGAAAAACCTGCGAAAAGCCTTGGAAAAATTTGACAACCGAATAGTTGCTGCAAAAAACAAGGAAAAATTCAAGCTCTATATAAATGGTGACGATTCAATTCCTAGTTACTCGTTAAAACACCTATATCTTGAGGAATTTGGTGATGATTTGCTTTGCATGTTTGAAGCAAAGTATAGCTCATCTGACAACACAGCAAGGCGAGAAATGGCACTGGTTTTATTAGATTTGTCATTTGATTATCCTGAATATTCAAGTACAGAAAACCAAAGACATACAAAAGAAAACTTTGAAAAACTGATAAATTATTTGAAGACGCTTGATGACACGGATTCAATTGCGAAACTAATAAATAAATCTTTTATTGAAAATGTGTCGAAAAAATTGGAACATTTGAAAACGACTAATTGGGGGACAAATTATGTCTAAATTACAAGAATACAACGGTCATTATTGTGAATCAGAATATGAATATGCTTTCATTCAGCTTTTGGAGGCTGAAGATTGGAATTACATTTCCGGCAAGCAGATAAACCGTGAAAGTAAAAGAGATGTTCTGATTGCCGATGATTTCAAAAAATTCATTTCTGCCTCTTCCCCCGAACTTACCGAAGATGAAGTTGTTAAAATATTTGATTATATCCGTCTTGTAGGTTCGGAGAGTGATTTTGCCACTTTACATAAAGTTTATGGTTGGATGGTTGACGGTATTCAGTTTACTCTGCAAAACGGAGTAGCAAAAATGATACCGCTTATTGATTTTGACAATCCGAAAAACAATATTTTCCGTGTGGTTAATCAACTTACCATAGAATATACAAATAATGGGCAGAAAGAAAATCGCAGACCCGATGTGCTGTTATATGTAAACGGTATGCCTTTATGCGTTATAGAGCTTAAAAATCCGGCGGATGCCAACGCCACTGTTTATGACGCTTGGGAACAGATTAATATTCGCTATTGGAGAGATATTCCGCATTTGTTACATTACTGCCCCCTAGCTTGTATTTCCGACGGGGTTAAAACAAGGATCGGAACAGTACGCACCCTATACGAACATTTCTACGCTTGGAGAAGAGTTAATGACGGTGATAAGCTCTCAACGCTGCCTTTTGCGGAAACAGAAACTATGATTAAGGGTGTGTATTCTCCCGAAAGATTTTTGGAAATTTTTAGGGATTACATTTATTTTCAAGACAGCATTTACGACAAGAATGAAGTTGAAATTGTATGTAGGTATCCGCAGTTTTTCGCTTCAAAGCTTTTGAAACAAAGCATTATAAATTCTGTTGTTACAAAAAGCGGTAAAGGCGGTACATATTTTGGTGCAACAGGTTGCGGAAAAACATATACTATGGCTTTTCTTGCCCGTCAGCTTGCGTTACGCTGTACCAATATTCCGCAAATAGGCTCTCCGACAATTATACTTATCGTTGACAGAGATGAACTGCAAAAGCAAGGTGCAAAGCTATTTACTAAGAGTAAAGAATTCTTAAATCTTGGTGAAGTATCTGTTGTTAAAAGCAGGGCTCAGTTAAGAGAAGAACTGGGAGCAAGACAAAGCGGCGGTTTCTATATTTGCACCATACAAAAATTTTGCGACCGAGAAGATGACAAAATCGGTCTTATCAACGACCGCCAAAATATTATATGTTTTTCCGACGAAGCCCACAGAACTCAGCTTGAACATTCCAAAAAAATTCAATTCAGTAAAGACGCTGATGAAAATATGAAAGCTATGGTGTCAAAACCATATGCAAAAGTATTGAAAGAAGCATTTCCGCAAGCTACATTCGTAGGATTTACAGGCACACCCATTGCCGAAACGTATCAAACCTTCGGCGATGAAATTGATAGATATACTATGGACCAAGCAGTTGCGGACGGTCTTACGGTTCCTATAAAATATCATCCTCGTATTGCCAAAGTACTACTCGACAACAACAAAGTAAAAGAAATCGAAAACTACTATAAAAAATGTGCCGAAGACGGCGCAACAAAAGATGATATTGAAGCAAGTAAGCGTGCTATGAGTTCTATGAAAGTCATACTCGCAGAGCCTTCCCGTTTGGAAAGACTTGCAACGGATATTCATGACCATTATATTATGTCTTGCGAATGTAATCCTGACAGAGTGCAAAAAGCAATGATAGTCTGCTCCAGCAGAAAAATTGCGTATTCCTTGCTTTTGAAATTCAAAGAAAAATATCCTGAATGGTTTGAAGAAAAGAAAACGCCTGATTGGATAACCGCAACAAAACAGGAATTGAATGGATTAAAGCCTATGCCGTTTATGGCTATGGTGTCCAGCGTGGGCAGTAATGACGAAGCCGAAATGTATAATTATCTCGGCGGAGTTAAAAACGATAAACGCTCGGAAGAATTAGATGCAGCTTTCAAACAGGAAAAGTCTAATTTTCATATTGTAATTGTTGTTGATATGTGGATTACGGGTTTTGATGTTCCCTCTCTTACATACTTGTACAACGATAAACCTTTGAAGAAGCATTTGCTCATTCAAACAATCAGCCGTGTAAACAGAAAATATCCGGGTAAGGATTATGGTATGATTATTGACTATATCGGTATTCGCAATAATATGCGTGAAGCTATGAAAGTTTACGGCGGTAACAATTCTGTTGCGCCTACTTCCGACGATGTGGAGCAGGCAACCTCTGTGTTTAGAGAAGAACTTGAAATATTAAAATCCCAGTTTACCGGTTATGATTTGACGCCATTTCTAAATCCAAGCTGTGATCCGGTAGAAAGGTATAAGTTGCTTTCAAAAGCTGCGGAATATGTTTTTCTCTCAACAAAACTCCTGAATACCGAGGGCAATGGCGGCTCATATCAAGTGTCATTCAAAACATATTTCTTGAAAACCGTTAAACGAATGAGAGGAGCTTTTGACATCTGTCAACCTTCCGGAAATCTCAAAGAAGATGAGTCGGCTTTGGCTCAGTGCTTTATGGCAATCGCAGGTTTTGTCCGTAAAATGAGTGGTACAAGCGAAGTTGATACAGATACTATGAACCGAGCTGTTTCTAAAATGGTGGAAGAAGCGTTAAGATACAATCAAGTTGAAAGCGTTTTGGAAAGCGGTGAGGAAGAAGATATTTTTTCTCCTGAATATTTTGAGAAATTATCTGATGTTAAAATGCCCGCTACAAAATTAGAATTGCTTATTAAAATGCTTCGAAAGCAGATTAAGGAGTTTAGCAAGGTCAATCAATTAGCGGCAAAGACATTCCAAGAAATGCTTGAAAAGACAATTGCCGTGTATCACGAAAGGCGCAAACGCCTTACCGCAGAAGAAGCCGGAGAGGCGCAGAATATAGCCTCCGACGATATTATAAGAGCCGCTACTGAACAAGCATTGGATATTCTACGCCAAATGAATGAAAACCGAGAGAGCTTCCGTAAACTCGGATTAACTTTCGAGGAAAAAGCGTTCTATGATATTTTAATCAGTCTTCGAGACCGATACAACTTTGAATATGGAACTGACAAAAAAGTGGACGGCATAGTTGTAAACGAGAATTGTAAATCTCTTGCCAAAAAAGTTAAAGAAATTATTGATACCAAATCTTCTTATGCTGACTGGCTTAACAATCAGAATGTGCGTGACCAGTTAAAACTTGATATTAAGATTTGTTTGGTTCAGAACGGTTATCCGCCACAGTATAGCCCCGAAGTTTTCAATAAGGTTATGGAACAAGTGGAAAATTTTGAGGAGAACTATTAAGACACTCTAAAAAACAGATACTTATTGTTTAAAAAGAAATAATGAACTAACACGGTAGAGACTTGTTCTCTGCCGTGCTTTCTTTTAATCATTAATCAGGTCTTAGGGTGCCCCTAACGAGGTGTTTGGTAGTGTAGCTATCCGAACACACCGTTTGTTTCACAACAAAGCGAAAGCAACCGATTTGGACAACCTGTCCACAATTGGTCTGCTCGCTAAGATTATGCATTTTAATCGAATAAATAAAATTAAGGCACAGCAGAGACCGCCGAAAAGTTTGTGTAAAAGTGAATAATAGACTTCCTTTCGAGCAATAATGGAAATAGAAAAATTAAAGCTTGAAAGGGAGTTTTTTTAATGGCAAAAGCACCGGCAGAAATGATGAGAGAATTTGTAAGAAGTCAGAATTTCACCTCAACAGACGAAGTTATGACAGCGATGAAAGATATGTTCAAGGACATTCTTCAGGAAGTTATGGAATGTGAACTTTCCGATGAACTCGGCTATGAGAAAAGCGAAAGAATGTCGAATGATGAATGTGGCAATAAGTCGAAAAATTACAGAAACGGCTACTCGAAAAAGACGATAAAAACGCAGATGGGAGAGCTTGAAATCAAAGTTCCGAGGGATAGAAACGGCGAATACGAACCCAAAATAATCAGCAAATACAACCGCAACGCAGACGGTATGGAAGAGAAAATTCTCTCACTCTATGCCTGCGGAATGAGCCAGCGTGATATTTCCGAACAAATCAAAAATCTGTATGATGTAGAAATCTCTCCCGAGCTTGTCAGCAAGATAAGTGAGAAGATTATGCCCGATGTGACTGCATGGCAAAACCGACCTCTTGAAGCTGTATATCCGTTCGTTTTTATGGATGCAATCCATTACAAGGTCAAGGAAAATCATCAGTATATCACGAAGGCTGCATATGTAGTTCTGGGCATCAATCTTGACGGTCAGAAAGATATTCTCGGCATATGGATTGGCGAAAATGAGAGCAGTAAATTTTGGTTGAATGTGTTGAACGAGCTCAAGACTCGTGGAATTAAAGATGTATTTCTGTTCTGCGTGGACGGTCTGACAGGTTTCAGACAGGCTATTGAAGCGGCTTTTCCGAACGCACAAATCCAGCGTTGCATCATTCATCAAATACGCTCAAGCACAAGGTTTGTCAGCTACAAACACATCAAGGAGCTGATGGCTGACCTCAAGAAAGTGTATCAGGCAATCAGCGAGGAAGAAGCTATGAACAACCTGATTTTGTTCAAGGACAAGTGGTGCAAAGCGTCCTGCATATCGGCTACACTTTTGGGTTTGTACTGTTCGATGATCTGCTTTGCGAGGTTCTCGCCCGGTGTGATTTCTCTCTTTTTTGCCATTTCGTTCATTCCTTTTTCCTTTCTTTCATTGTAGCACACTTTCCCAAAATTGAAAAAGTGTGCAAGCTATTTTTTAACTTACACACTTTATTTTACAAGCTCATCCAGGACGGTAATCTTGAAGTACTCAGGGTTCTACTCGGTCATAGTTCTATCTCAATCACTCAAATATATATTCATTTGGCTGCACAAATGCAATTAGTGAATAATAAGTTTGATAGTCATTTAGACACCTTGACTTAGACACCTTGATTTTTTAACACTCCAAAAAGAAAAGCACCGACTTCAAAAATCGGTGCCTTTGGCTGGGCTGGCGGGATTCGAACCCACGGGTGACGGAGTCAAAGTCCGTTGCCTTACCGCTTGGCGACAGCCCAATATATAATTTTTGTGTAAAACGCTTATTCTAATCAGCGCAGCTTAAAAAGTTGTTTGTGCAAACTACCGACAGTGTCTTTTACATTTATATAAGTAAAGCCGCAAAGGCATTGTACCTTGCGGCTTTATGGTGACCCATCGGAGATTCGAACTCCGGACACCTTGATTAAAAGGAACAGTAGTATTTCTTTATTGAAAAGGGGACATTAAAAATGCTTGAAAACACACAATTCAAAGAACTTAAGCTTAATGTAACTAAAACAAATATGGTTAAGCTGTGTAAGTTTTATTTTCATGAGATTTTAAATAAAAAATTATCAGATTTCTTCTTTTTCAAATATCAGCGTGACAGTTTTTATGTGCTTGAATGTAGTGGTTATGAATTTCATTTATTTGTTAATTGTTGCAAAGTTCTTTTAACTGAACGCAATTCTGATGTTTCTTATATCGTTGATTATGACGATTTATTCAAATTTTACATTGTTAAAGAAAAATAAAATTAAAGGAGACATTAAAAATGTATGCTGCTATTGATAAGTTAAAATTATATAGACTTGCTGAACAGTTATTTCCTCAGCTTTTTAAGCTATCCCTTCTACTGAGCCAATTTATTATCATACTGACAAAATAATTTATCAATATGACTATGATAACGCTGGTTAAGTATTCTTTGTTGTGTAGCTAAATGCACATATTTCATTGTCATTTGTAAACTTGTATGTCCGAGCAATATTCGCAGTTCTTCAACATCACCGCCATAAAGGATATAGTTAGTCGCAAAAGTGTGGCGAAGTAAGTGAGGGTGCAATCTGATAATTCCTGTACTTTCTTTTAAATCTTGAAAATACATCTTGATTGTATTATCGGTAATCGGTGTACCATCTTCTTTTTGGAAAAAGCGTTTTTCATATTCGTTTCTCATGTGTGAATAACGATTAATATATCGCTTAGTTTCTTCACCAAAAGGTACTAATCGCTCTTTTTCTCCTTTACCTTGCACTAACATAGTGTTGTTATGCATAAATATGTTTTTTGATTCAAGATTTACTACTTCTCCTCTTCTCAGACCTGAATCAAGCATAAGCATAACCATCAACTTATTGCGAATACCAAAGTATGAGTTATCAAAATCATTAAGAAGTATTTTTACTTCGACATCTGACAGCGGAACAATATTGGCTATTTCAGCTTTAATAAGTTTCAATTTACCCACATTTTGAAGCAACTCATTTTCATTCAGCCACAGCAAAAATGTTTTCACTGCTCTTGTATAAGTTTGCAGTGATATTTTTTTAGTACCGTTTTTATTTTCAATTAAATAGAGTTTGTAATCTTCAAATAAATGAGTATAAACATCTTCGACATTTTCTATTTTGTTATCTACACACCATTCAATGAACTTCGGTAAATTATATTTATAATATTTTAAAGTTTGTTCAGTTACACCTTCAGAAATTTTTTCTTTCAAGAACTGCTGATAAGCAGCACATAAAGTCATAAAATACACCTCGTAAGCAATCAGGTAACAATATTGTAACATATTGTAATAATATGGTCAATATTCAACAACTTTGTTTATGAGGTCTTTTTTATATAAAAAACAGGAGGCAGCTATGAGTATATTAAGTTTTGAAGAACCGTACACAGACAACGAGGTTGTCGGATATTATGAAGATAAACTTATTGTCAAGCGTGAGGACGGCGAATTATTTTTCTGTGAAATACCCGAAAATCTTATTGAAATAGGAGAAACTATTTCTCCAAAAGATTTAACAAGTATTGCAGAATTGCCGTATGATGTACAAAAAGGGATTATAAATCAATATGCAGATTGAGAGGTGTTGAATTTGGCTTACGATCCGGCAAAATCAGAACAGACAAAAGAAGAAATGAAACAAAAGGTCATTGAACTTGCTAAGAACTTTAAAGATAATCCGCAGAATATGATTGAATACTTGCAATTTTCAACTCGTTTTTATAACTACAGTTCAAGAAACACAATGCTTATTTATCAGCAAAATCCGGGTGCAATGTTTTGTAACAGCTATAAAGCATATCAGGATATGGGTTATTCGGTTAAGCGTGGCGAACACGGAATGAAAATACTTGTGCCAACTATAAAGACATACCTTAATATTGACGGCAGCCCTGTTCCTCTCAGTAAAGCTACAAAAGAACAGAAAGAGGCTTACAAGCTACATAGAATTGAGGCAGAGCAACGAATACATTTTAAAGTTGGTACTGTTTTTGACATAGCACAAACAAATTGTCCTAAAGAAGATTATCCTAAATATTTCGATCTTGGTTACACATCAGAACAGCATAAACAGCTATACGAACTTATGAAAACATATTGCGAAAAAGAGTTGAATTGTAAAGTACACGAAAATCAATTTAATTCAGTATCACTGCGAGGCTTCTTTGATCCTGCAAGCAATTCAATTTCGCTTAGCGGTATGTTTGACGATTCAACAAAATTATCAGTACTTACACACGAAACCGCACACGCTATTTTACATAAAGAGCTTGATAAAACTCAAATTAAAAGTGAAGCTCAAATGGAATTTGAAGCTGACGCAACATCGGTAATGTTGCAGTCATACTTTGGCTTGCAAATACCTGAGAGCAGGCAAAGACATCTTGCCGATCAATACAAAGCAATGTGTGCAGACAAAAGTATCTCTTCGGCTGACATTACAAAATCACTTGATCACTCTCACAGAGCATATAAATCAGTTGCGGATAATATCAACAATAGTCTAAAACCTGAACTTACGCCATCAATTAAAAATGTTCAGGCTGCACAGGTGACACAACCCATTTTACCAAATCAAATAGCAATGCCCGATATGGGAATGGCTATGATGATGTAATATGACTGCTTTTTCGAGCAGTCTTTTTATATTATTCAAACTAACAAGTGTCCCACGGTGGGACACTTAGTAATAAATTTATATCATTTAATCGGGGGAACGAAAAATGAAAGTTAATAATAAGGCAATTAAAATTGCAGTATCAAATCAAAAAGGCGGCGTAGGTAAGACTACAACTGTTTTAAATCTCGGAGCAGCTCTTGCTGTCAACAATCGCAGAGTATTGCTTGTTGATTGCGACCCACAGCACCACTTATCGAACTGGCTCGATTGGGAAGCTGACGGCAAACCTACAACATCAGACATTATTTTTAGCACCGTAACAAAGCAGAATGTAGATTTCAAAAACTGTATTCGTTATTGTGAAAAAGAAAATTTTGACTTTATACCGTCAATTAACCTGCTTGCCGGTATGCTTGGAATTATTGCTGCAGATGATAACAGTTCAACTGTAATTTCAAGAATTTTTGAAAATGACTACTTTAACGAAAATTACGATTACATTATATTTGATTGTCAAACTGCTCTTGATTTGCTTGTTACAAATGTTCTCAACGCTTGTGATAAGCTGCTTATTCCTGTTCAGGCAGATTTACTTAGTTATGAGGGCGTAGAACAAATGCTTGACAGTTTTATGCGAATTAAGAAAGATACCGATATTCGTAAATATCTTCTTGGAATGCTTGTTACTATGTATCAGACTAATACAAGACATTCCGCTACAATTTATAATGCACTTAAAGAGAGTTATAACGATCTCGTTTTTAATACATATATATCATATAGGACAGAAACAAAAAACTCAGTCGGTTTTCACCGCAGCAGCGTTTCGGATTGTAAGTCAGTTGTAGGTGCTCAATACATAGAGGCTGCACATAGAATTATGGAGGAATGTGAAAATGCCTGATTTTTTTAAACCCAAAAAGCAAATATTAAAAACCCCGGAGCAGGCATACTCTGAATTGCTCGGCGGCAGTACCGAAAATCAAGTTGTAGAAATTGACATATCTCTGATTGATGAAATAGACGATCAGCCACAAAGCATACATCAAGACAAAATTGAAAACATAGCTGAAAGTATGAAACACATTGGGCAAATTGACCCTGTTACTGTTGTGAAGTCAAAAAAAGAAGGCAGATATGTTTTACTTGCAGGCAGGCACAGAAAAAGAGCATGCATACTGAATGGGCAAAAATCTGTTAAAGCAATAATAAAAAACGAAACCGACCCGGACAAGCAAAGACTAATCTTATTGGCCACTAATAATGACCGTAACACTGACTACCTTCCCTCCGAACTTGCTTTCAGTTATGCGGAACAATCCGAACTATTAAAAAAACTTGGCAGTAAATCTACCGTATCAGCTATAGCAGAGCAAAACAACACAAACAGAAAAGCTGTTCATAGACACATCAGGCTTACATATCTCATTAAACCTTTACTTAACAAAGTTGACAGCGGAGCAATTACAGTAGGCGCAGGATATGAACTTTCATTCCTTTCAGAGGAACAACAGATCTCATTGCTTAATTTTATTCTTAATAATGCCTCGGTTTGCCAAAAGATTGATAAAGACATTGCAAGAAGAATAAGACTTGAACCTGACAATCTGCAAGAAATCTTTTATCAAAAAGTTGATGTGCCGGTATTATTTGAAGAAGCTGATATTGAAGAAGAAAATATTGGAATTGAACCTCTTGAAGCAGAGAAAGAAAAAGTTAATAATTCATCTGAAAAGGTAATTAATCCTGAAACAAGCAACCGCAAGTGTCCCACGGTGGGACACTTAAAGGAAAAAGAGCAGTTACCGAACGAACTGATTATGACCTTATCGGCTACAGTTTTAAACTGTACAAGCTCGGTATTAAAATATTATGCAACTGCATTTCCTACCACTGCCGAATCAGTTAATATGTTTAGTCAACGATTTAAGAATTTTTCTGCAAACGGTAATACACAAAATTGTGTTCCATATCAGGAATATCAAAATTGCGAATACAAATTAAAGTTTCTTAAAAAGCAGCTTGAATTTTATCTTAACAATAATAAATATACAGTTGCTTACAATGAACTTGATGAGTTTATACGCAGATATTTAAGAAAATTCTTTCCAAAAGAAAAACTCGTTGAACTTATATCAAATACATAGTTTTCTTCTCATCGTTCCCCGATGATAGAAATACAGGGCTGTTTCAAAGCATTTGGAACAGCCCAACACCCCACAAGGAGGTAAATATGAAAATCAAAAGAATAATTTGTGCTTCATTAGCAGTACTTAGCTTATCAACAGCATTATTATCATCACCGGTAAACGCAGCACCGAAAATTGGTGATGTAAACCTTGACGGCATAATTAATATTGTAGATGTATCATTAATTCAGCAATATCTCGCAGGATATAAAGATATGAAATTTTACTCGGCATATGCTGATTTTGACCGCAACGGAAAATTAGACATTAACGACATATCTTTGCTACAACAATATCTATCAAAATCAATCATTGTATATGGTGATTTTATATTTCAAATGAGCAGTAATTCAAAGTTGATTTCTCAATCATATTTTGGCAATGATACAAATGTAACAGTACCGGGATTTCTCCCCGGCTACAACTATGTAGTTACCGAAATCGGTTCTAATACATTTTCAAACAATTCAAAAATTACAACAGTAACTTTGCCTCAAAATATCGGAAAGCTTAACGATAAGGCTTTCAATAATTGCAGCAAACTTACAACTGTTTATGCTTATAATAAAAACCTCAAGTGGAGCAATTCGTTTTATAATTGTCCAAAATTCAAGTCAATTCAGTTTAAGTGAAATTAAAGAATAAACCGCACCTTACATACCCCTTCTCCTTTTATTAAAATGAAGAAACACTGCAGTTAGTGCGGAACTGCAGTGTTTGTACTAAACATAACTTATTACTATATAAATGGAAGGAAATTTATGATTATACTATTTCTTATTATGATAATTATTTCACCGATTTTTATTGCTATTTCACTTTACAACACTGTTAAAATTTACAGGAAAATAAAATATATAGACAAATACGGAATATTAATGTCGGTTACCTGGTTTGCAGTTGAAATCACAGGTATGATATTTTTATTTCTTGAAATTTAAAATGTATTTTAAGTTTCTATTAGCTTTCTTTATTTTGGATGATTTTATATATGTATTTTTACTTATTGTTCTATTTATATAGTCGATATTAAAGCTACGCATTATACTTTTGTTATAAAAAAAGTATATCAGAAACGCTATAACTAAAAGCAACAAATTTAATAGTGTTCCTAAAATTCTTCGAATTGCAATACAGAAAATTAATCCACCAAACACAAACGCAGCAAATGAAAGCAAAATAAAAAGTGTCGTATGATTATTCAAAATAACATCAAAAGACGAATTAGCATAAGATAAGTAATTATTAACCTTTTTGTATTCTTTTTCAATATCAGATATTTCTTTATTTTTTCGGTATCTCCAATCGGATAATATTTTCTGAATTTTCACATTAATGGTAACTAATGCCTGCATATATAATGTGTACTCTTCAATATCAAAATTTTCATCACGCTTAATTAATTTTTTGCATATACATTTAAACTCCTTAATTAATCTGTTGATTTTCCTTTTGTCGATTTTTTCAATATGTTGGCACCTTTCGACTACTTGGTGTAACTGAGTGTACTTATAATAAGATTTCTTTAAATCATCAATTTCGAAAAAATGTTCATAAGCATACTCGTTTAATTCATTAATTTTCAAAAATAACATCTCCTTAATTTTTTGATATACATATTATATCACATGCAAATTATTAATGTAAAAAAGTCAGAAAACTTTGTCAATCACATTGTTTAATAGAAATAATGTGATTGACAAACAAAAATGTTAATTGTAGAATAGAGGTGAAGTATATGCACTTTGATATAAATAAATTGATAAATTGGAGCAATATGATAGATTGGGTTGTTTTTTGCAGTTGCCTTGTACTTTTAACCGGAGTTATCATTGATATAGTTAAATCAGTAAAAAGCAACAAGGAGTTATCTAATGAACATAAATCAATAAAAGAAGGCCAAAAAGATTTAAGTACTGACAACGAAAAAGTTAAGGACTTAATTCGTAGCGAAAATAAAGATACACAACAAAACATAGAAAAGGCACAAAAATCATTAGAAAATAATGATACCCAAATTTACAGTTTATTAAATAATGTCGATAAAACGCTTATTAAAGAAATTGAAAGGAGTAAATATAAATATGAAAATCTAACTGATAAGCAACGCAGCATAAAAAATTATGTGGAATCTATCAACAACTTAATGAAAGAAGTTGAACGATTGCAAACACTCTCTGTTGAGCAACAGAAACAAATACTTGAATTGCAGTCAGAATTAAATCAAGCACAACATTTTAACAATAATTTTACACAACATATGTAATACCTGCCATTCAGCCTAAAGGCTTTATGGAGTAGTTGCAGAGGATATAAGGCGGTTAGCACTCCCGAATAAGGGGTGATATGTATGACCGAGTTAGTATTACTGATTATTTTGTTAGTAGAACTTCTTGAGATCATTAAATACATAAAAAAATAATCGCCCAACAGCCTTCTAAAACTCGGACGATTATTCTTTAAATAATTAACGATTTAGGCTAACCGCTTTTTACGGTTTCCTCTGTAACTACATTATATATTATAAAAATTTAAAAGTCAATATGACAACACATTAATAAAAAGAGGGATACTATGAATGAACTAACTTCCGGAATTGTAAGCAGTGCAGTTTGGGATTTAATAAAGAAGGGAACTTCTGTTACAAAAGACTTTCTCAAAAACAAATTATCAAATTGGATACTGGACGATAAATCACTTGATAAAATATGTAAATATATAAATAATACACCTGATGTATATTTGAAATCCGAAGGATTACTTAAAGAATATATTAATATTGACGAAGAAATCCAAAAAACATTAGAATTTGCTAAATACATAAAGCCAACTGTTTCTCAAAATATAGGTGTTGTAAACGGTAATGTATTCGGTAATATTGAAGGTGATGTTATTAATAATTATAATAACTCACAAAAGCCCAAAGAAACAAATAACAGTACATTTTATCTTACCGATAGATTTAATGAATATTGTCCAATACAAATTGTAAAATCGTATGATGTAACAAGAGATATTTGTAATATAGAAAACGAAAGTAACGGCCCTGTTATTAAAGCAAAGATTACAATGCCCGAAAAAGTAAAGCAATTGCCCGGATGCCAATTTGCAATGATTTTACTTTCTTTTACCCCTTTTATAAATTTAGAAAATTACTACGATGAAAATTATAATTTAGAATTTTCACTTGATACTTCTCAAAGTATTAAATTAGTGCAATTTCAAATAAAGAATGTACAGCAAAGTCAATTTATCGACTTTCCGCTTGAAAACAAGCATCACATTATACCATTAGCAAAAATGTCTTCCCGGGATTCATGGAAAGAAATAAAAGAAATTTGTTTTACCGTATTTGCCGATGACAGATATATAACAGATGAAATTGGATATATTAAAATTTCAGGATTGCGTTTAACAAAATAATTTTATATCACATTTAAGCAGTTAAGTATTAAAACTTGACTGCTTTTTTATTACAATTCTTGTATTTCTTCCAATACACATACTATTACTGCGGATTGTATAAAAACAATTAACAAACAAATTATTGACAAACAAAAATGTGAATTGTAGAATAGAGGTGTAACGATATGAACTATTATTATATTTCAGTAATTATATTCGCTGCTTTTGTAATATTTGCAGCAGGTACGATAGCTTCATTATCAATAGAAGTGTTCAACACTGTAATAACAGTAAAAAGGCAGAAAAATAAAGCTTTTTATCAGATAACACTGTTCGCACATATTATTGAAATACAAATACATCTATCGCTGTTATGTTTTCAAGCAGTATGTATTATACAAATGTATAATAGTATAGTGGGAGGAAATTATGATATGGGGTTAATGACCGAAATACTTATAAATATCGGTTGTAGTATTGCTACATCGGCTATATTGACTGTTATTGTATATTTTAAATTTTTAAAGCATATTCCGGAAGAAACAAAAAAGAGTATTGATGATTTACTAAACTCAAGATTAGGATACGAAACTACAAATCATAATGCAAATCTTGAAAACACTAATATTGCAAAAGAATCGTTGTCACGAGAACACAGCGAAATCAAGCAAAATATTTCTACTGTAAATAATAACATATTTACAGTCAGTAAAGATGTTATCCGCATAAAAGATGAAATTAGAACTGACAGGAAATTAAAAAATTTACAGTATAACTATTTAAATGAGAATGACAAAACAGTCATTGAAAGCATAAATAAAATCAAAGTTCTCGGAGATAGTTTGCAAAAAGTAAATTATGAAAATCAACTTCTTAAAGCAGAAAACGAAAAGCTAAAATTAGAAAATGAACAGCTTAATAATACATTAAGTATGAAGCAAAAGCCAACAAACAAATTTACACAACATATGTAATACCTGCCATTCAGCCTAAAGGCTTTATGGAGTAGTTGCAGAGGATATAAGGCGGTTAGCACTCCCGAATAAGGGGTGATATGTATGACCGAGTTAGTATTACTGATTATTTTGTTAGTAGAACTTCTTGAGATCATTAAATACATAAAAAGATAACCGCCCAACTGCCATTGGACGGTTATTAGAAATATAGCCTGATTACGGTGGCTAACCGCTTTAAACGGTTTCCTCTGTAACTATTATATATTATTAAAAAATAAAAGTCAATATACCAATCGGAGCAGTTAAGTGAAAACTTAGCTGCTTTTTTACACATCTGAAAAGGAGTTATCTCATATGAAGTACGAATACCATAAGACAATTTGTGAAATATTAAATGATTATTTGCAAGAAAATTATCCAAATGGTTGTCGTAAAGGAACAATAGAAAAAGCTACCTATAAAATTTATGATTATACCGAAGGAGCTTATTTCTCGTCTGACTGTTCCAAAGTTCCTATGACTATGATAAATGGTTCGATTGAGTTTTCTCCAAGTTATGATGAGTTACTTAACTTGGATTTTATACTTTTTATTTGTGGTAATGAAATTATGTATATGTATGATGATTACTATTAAATTAATAACTAATATTTTTCATTTTTAAAAGCATTTTAATAACTTTATTTGATAATACCGTTTTTTTGAAACTTAACAAAATATTATTTTCTGATTTTATCATTTTAATAATTTCTTCTAATTTTTGTTTCTCCTTTTTGTTTTCACTTTGGATTGATAATAATTCGTTGTTTTTATTTATCAAATTATTTAATTCTGATTTAAGTGTGTAATTTTCATTTATACACTTGATATAATTAATGTATTCATTCGACGATGGATTTGACAGAATTTTTCCATATATTTTTTCAGACAACATATTTGTTACAAAGTTTTTCCTATCTATTAATTCTTTACTTGATGTAACATTTTCAAATGATAATTTTTTACTTATGGTATGTTCAAAAATTGGGATACCTTCATAATAACAATTTTCTTTCTTTATTGTATCAACAGCGTGTGTGTGGTTAATTTCAAAGCATAGTCTGCCTTTCCATTTATATAAGTATTCAGCAGGTTCTGATTTATTAAACATTATATAAACATCTGCAATGTAAACTTCACCATTAGCTTTAAATCTATATTCTATTTCTGAGAAAGCCGGATATATTTTAACAATTTGTCCATCAATAAACAAGTTTAGCACTTCTAACTCACTTATGATGTCTTTGTATATACTGTGAGATATAGTTTCTTCTCTTGATACATATTGATTAACATTTGTTTTATCATATTTAAAAAAGCAACTTTCCGTAGGAGTTCTTTTATGTACAAATGACATTTTTAATTTGTCATGTTTGTGTGTACTATATAATTTATCTTTATAATTGTTTTTGTAATAATCCTCTATTTCAAGTTTGGTATTAGGATTTCTTTGACAAAATTGTTTATAGTTATCTATAATATCAAATACACTTATTAGCTTATATTTTTTACAATCTTCACTATAATTGGCAAAAAGCTTCATTATTAAACTCCTTTATTATATATATAGTTTATCATAACAAAAACATTTCATTCAGTCAAACAATATTTAATAATAGTTATTCTAAGCGAGGTTTTAAGATGAAAAATAAAACAAAGACAATATCACAAAAAATATTAAAAGAATACTTACTAAAACACTATTCGAAATCATATTGTAACGGCGTAATAAATAATTCATCTTATAGGATCACTGAATGTAGAAAAGGATATTTTGTACCATATGATAATATTAGTATGGGAAATATAATTTCTGCTAATAGTAATATGAATATCCCTGTTAATATGATGAATGGCGTAATAACCTATTCACTTAACAAAAGTGATACAAAATACCTAAAATTCACAGTGTATGAATATAAGGAAAAAATTATGTTCCTTAAAAAGATTTAATAGTTAAAGGGAAAGCGGATAAGTATTTTATTGTTAAAAAACTTAGCTGCTTTTTATACTTTAAGGAGATTAGTTTTATATGCAAGAAGAAACGATTTTCAAAGCACTTTTTAATGCAATAGCACCTTATCTTTTGATTATAGCAAATTTCATTGTATTTGCTTGTATCTTAAGAACATTATGGATTATAATTAAAAACAAAAGTAGAACAGTTAGTTCTGAAACCATTGCTTTCTCCTGCTTATGTCAGTTTTTTTATTACATAATGATTGACTTAGACTTATATTTATGGTTATCTATTTTATTTTTATCAGCGTATTTAATAGTTTATAATAGTGTTAAAAGATTACAAGATGGAACATACACTTTTCCAACACTGTTATTGATGACATTTGCTATGTATTTATCTATAAGTGAATCAATTCCAATATTTTTTGTTGCAATACTTGTATCTCTCCCCATTCAAATAAGAACGCTATGGATTGAAAACAAAGATAAAAAATGATATAATTTGTCCAAAGGTGATGAATTATATGATGAATTTTATTTTTAGGTGTTTTGATATTCCTTTTACATTTATATGGAAATTTCAAATTAAAATAATGCAGTTAAGTTATCACTTAAAACCTAAAATAGAAAAGATTATATCAAATAATAAAGTTAGATCAGTTAAAAAAATATTGCTTGTCCTTTTAGGTTTAACAGTAGCAATATTGGGCTGTTTCAAAAGCTATAAAGGATTCTTAATAAGTGGTATTATTTTTTTCTGCTATATTTACCTATTAGATATTTTTGAAAATCTATCAAAGTATATTATTACGCCGTTTACATCACTAAGAATGTTCATAATTGCTTCTATACTTATTAATTTTTTTATTTCTAAAAACACAATAAAAATCTGATTATCCGCTAAAATACAGTATCTATCAGCATTTTCAAGGAAACAAACTCATCAATTTACTACTTATTTACTACCAACGAATGAGCCTTGATACGCAAGTTTTCCTAGATATGCAAAGATATGGTACAGCACATCAGTATTGAAACAAGAAAAAATTGAATAACTTATAGACTATGGAACGCCTAAAATGACGTTCCTTTTCTATTTCCAGCCGTTCTTATTGGACGGCTATTTTTTTACCCAAAATGAAAGGAGCATTAGATTTATGAAAAAGACATGGAAACGATTGTGTACGGGCTTCTTAGCTCTTGCAACTGTCGTTACTGCTTTACCGACTACACCCGTCCATGCAGAAAGTAAGCAATACTGGACGGAAAGTGCAGAGCGTGTCGGTATCATTGAAAAAGTAATGAATGACGGTTCTATCGGTTCGACATTCAATGAGGGCTATATGAAAGTCGAGGGCGAAACTGCCTATTGTATTGACATCAATACAGATTTTAAGAACGGCTACAAGACCAGAGCTGACGCAAGCTCACGCATGAGTGCTGACCAGATTTCAGATGTGGCGTTATCCTTAGAGTATGTCAAACAGTATGGTGAAGCTCACAAGGAACTGAACTACAAACAAGTCTATCTGTTGGAACAATGTGTAGTCTGGCAGAGATTGAGCGTACATCTTGGCTGGCAATGTGATAACGTGCGAGCTTCTTATGATGAAATTCCAAAGGCAACGCAGGACGAAGTTTTCTCTGGTGCAAAAGCCTTTGTGAAAGAAAATAAAGGACGCTATGAATGTGGCGGTTATATCTACTCTGGCGAGGGGCAGGAATTAGGACAATTCTGGGCGAAGTTAAATGTTGGAAATGCAAAACTACAAAAGACTTCCAGTAATGCCAGCATTACAGACGGTAACGGGAATTACTCTATCGCTGGTGCAACCTATGGTGTCTTTTCTGATAAGGACTGCACGAAACAGCTTGCCACCCTTACGACTGATGAAAACGGAAATACAGA
>ENA-UPSY01000165-UPSY01000165.1-human-gut-metagenome-genome-assembly--contig:-NODE-165-length-77623-cov-53.248756_pt1 | contig 77623 bp, 68 predicted proteins | sample MGYA00250044_ERZ773365 | MGnify/ENA primary metagenome ERZ773365 (study PRJEB29103, sample SAMN06111932) | human gut metagenome | biome: human gut; feature: ankylosing spondylitis patient; material... | reverse complement strand
AGCGCGCGGCACGGCGGTATCGATAAGCCATCTTCATCACGCGTTTACGCTCGGCAAACAGGCGGTGCCAGTGCTGGAGAATATCAGCCTGCAGCTGCGGCCAGGGGAAAGCGTGGCGCTGCTGGGCCCTTCCGGCTGCGGTAAATCCACCCTGCTGCGGCTGCTGGCCGGGCTGGAAGCGCCGCAGAGCGGACAGATGCACTTCGACGGCGCGCCGCTCGGCGCTCCGGGGCCGGAGCGCATACTGGTGTTTCAGGACCCGACGCTCTATCCGTGGCTGACGGTGCGGCAGAACGTGCTGCTGGGCCCGCAGGCGCAGGGCAAAAGGGGGCTGGAAGCAAAGGCCGACGCGCTGATTGACCGCATCGGTCTGCAGGCCTTCAGCGAGGCGTGGCCGCGGCAGCTGTCAGGGGGGATGGCGCAGCGCGCCGCGCTGGCGCGCGCGCTGTTGAACGAGCCGCGCCTGCTGCTGCTCGACGAGCCGCTGGGCAAGCTTGACTCGCTGACCCGCATCAGCATGCAGCGGGAGCTGATCGCCCTCTGGCAGCAGCAGGGGTATACCAGCCTGCTAGTGACCCACGATATCGAAGAGGCGCTGCTGCTGTGCGAGCGGGTGCTGGTGATGTCGCCGCGTCCGGGACGGATTATCGCCGAGTTCGCGCTGCCGCTGGCCTTTCCCCGCCACCGCGATAACCCGCAGCTGCTGCAGCATCGTCAGGATATATTGCGCATCCTCGGCCAGGAGGAGGACTGGTAGGGTAAACGCACTCCCCGGTGGCGGCTGCGCCTTACCGGGCCTGCGAGTTCGAGAGGAAGGGGAAAGACCGCAGGCCGGTGCAAGCGCAGCGCCGCCCGGCAATGGGCATCCGGCGCCATGCGCCACGATTTTGCCCGGTGTCGGCTGCGCCTTACCGGGCCTGGGAACTCGAGAGGAAGGGGAAGGACCGTAGAACGTAGGCCGGTGCAAGCGCAGCGCCGCCCGGCAATGGGCATCCGGCGCCATGAGAAAGATTAAAAATCCATCTTCACCGTGAACTGTACCTCACGCGGATCGCCAATCTGATTGCCGAGGTTATTGGTGCCGATGGAAGAGGTGTAATAGGTCTTATCAAACAGATTCTTCACATTCACCTGCAGCGTCACCGGATACTGAAGCTTCATCTTATAGGCGGCGAACACGTCCGCCACCGCATAGCCCGGTAGATAATAATCCGCGCCGTTGGTGCCGGAGCGCTTGCTGAGCGCATGGCCGCCGCCGCCCACCGTCAGGGTGTTGCTGTTGTAGACGTTATGAATGTCATAGGTCAGGAACAGCGAACCGGTGTGTTTCGGTACGTTCGGCAGCGGTTTCCCGGCGTAATCCGGATCTTCCAGCACTTTGGCATCGGTGTAGCCGTAGCTGGCGATCACGCTGAGGTTATCGGTGATGGACCCTGCCAGATCCACTTCCACGCCCTGGGAACGCACCTTGCCCGCGGTTTTGGCCACCGTCTCATCGCCAATGCTCTCGGTGTACAGCACATTGCGCTTATGAATATCAAACAGCGCGATATTGGCGGTAATGCCCTCCAGCAGGTCGAATTTGGCGCCGACTTCGTAGGAGGTGGACTCTTCCGGCGGCAGCTCGCCGATATAGCTGGCGATCGACGACTGCGGCATAAACGACTGGGCGACGTTGGCGAACAGCGACACGTTCGGCGTCACTTTGTAGACCAGGCCGGCTTTCGGCGTCCATTTCTCATCGCGGCTGTCGGTATTGACGTTAAACGGTCGGCCTTTACCGGCGTACTGGGTGTAATACTGGTAGCGCATGCCGGCGACGGCGATCCAGTTGTCGGTCAGGTACAGCGCGTCCTGCACGTAAGCGGCATAGCTCTCCTGCTGGATCCGCTGATCGCTGTCGGACGCGGAGACGGTATTGCAGGTGTCGAGGGTGCCGTAGACCGGATGATAGATATTAAAGCCTTTCACGTTCTTGCAGCGCAGCATATCGGTGCGCAGCAGATCGTAATTCTCATAGGCGACGCCGGTCAGCAGTTCGTTATAAAAGCCGCCCACCACCACGTTGCCTTGCAGGTCGGCGCGGGTCGAGTGCATCTTCTGCGTGGAGCCATGAGTACCATCGACCCGACGGGTCAGGTTGCCGGTCGCCGAATCATAAGCCATTACTCGCGCCTGGTTATCGTTATAGTGATCCTGGCTGTAGCTGTAATCGAAGCGCGCGGTCCAGGCCTCGTTAAGGCGATACTCGGCGTTGAGCTGGGCGAGGTCGGAATAGCCATCGGTAATATTAAACGCTTCATCGAAGCGGGTTTTGCGATCGACGTTCACCGCATGGCCGGTATTCAGATCGAAAATAGTGCCGCGGTCAAAGGGCGCGCTGTAGTCGCGGTGCGAATAGGACGCGGTCACCGTCGCCCGGTCGCCAAACCAGGTCAGGGAAGGGGCGATAAAGCGGCTTTTGTTTTTACCGAAATTGCGCCAGTAATCTTCATTCTGATATTCCCCAATCAGCCGGTACGCCAGATTTGTGCCTTCGATGGGGCCGGTGACGTCGACGCTGCCGGTACCGCCGCCAAAGCTGGTGGACGTCGCGGAAACCGAACCGGAGAACTGCCGCTCCGGACGTTTGGTGATGACGTTGATCAGCCCGCCGGGGTCGAGAATACCGTACAGCGTCGAGGCGGGTCCCTTCAGGACTTCCACCCGTTCGGTGGCGGCGTTAAAGCTGCGCGGCAGAACGGTGCGCAGGCCGTTGGTCATGATCGAGCCGTCGCGGTTAGCGCCGAAGCCGCGGCGGGTAAAGGCGTCCTGGGTGCCGCCGAGGGTGTTGGTTTGCACCACGTTGGCGACGTTATACAGCGCCTCGTCGAGCGAGGTGGCGTGCTGATCTTCGAGAACCCGGTCGCTGACGGTATTCACCACCTGCGGAATATCCAGCAGCGGCATCGCGGTCAGCGTCGCGGTAGAGGAGCTGAGCGGTTGATAGCCGCTGGTGGCGCTCTGCTGGGCGCCGTCGGCCACCACGGTGATGGTCTCTTCCGCGTCGTTGTTACCTTTCGCCGCGTTATTTTCCGCGGCCATTAATCCCGGTGAGGCTAAAAAAAGAAGCGAAAAAAGCGCCCGCCCTTGCAACGAGGTGAAGGCGACATGGGGTTGAGTCATTATCTTTTTCTCGTGAACGAATCTGCCTTTGCGGTCAGATAAAGCCAATAAAATCATTGCCCTGAATAATAAAAACACGCGATTTAGCGTCTGAACGCGCCTTTCTGCTTGTAATTGAGAATCATTCAACCATGAAGGAATGTAGTAGTAAACGTTATGCAAGATAAAAAATCAGCGGCGGGGAACAGGGCGTTTTAAACACCTCCATCAGGGAATGTCATGTGGTTATCTCTTTGATATTATTTTATTTTAATTCTATTGCGTTGGCGCGGCCTCGCTGTAGTCATCGTCCGCGCCTGAAGACGATGGTGACTATTGACTACTACATTCATCCCCGTCATGATCAAAAGAGAATGAGATTTATTTTGATTTGACTGCAGAATGTCCAGCCATCGCCTGGAACGCTGCGGCGCAGGAGCGAGTTATGCCACAGAGGGTGACACCTGCAGAGCAGGGGATCGTACTGGATGCCCTGTCGGCCGGCTACGGCCAGACCCTGATCGTTGACGACATCAACCTGACCATCCCCACCGGCAAAATGACGGTGCTGGCCGGGGCGAACGGCTCCGGCAAATCCACGCTACTGTCGACCATCGCCAGGATGCTGAAACCGCTCGGCGGCTGCGTGCGTCTGGACGGGCAAGCCATTCATCAGATGCCGACGAAGGCCGTCTCGCGCCAGCTCGGCATCCTGCCGCAATCGCCGCTGACGCCGGAAGGGTTAACGGTTTTCGAACTGGTCTCGCGCGGTCGCTTCCCGTGGCAGGGGCTGATGCGCCAGTGGTCCGACGCCGATGAGCTGGCGGTGGAAGAGGCGCTGCGCTTAACGGGCACCCGCGAGTTCGCTCATCTGCCGGTGGACAGCCTCTCCGGCGGCCAGCGTCAGCGCTGCTGGATCGCCATGGCGCTGGCCCAGCAAACGGCCACGATTCTGCTGGATGAACCGACCACCTGGCTCGACCTGCGCTATCAGGTCGATATTCTCGAACTGCTCCAGACCCTGACCCGCGAGCATGGCCGCACGGTGGTGACGGTGCTCCATGACCTTAACTTTGCCGTCAACTATGCCGATCTGCTGGTATTCCTTAAACAGGGGCGCATCGCCGGCACGATTAGCGACGGTGAAGTCTGTAGCCCTGAGCTGATTAAACGCGTGTATGACGTTGACGTGCAGATGTCGATTAACCCGCAAACCGGCAAACCGTTCTTTATGCCGTTTCGCGCCCGCCAGGCGGCGGCACAATGAGCGTGGTTAGCCTGCATCCCGCGCGGCGGCGCGCCCGTCCCCGGCTGGCGCTGCTCCTGCTTACGCTGCTGCTTATTGCCGGCTCGCTGGTGCATCTTGGCCTGGGCGCCCGCTGGATCGCCCCGCAGACGGTGCTGCAGGCGCTGCTGGAGTACAACCCGCGTAACTTCGATCAGCGGATAATCGTCGAACTGCGCCTGGTGCGGCTGGCGGCGGCGCTGCTGACCGGCGCGGCGCTCGGCGTCGCCGGGCTGCTGCTGCAGACGGTGATCCGCAACCCGCTGGGCGAGCCGCATATCCTCGGCCTTAACGCCGGCGCGTCGCTGGCGGTGGTGGCGACCTCTGCGCTGGGGCTCTCCTTCGGCGTTTTCCCCGCCGCGCGGCCGCTGACCGCCGCCTGCGGCGCGGCGCTGCTGTTCGGCGGGGTGATGGCGCTGGCCTCTGCCGGTCGCGGCGGAGCGACGCCGCTGCGCATCACGCTGTGCGGGGTAGCGCTGTCGGCGTTTGCGTCGGCGGTGACGGCGGCGATATTAATTCTCGATGAACAAACGCTGCTGGCGATGCGCACCTGGCTGGCGGGCGATCTGGCCGGGCTGAACTGGAGCACGCTGCGGACAGCACTGGTCCCGGCGCTGATCGGCCTTGGCGTTGCGCTGTTCCTTGCCCCGCGCCTCAACGTGCTGGCGCTGGGGGATAAGGTAGCGCTGGGCCTCGGCGTGAACCTCGTCCAGACCCGGCTGCTGGGCCTGCTGGCGATTGCGCTGCTCTGCGGCGCGGCGGTGGCGGTGGCCGGGCCGATCGGCTTCGTCGGGCTGGTGGTGCCGCACGTGGTGCGTCGTCTGGTGACGGAAGATATCCGCCTGGCGCTGCCCCTGGCGGCGCCGGTGGGGGCGCTGGTGCTGCTCCTGGCGGATATCGCCGCCCGGACGCTGGTCGCCCCTCAGGAGCTGGCCACCGGGGCGATGACCGCCCTGGTGGGCGCGCCGCTGTTTATCTTTATCGCCGCGAGGTTTTTTAAATGATGCGCGCCGTCCATCGGGCCGGCTTTCGGCCGCTGGTTTTCGCTTCCCGCCAGCTGCTGCTGCGCCCGGCGGCGCTTAACATTGCCGCCTTAATGCTGCTGATGCTGCTGGCGCTGGGGCTGTACAGCCTCAGTCGCGGCAGCTATCCGCTGCCCGCGTCGACGCTGGCGCGGGCCCTGCTGGCGCCGCTGGAGATTGGCGAGCAGCCGCGCTTTATTCTGTTTGATATCCGCCTGCCGCGGATCCTGATGGCGCTGCTGTGCGGGGCTATGCTGGGGCTGGCCGGCGCGGCGATGCAGAGCATCACCCGCAACGGGCTGGCCGACCCGGGGCTGATCGGCGTCAAAGAGGGGGCCAGCATCGTGGTCCTGGCGCTGGTGCTGTTTTTCCCGGCGGTAGGCCTGGTCTGGCGGCCGCTGGCGGGAATGGTCGGCGGCGTGGCGGTGGCCCTGCTGGTCCTGACGCTGGCGCGCGATTGCTCGCGACCGCGCTTTATTTTAATTGGCGTCGGCGTCTCATGGACCCTGGCGGCGGCGGTCGGCATCTTTATGACCACCGCCGACGTTCGCGACGTGCAGACGGCGATGATCTGGCTGGCGGGCAGCCTGCAGGCCGCCACCTGGCCGCTGCTGGCGGTGGCCTTTTGCTGGGCGCTGCCCGGAGCCATCATCCTGTTCTGTACCGCCCGGGCGGCGGACGCGGCGCTGCTGGGCGACCGGACCGCCATCGGCCTTGGGGTGCGTCTGCAGGAGCTCACGCTGCTGCGCTTTTTCGCCCCGGTGCTGCTGACCTCGGCCAGTGTCTCCTGCGTCGGCAGCCTGGGCTTTGTTGGCCTGATGGCGCCGCATATGGCGCGTTTTGTGCTGCGCGGCGGCCAGGTATCGCTGCTGAGCGGAAGCGCGCTGATTGGCGCCTTGCTGGTGCTGGTGACCGATACCCTTGGCCGGCTGGCGTTTGCGCCGCTGCAGATCCCGGCGGGGATTGTTATTGCCCTGGTGGGCTGCCCGTTTTTTGTTGTCTTACTCTGGCGTCGCCGCGATGCCCTTTAACCAGGAAGGTATTATGCGTTGGTTCGTCTCATTGCTGCTGTTGCTGACGGGGGCCGTCAGCGCCGCCGACCCACAAACTCAGACTTTTACCGATGATTTAGGCCGCACGGTCACCGTCCCGCTCCATCCGCAGCGTATCGTTTCGATGCACGATCTCGACATTACCATTCCGCTGATTGAGCTCGGGGCGCCGCCCATCGCCAGCCACGGCCGGACGCGGCCGGACGGCAGCCACTATCTGCGCTCCAGCGCCCAGCTCACCGGCGTCGATTTCGACAATAGCGATATCCGCTTTATTGGCACCGCCGATATCGATCTGGAAGCGGTGGCCGCCGCCAGGCCGGATCTGATCATCACCGAGCCCAGCCGTCACGTGTCGGTGAAGCAGCTGGAGAAGATTGCCCCGACGGTGAGCATCGACCATCTGCAGGGCAGCGCCCCGGAGATTTACCGCAAGCTGGCGCAGCTGACCGGCACCCAGCCGCGGCTGGCGATCCTCGAGCGCCGCTATCAGGAGCAAATCAAGCAGCTGAAAGCGATGGTTAACCCGTCGCAATACAGCGTCTCGGTGATCCAGGCGAACAACGGCAAGGTCACGGTGCATCATTCTTACCACGCGCTGGGCCGGGTGCTGCGCGACGCCGGGTTCCGCTTTCCGCCGTTGATTGAGCGGATCCCCGACGGCCAGCGAATTGACGTCAGCGCGGAACAGCTGCCGGAGCTGGACGCCGATTTTGTCTTCGCCACCTGGCGGTCGGATACCGGCGGTAAGCCGCAGGATGAGCTGCAGGCGATGGAAGGGGTGATGCCCGGCTGGTGCGACTTTATGCGCGCCTGCCGCACCGGGCGCTATATTCTGCTGCCGCGGGAGGAGGTGATCTCCAACTCCTACGCCGCGCTCTCCCTGATGGTGGCCCAGGTGCAGTCGCATATTGCCGGCAGGCCGATCCCGGCGGAGGCCAAATGAAAAGCGCGGTAAAAAAAGAGAAGGGGCGGGTCGACCTGTTCGGCGAACGCTATCGCGCCCGGGCGCATCAGCTCTCTCCCCGCCTGCGGGCCGTGGTCAGCTATATCAACGACAACCGCGAGGTGGTGCTGGAGCAGACGGCGATGGAGATCGCCACCGCGACCCAGACCTCTGACGCCACGGTGGTGCGCGCCATCCAGGCGCTGGGCTTCGCCGGGCTGCGCGAGCTTAAGCAGACTATGGAGCGCTGGTTCGGTACCTCGGTCACCTCGGCGGAAAAGATGCGCTCGACGGTCACCGCTCTCGCCAGCGACGTCAATTCCAGTATTGATTTTGTGCTTGAAGGGCACCAGCGGGTCTGCGAGGTCCTGTCGCGGGCCGACAACCGCGCGGCGGTGGCCCAGGCGGTGGCGTTGCTCAGCGACGCGCGCCAGGTGGGGATCTTCGGCATCGGCGCCTCGGGGATCCTCGCCGAGTACACCGCCCGGCTGTTCAGCCGCATTGGCCTGCCGGCTTACGTGATGAACCGCACGGGCTTTAGCCTCGCCGAACAGCTTATCGGCCTGCAGCGCGGCGATGTGCTGATCATGATGGGGCAAAAATCCCCCCATCGCGAAGGGATGACCACCCTGCGCGAGGCGAAGCGGCTGGGAATTCCGACCATCCTGCTGACCCAGGCGGTGGACTCGCGCTTCAGCCAGGAGGCGCAGGTGGTGATCGACGTCCCGCGCGGCGGGGACAGTAGCCGGATGCCGCTGCACGGCACGGTGCTGGTCTGTCTGGAGATGATTGTCCTGTCGGTGGCCTCGACCACGCCACAAAAAACGGTGAAATCCCTGAAGCGAATCAACGACCTGCACCGGGCCATCGGTAAATCCGGCGGTAAACGGGCCAGTTGATAAGATAATTCACCAGCGGGAAGGTTTCCGGTTGCATACAAAAGTAAGTGTGTGTATTTTTATGCAAAATAAATGCATAAAAAGGATATCTCATGGTTAAGAATTTGCTCAAAGCGTGTTTCATGATGGCCGCGCTGACGGCAGCCGGACAGGCGGCTGCGGAAACCTATACCGTCGGCTCCGGCGGCACCTACCGGCCATTTGAATTTGAAAACAGCCAGAAACAGCTGGAAGGTTTTGATATCGACATCATCAAAGCCATCGCCAAAGCCGAAGGCTTTGACGTCAAACTGGTCAATACCCCATGGGAAGGTATCTTCGCCACGCTGAACACCGGCGACCGCGACATCATCATCTCCGGGATCACCATCACCGATAAACGCAAACAGATGGTCGATTTCTCCGCGCCGTACTTCCCGGCCGAGCAGTCTATCGTCGTCGCCCAGGATTCGCAGGTCGATTCCCTCGCGGCCCTGAAAAACGAGAAGGTCGGGGTGGTGAACTCCAGCACCGGCGATATCGTGGTCTCTGAGGTGCTGGGCAAAAACAGCACGGCGATCAAGCGCTTCGACAATACCCCGCTGATGCTCCAGGAGCTGTTCGAGGATGGCGTCAGCGCCGCGGTGGGTGACGTCGGGGTGGTGAAGTACTACATCAAACAGCACCCGGAGAAGCAGTTCAAGCTGGTGCCGGATGCCAAATTTGAACGCCAGTATTTCGGTATCGCAGTGGCGAAAGGCAACAGCGAACTGCTGGGCAAAATCAACGCCGGTCTGCAGAAGATTGTTGCCGACGGAACTTACGCCAAAATCTATAAAACCTGGTTCGACGACAACGTGCCGACGCTGCCAGCGCAATAACCCACCTTTTTCAGTGACCACGGCTATCGCCCAGGCGATAGCCGTATTTTTTAGGGAAGGACTATGACGGGATTCCGTTGGGAGATCATCGAGGAGTACGGCCCGCTGTTTGTGGACGGCGCCCTGATGACGATTAAATGTACCATTATCTGCGTGATCCTCGGGACGCTGTGGGGGTTAACCCTCGGTCTCGGACGGATGGCGAAGGCCGAGCACGGGCCATGGAAATATATTCTCCGCTACCTGGTGCAGTTTCCGGTGCGCTTTTACGTTAGCGCCTTCCGCGGTACGCCGCTGTTCGTGCAGATCATGGTGGTGCACTTTGCGCTGGTGCCGCTGTTTATTAACCCGCGCGACGGCCTGCTGGTGACCAGCGGCCTGATGAGCGCCGACTTTGCCCGCGAGCTGCGCGCCAGCTACGGGGCGTTCCTCTCCTGCATTGTGGCGATCACCCTTAACGCTGGCGCCTATGTGTCGGAGATTTTCCGCGCCGGCATCCAGTCGATCGACAAAGGGCAGATGGAGGCCTCCCGCGCGCTGGGCATGCCGTGGTGGAAAACCATGCGCAAGGTGATCCTGCCCCAGGCGTTTCGCCGCATTCTGCCGCCGCTGGGCAACAACGCCATCGCCATAGTCAAAGACTCGTCGCTGGCCTCGGCGATAGGCCTGGCCGATCTGGCCTACGCCGCGCGCACCGTCTCCGGCGCCTACGCCACCTACTGGGAACCCTACCTGACCATCTCCCTGGTCTACTGGGTGATCACCTTCCTGCTGGCGCAGCTGGTTAACCGTCTGGAAAAGAGGTTTGGCAAAAGTGATTCACATTAATAACTTACATAAGCGCTTCGGCGACAGCCACGTGCTGCGCGGCATCAGCTGCGACATTAAACCGCAGGAAGTGGTGTGCATCATCGGCCCCTCCGGCTCGGGGAAAAGTACCTTTCTGCGCTGTATGAACGCCCTCGAAACGGTCAGCGAAGGCGAGGTGGTGGTCAACGGCTTTGCCGCCCACGACCGCACTACCGACCTCAACAAGATGCGCGAAAGCGTCGGCATGGTGTTCCAGCGCTTTAATCTGTTCCCGCACATGACGGTGCTGGAAAACCTGATTATGGCGCCGATGAATCTGCGCAATATGCCGCGCCAGCAGGCGGTCGACCTGGCGGAAGCCTTGCTGGCGAAGGTGGGCTTAAGCGATAAGCGCGACGCCTGGCCCTCGAGCCTGTCCGGCGGCCAGCAGCAGCGCGTCGCGATTGCCCGCGCGCTGGCGATGAAGCCGTCGATTATGCTGTTCGATGAGCCCACCTCGGCGCTGGATCCGGAGCTGGTGGGCGACGTGCTGGAGGTGATGAAAAACCTCGCCAGCGAGGGGATGACCATGGTGATCGTGACCCACGAAATGGGCTTTGCCCGCGAAGTGGCCGACCGGGTGATCTTCATCGACCAGGGCGTGATTCAGGAAGAGGGCAAGCCGGGGCAGATCTTTAGCGCGCCGACCAACCCACGCACCGCCGCGTTCCTCAGCAAGGTGCTGTAAACCGAGCGGGCTGGCGCCAGGCCAGCCCGCTGAGCTCTGATCAGAAATGCATCACCATTATCGGGTTACAGAGCTTCCATTTTTGCCACAATCCGCATTTCCACAAGGGCATTTTCTGGAATGAACTCTGATACACCGATGGCGGTCCATGCCGGGTATGGCGCTTTTATATACCTATCTTTTACCTTAGAAAAAAGGTCTATATGTTTTTTTAGGTCAATATGAAAAGTCGTCATTTCAAGTATGTTTTCATAAGTTAATCCGGCAGCTTCTAAATAAACCCCCAGCTTATAAAAAGCATCATGAAATTGTTCTTCAGGATGCTGACTAATCGGTTTGTCTTTACGCGCGGCGGTAACGCCTGAAAGGTACACTGTGCCATCTGATTCGATGATGGGGGAGAAGTGCCAGTCATTAAAGTAATGTTGAAACTCTTCAGGAACTATCGACTTTTTCATGATTTTTCTCAAATGGATGATTTAAAAATGACAGCGTGCTCGAAGCGGTGATGTCCAAAAATACGGTTAAACAAGCTTAAACTATCTCTGCGGTCAGGGAGGCTGTTTGAGCATCGCGCATTCAATCAGCCACCTGCCCGTTGCTTTTGCTGCCAGGAAGACGGGCCGCAGTTGAAAATAAACCGGTGGAGCGTCTGATAAGCCGGATACTTAGCCCGGCGCCCATGGCGAGACATACCGCCATCGTTAGCAGGGCGACGATAAAGGCATGCGTGATGTTTGCGCCACTTCTCCCGTTTTCCAACATGCTGTAAAAAATGCCGCCGATGATGGCGACGCTTAGCGCCGTGCTGATCTGGAGCGTCGAGCTGGTCACGCCGGCAATCATCCCTGAAAACTCTGGCGCAACGCGGCCTGTCACCATCCGCACCAGCGTAGGCATCGCCAGTCCCTGGCCAAGTCCGGTGACAAAGAGCAGTAGCGCGAGAGGCAGCATGGGCGGAGACGTGCCCGTCATTGTGTTGGCAATCAACCCTGCAAGGCCTGCTAGCCCGGAAGTCTCGCATCCCATCCCTATTGCACTCAGATAATTTCCGGCAAAACGTCTCAGGAAAGGGGTCAGCAACGGACCGATAAGAAAGCCGACGCCAAAAGGCAGAAAAATCAGGCCCGCGTTCAGGGCGTTTAAATGTAGCGCGTCCTGGAGATAGACAGAAAACAACAGAAAAAAGGCGCCGATGGAATAAAACAGCAAAACGATCGCCAGTCCCTGGCCCAGGCCTGGGGCACGTAACACCGTCGGATTAAGCAGCGGAGAACCGCCATGCTGGCTAAGGCGACGTTCATAACGCCATAACAATGAGACCAGTAACGGGAAGGCCAAAAATGACAGCCATGTCCACCAGGGCCATCCCGCCTCACGGCCTTCAATCAGTGGCACAATCAGCGTGCTCAGCATGACGGTTGCCAGCAGCATACCGACCGGGTCGAGTTTCTGAGCAGATTGCGCCCGTGTCTCTTTTACCAGCGGCAGGCCACAGAGAATGACCAGCAGCGCCACCGGCAGGTTAACGAGAAAAATAGCTCGCCATCCCAGGTGAAACAGGTTCACTGAAATGAGAATGCCGCCCAACACCTGCCCGATAACCGACGCCAGACCAAATACTGCGCCATAGATACTCAGTGCTAGCGGTTTTTCCGCCTCCGGGAAAATAGCCTGTACGGAAGCCAGCGCCTGGGGTGCCATAATCGCGGCCGTGGCTCCCTGTAACACCCGTCCGGTAATCAGTACCCATGGTGACCAGGCTAAACCGCACAGCAGCGATGCGGCAGCAAAACCGACCAGCCCAAGAAAGAACATCTTTCCACGACCATATATATCACCCAGGCGGCCGCCGGTAATTAATGTGACCGCGTACACGGCAGCATAGGATGAAATGACCAGTTGTTCAGCGGAGGATGAGGCACCCAGCTCACCCTGAATGGCAGGCAGCGCAACATTGACTATAAAAAAATCGAGCGGCGGCAAAAACGCGCCGACCAGCAGGATGACAAACATTGCCCAGCGACGCGGCTCGGCTTGCATGATGGTAGGTGTCGACATTGTACACTCCATAGTGAATGGCCGCCGTCCTCGGTAAGAAACGGCTGTCGTGAGGGGGGGATCAGCGCATGCCGCCAGAGGCCAGAATCACCTCGCCGGTGACCCACCCCGCGTCGTCTGATGCAAGAAATGCGACAATTGGAGCAACATCCTGCACCTGGCCGATGCGTCCAAGCGGCGTCTGCTTTTCATTCCATATCTGAAAATCCGAGTTCATTGCGCCCGAAATATGGCTACCTTCCGTTTCGATAAGTCCTGGGTTGACCGCGTTGACGCGGATTCCTCGTGGGCCGAGTTCTCGTGAGAGTACACTGGTAATGGCGTCAATTGCGCCTTTGGTGCCGCTGTAGATGGCGCTCTCGGGGATAGCGACGCGAGTGACGAACGAACTGATGTTGATTATGCTGCTGCCCTTACCCAGATGCGGGGTGGCGGCGCCAACCAACAGCAGCGGGCCGAGAACATTGATGTCAAACTGCCTGCGATAGAGTGCTTCCGTACTATTTTCAATCCTGGCGAACTGATAGATACCGGCGTTGTTCACTACAATGTCGAGGCGCCCGAAGTTGCCAATGGCTGAGTTAACCAGCGCCTCGACCTCGGATGGATTGGTGACATCTGCCGCTACCGCCACGGCCCGTCCTCCGGCAGCTTCAATATCTGCAACAACCTTATCTGCACTGCTTCTGTTTGACGCGTAGTTGACGATGACCCTCGCGCCGTCAGCCGCCAGCTGACGGGCAATACCTGCTCCGATCCCACTGGATCCACCGGTCACAATGGCCACTTTGTCTTTTAATTTGTTCATATCTAAGCCTCCTGGAATTGTCGCCCTGAGCGGTATGGTTGAGGAGGCTATAGTGATATCGACAAAGTTGTTTTAGAACTGACGATTTTGTATATTCGATGTTCATTTTTGAACGGCGAGGCAATGGCATGGAATGGGGCGACGTCCGGGTGTTTCTTGCTGTCATGCGTAAGGGGTCTTTCGGGGAGGCGGCCCGTAGCCTTGGCGTAAGCCATCCGACGGTGGGTCGGCGGATAAAGGCGCTTGAGGCTGAGGCGCAGCAGGCACTGTTTCGCCGGACAAAGGAAGGGCTGGTGCTGACGGATGCTGGTGACAGAGTGTTGAAGCTGGCAGAGGCGGTCGAAAACTCCGCACTGGCGATGGAGCGACGCCTGGCAGGGAATCACGAACGTCTCGAAGGGATACTGCGGATATCTTGCGCTGAGTGGTTTGCTAACTATGTTCTGGCGCCGGTTCTGAGCGAGTTGACGCGCCGCCATCCAGCGATTGTACCGGAGATAATCGCGAGTTACCGTTTGCTTAATCTGTCGCGCCGTGATGCCGACATCGCGTTTCGCATCGTGCCCTTTACCGAACCGGATATTGTCCAGCGCCGCCTGATGACCATTCCCTATGCGCTGTATGGAACGCCGGATATGGCCGGGATCGCGCAACACGACCCGGCTGCAGTGGGGCTTATTCTGATGAATACGGCGCAATCCCATTTCTCTGACGTCGCCTGGCTGCTCGACAGGTTCCCTCAGTCACGGCGTGTGTTTACCAGTACCAGCCGGGCCGTACAGGCGCAGATGTGCCAGCGGGGGATGGGGATTGCCGTGCTGCCGCGGCCGCTTGGCGATGCCATCACCGGTTTGCAACCCATCAGCATGCCAGAGCCACCGCCATCCAAAAATATATGGGTGGGTTATCACTCTGACCTCCGGCATATGGACCGCCTGCGTGTCATGCTGGATATTGCCGATGTGTTGCTTGCGGATCCCGGGACGGCCGCAACGTGAGCTTACGGTTTACGGATGCCAGTCATGCTGTTGAACACGCCGTCACGTAGCACGAAAGCATGTAGCAACGCAGCCGCCAGGTGAAGCATCACTGTCGCGAATAATGCCAGAGCCACCCAGGTGTGAAGAGGCCGTAGTTCCGCATACCAGTCATTATTGACTCCCAGGATGGGGGGCAGGACGATCCCGTAACCAAGGGTGACGGGATATCCTGCAGCTGAAAGCATGGCCCAACCTATTAACGGTTGGACCAACATCATCAGATAGAGTACCCAGTGCGAAAGGTGGGCAATGCCACGCTGCCAGGCAGGGATGGTGGCGGGCAAAGAGGGAGTAGGCGTGGTGAATCGCACCCACAAGCGAACGATAACCAGGAGCAATATCATCACCCCCAGAGGCTTGTGGATCGACACCAACAGGCTGTGCAAGGAGGATACGGTCGAGACCATCGCCACGCCGATAAATAACATACTGAGGATCGCAGCGGCCATCAGCCAGTGAAGGACGCGCAGAGCCGGATGAAAGTAAGCAACCTGTTTCATAAATGCTCTCCTGCTTGTTGTGCCTGTTCATGCGTACGCAGATTGTAAGATTTGGCATAAGCCGATGAGCGTGCGTTAAGTATCGGGTCATCAGACGCGGCAATGCCATCAGGCAAGATCAAGGGATCGTAGTTAATGTCATTACAGGGTCCTTGCTGTTGAGGGATGGCCTTGTTTAAGACTAACGTTCCGGCATTAATCGTTTTCCGGTCTGCGGGCCAGGCTTTGGTGGAATCGTTACCTTTGTCATCCGCCTGAGCCAGCGTGAAAACTAAATCCCACTCCAGTGTGCCCTGTTCCAGACGTTGCTGAAGATCCTGTTGCAGAAAATCTTTGTTCTGTTTATCGATATCGCTTATGGGGACAAACCTGGTGTGCGGCACCATACTCCAGCGTACCAGATGTTCATTGCCAGTCTGATCGATCAGGCGAAAAGCATTCAGGCTGTTAAAGCGATCGCTGGCCCAGCTTGAAGAGGGGATGTATTGCTTTGCCCAGGCAAAAAAAGGCTTGATTTCCGGATGGCTCATGACAAAAGCATTTACTTTTTCCGGATTCGGCTTGCCGGTTTTGGCGTCTGGCAGCGTCGCGGTTTGAAGCTCATAGAAACTTTCGACGGAACTGACGGGGAAAAATGGCATGGCGTTCATCCCGGTTCGCCACTGTTCACCATTGGCCTGTGTAAAGGACAGCGCCATACTCCTGACAGGCACGGTATAATCCGGAGCTGCCGGATTACCTCCTGCAATAGCCAAGCGTCCTGTTACCGCGGTTTCGCCTTTGCTGAATAGTAAGGCGCGCGATAGCGTGCTGGCATTCCCGTTTGAGATAAAACTCCCCAGCACGCACATGCCTTTAGCATGATTCCGCCGATAGCCTTGATGAACGCCACCCGACTGTTGTAATACCGTGACAAGCTTATCCGACGTCAGCCTTTCAGGCGTAAGCCATCCACCAGCCCACAGGAATAATAAAATAAGGAACAGTGGAATAATGCCGACCAGCGCCAGACGCACTACTGTCTGTTTGTTTACCTGTACTTTGATATTCATAGTGTTAACTCATTCTGTCCACGATTTTTGCTAAACGAGAAGTGCATTCAGCCTGGTTGTTGTGCTTCTCTTTTTTGTCGAACGGTTAGCGACACGGTTGAAATACAAAAATAGAAAGCCCCAAAGGCCGCATAACCAACAATGTTGTCTACAGACGGTGGTTCTATTGTTCGGGACTGAAAAAGAAAAAAAGCACCTGCTAACGTAGACTGGGCGCCACTTAATATCATGCTCCATTGCGCACGATAGTTTTTCCAGCGCTGAACCGCTGCGCCCAACTGTAGTAGGCCTGATAATATTGCCCAGCAACCGAATATCCGAATCACAACATTTATGCTGCTATTGATAGCCAATATCACCGCCAGCGTTGTGACGGCGCTTACGATAATATTGACCGTCTGCATCCGGTTACGGCCGAATCCACCGTTTCTAATCGCATCAATGTAATTCGCTATCGCATCCCAGGCGGGATAAAGAATTAACAAAAATGAGACCCAAAAATAAGAATGCCGGGCAGCGATAAATGTGGAAACAGCCCATAAAATCGAGAAGATGGTGCGGGAAAAATAATACTGTCTGAGCCAGCTCTGCTGATTCCCCTGATGAATACTGTCGGTCATTTTAACCCTCTCAAGCTGGCATGTTGGACAAGCGAAGCATCGGCGTGAGCTTCTTTCTGTTAGCAAACCTACTAGTAGGTAGGTAAAAGATCAACATGTTTTGATGCAATCCAGGTGAGGTCATCAAAGCGGTATCGAGGTGTGAGAGGTAAGGGACCGTTTTGCAACAAGTGTTGCCCGGTAAGTCACCGGGCAATCGTCAGGCGACTTTTATGATTTTGTTTATCAGAGGCCAGGCAATCTGATCAAACACCAGCGGATTATTGAATGCCCGCGCTGCCAGCATGGCACCATGTATACCAGCCATCAGGGCTCTGGCTTCTACTTCCGCCGTTTCATTAAGTTTGAAAACGCCCTGGGTTTCACCCGCCCTAAGTAACGATGCCAGCCAGTCAGTGAGATCGCTGAAATGGCCAGTGACCTCAGCGGCAATATCGGCAGGTAATGTCGGAAGCTCAACGGCAAGCATTACACAGATGCAAAATGACGAAGTACCATCCTTGATACAGGCTGACCAGAAATCGGCGTACCTTTTCACTTTGATCAGTGGATCGTGTATTTGCTGATCCATGGCCTCCATGCCCGCCCGGGCTTCTGCACGGTACTCCTGTACAACAGCATGAACTAAATCTTCTTTGCTGGGAAAATGATGATGGATACTGGCTTTACGAATTCCCACGCGCTCAGCAAGATCGGCATAGCTAAAACTTTTATATCCTCCGACGGTGAGCAGCTGTCTCGTATTTGCCATAATTTCTCGCGCTTTCGGCGAACGTTCGATCATTTCACGCTCCAGCAATCATTGCGGTGAAAAAGTGCGCTATCTACAGCGGGTTCTATTCAGCCGGGACAACCTACTGGTAGGAAGTGAGATTGTCAAATTTCCTCTCCTGCCAGCAGCCCGCAAGCTCCTCAGATCTCAACGTTCAAACTGCCGACGCATAATAAACAAACGCCAGCTTATTGCCGTCGGGATCGCGGACGTAGGCGCTGTGAAAGCCGTCGCCATACTGCGGACGGTGACCGGGCGCGCCTTCGTCACGCCCGCCGAGTTGCAGGGCGAGGGCATGCAGTTCCGCAATATGTTCGACGGAGCGGGCGTTAAGCGCCACCATCGTTCCATTGCCCACCCCGGCAGGCTGCTGATCAAAGGGGACGCCCACGCACAGCCCGCAGGTCTGGTTGCCGTTGAAGGTGCCCCATGAGGCGCCTTGTTCGTTACGGCCGGCTTTGGCGTGCCCCAGCAATGCCATTAACGGGTCATAGAACTCGATGGCGCGTGGTAGATCGTTCGTTCCCAGCATAATGTATGAAAACATAGTGTCCTCCTGTTGCGGGCAAAAAGGTAACTTTCGCCCGCTTACTGCGTGAAGCGGATGGCAACAGACCCGGCGCTGCGCTCAGCCTCGCCATGGTACACCGCCTCAATATTATTCCCCTGCGGATCCAGCACAAAAGCGGCATAGTAACCAGAATGATAGTGTCGTTCGCCAGGCGCGCCGTTATCGCGGCCGCCATGGGTCAGCGCTGCATGGTAAAAAGCGTCCACCATGTCGCGATCTCTGGCCTGGAACGCCAGATGGTGGCGCCCTGTCAGTTTCCCGGCGGCCTCCGGGCTGTGGCGTGAGGCCACCACCAGTTCGTCGGCCAGCAAGTATTCATTGGCGCTGGCGATCGCCGGGATCTCCAGCGCCGACAGTACGGCGGTATAGAAGTTTTTGCTTGCCTCAAAGTCTTCGACAACCAGCAGAATATGATCGATCAATCTGCCACGATGTAACGTATTACTTTCCATATGATTTCCTCCTGGCAGGGGGGCCGGCAATGGTTAACAGCAGTGAGCCAGCAAAAACAGGATACCCTCCGGTAAGGGCCATAAAAAAGGCTGGCGCCAGGCCAGCCGTCAGGACTACTGCGCGGACTCCGTCGCTTCGTCCATGTCCTCTTCCTGCTCGCTGGCGAGCAGGGTTTTCTCGTTTTTACACAGACACTGGATCAGCAGGAACAGCCCGCCGCTGGCCACCAGGGTGGCGATCAGGCCATCGTAGCCGGTGATGCCGATCAGCATGCCGCTGACTACCGGTCCGGCGACGCTGCCGGCGGACCAGAAAAAGCCGAACAGGGCGTTAATCATAATTAGCTTCTGTCCGCTAAAGGTTTTCCCCGCCCGCACCAGCGACAGGGTATACAGCGCCCCCGCCGCGGCGCCCAGCAGCAGACAAATGGCCATCAGCTGAATGCGTGAGCCGAGCATCAGCGGCAGGGCCAGCAGCGACAGGCTGAAGACCACCGCGCAGGCCAGATGCACGCGGCGAATGCCGACCCGGTCGGCCAGCCAGCCGAGCGGGGTCTGGAACATCGCATCCCCGGTAAGCACCACGGTCACCAGCAGCACCGCCATTCCTTCATTAAGCCCCTTGTCCATGCCGTACAGCGGCAGCAGGGCGAGGATGCTGGCGTCGAAGAAGGCGAAGCAGAAGACCCCTGAGGCCAGTACCGGCAGGAAGGCGCCGAGGCTGCGCCAGCTGGCGCGCTCCCCAAGGCTTTCGCGGGTGCCGGTGGGCAGATGGCGCAGCATCAGCAGGCAGACGGCGGTGACCGCGACGATCGCCATCAGCGCCGAGGCCTGCCAGGCGGGGCCGACGGAGATCAGCAGCGGTCCGGCCAGCTGGCAGCCGGTAAAGGCCGAGGCGTAGATGCCGGTGAGGGTGGCGCGCTGGCTGCCCGCCGCGCCGCCGGTGATCCAGCTTTCGCCCAGTACGATAATGACCCCGGAGGCCAGGCCGGTCAGCAGGCGCGGCAGCAGAAGCAGCGTCATATCGGTGGTCATGCATGAGGCGATGGTCGCCAGCGCCAGCAGGATCAGACTGCCGCTCAGCAGCACGCCCATCTCAACGCGCCGGCACAGCGCAGGAGAGAGGAAAGAGGAGATCATCATGCCGGCGGGCGGCAGGGCGGCCAGCAGGCCGACGTACAGCGGCGCAACCTGCTGCTGCGCCAGCTCAAGACTGATTAACGGCACCGTATAGCCGGTGATAAATCCCACGAGCGACGCGGCCATGATCATCGCCAGCGTGGGGGCAAGACGATTCTGGTCTGGGTTAAACATTTTATTTCCGATGACGGAGAGGTCAGTAGTGGATCCTTCGGCAAATTGCCGTCCTGAGTTGCATAATAATTAATCGCCTGGCCGTTGTCACCGTTGAAATCACTACCAAAAAAGGTCCGCCCGGCGGCGGCTGGCGTGTACGCCGCGCCGCCGCCGCATTTCGTGACGTTGTCAGCGTGTTAACGACAGGATATAACGGAGGGAGCGGCAGCGACCCGGCGCCGGTGAGCGACGGGGAAAAACGCAGCGCATGACCCAATTATTCAGCATTACGCTATGCAGGAAAGGAGTAATACATGGCCGTATCGCCGTCACTGATCGCCGAAGCCACAGGCTGGCGACGTGAGTTTCACGCCGCGCCTGAGCTCGGATATCAGGAGCAGGAGACCTCGCGCCGCGTCGCCGAGCTGCTGGTCTCGTTTGGCCTGCAGGTTCATCGCGGGCTGGCCGGCACCGGCGTCGTGGCGACGCTGGAAAACGGCCCCGGGCCGGTCATCGGCCTGCGCGCCGATATGGACGCCCTGCCGATCACCGAGCTGGGGAGCGTCAGCTACCGTTCGCGCCGCGCCGGGGTCATGCACGCCTGCGGCCACGATGGCCACACCGCGATGCTGCTGGCGGCCGCCGCCCATCTGGCGCAGACCCGTCAGTTCAGCGGCACCGTCCACTTTGTCTTCCAGCCAGCGGAAGAGAATCTCGGCGGCGCGCGCAAGATGGTGGAAGAGGGGTTATTCGAACGCTTCCCGATGGATGCGATTTACGCGCTGCATAACTGGCCGGGGATCCCGCTTGGCGAAGTGGCGCTCAACGATGGCGCGATGATGGCCTCCCTCGACGCCTTCGAGATCACCCTGCGCGGCAAAAGCTGCCATGCGGCGATGCCGGAGAGCGGGGCCGATCCGATCGTCGCCGCGGCGCAGCTGATTATGGCGCTGCAGACCATTCCCTCCCGCCGCCTGTCGCCACAGGATTCCGCGGTGGTCAGCATCACCCAGATAAACGGCGGCGAGGCGATCAACGTCCTGCCGGACACCGTGGTGCTGCGCGGCACCTTCCGCTGCCTGAGCAATCGCGTTCGCGCCCGCGTGCGGGAGCTTATCGAAAGCTATGTGGCGACCCAGCCGCAGGTGTCCGATGTCCGGGGCGAGATTAGCTGGTTTCCCGGGTATCCGGTGACCAAAAACCATGCGCCGCAGGCGCAGCTGCTGCGCGAGGTGGCGGTCGCCACCCTCGGCGCGGAGGCGGTGCGCTGGAACCAGGCGCCGTCGATGGCCTCTGAGGATTTTGCCTGCATGCTGGAGGTCTGTCCGGGGGCCTATTTCTGGATCGGCACCGATGGCGAAACGCCGTCGAAGCCGTTGCATAACGCCAGCTATGACTTTAACGACGCGCTGATTAGCCACGGAGTGGCGATGTGGGTGGCGCTGGTGGAGAAACAGCTGCCGGCGGCGTAACCCGCCGGCAGCGGCAGGAGGGAAGGGAGCGCGCGCGCTCCCTGAGGTCAGACGTCGGCGGCGGCTTTCAGTCGTGCCTTCATGTCGCTGTAGGCGGTCCAGGCATAGCGCTCCGCCCACTGCTGGTCGGCAATCGCTTCCACTTTCACCGCACAGTATTTGGTTTCCGGCGTTTTGGAGATCGGATCCAGGTTATCCTGGGTCAGCTCATTACAGGCGCCCACCCACCACTGATAGGTCATATAGACCGCGCCCGGGTTGATGCGATCGCTGAGGTCGGCGCGGGTGATGACCTTTCCGCGCCGGGAGCTTACCCACACCAGCTGTTTGTCGGCGATCCCCAGCCGTTGCGCATCCACGGGATTCATCTGCACCCGTCCCGGCTCGTCGGCCAGCGACTGCAGCGCGGCGCAGTTGCCGGTCATCGAGCGGCAGGAGTAGTGCCCCACCTCCCGCACTGTGCAGAGCACCAGCGGCCATTCATCATCCGGACGCTCCGCCGGCGCGCGCCAGGCGGTGGCGAACAGCTGCCCTTTACCTGATGGGGTGTCGAAGCGGTTGTCTTTATACAGCCACGGCGTGCCGGGGTGGTCGAGGGTCGGGCACGGCCACTGAACATGGCCCATATCGCCCATTTTCTCCCAGGTCACGCCGTAGAAAAGCGGGCAGAGCTCGCGCATCTCGTCCCAGATCTGCTGGTTGTTCTCATAGTGCATCGGATAGCCCATTTCGCTGGCCAGCAGACTGATGATCTCCCAGTCGCGCTTCACATTCCCCGCCGGAGGGATTGCCTGTTCAAACCGCTGAAACCCGCGGTCGGCGCAGGTGAAGACGCCACCGTGCTCGCCCCAGGAGGTGGCCGGCAGCAGGACATCGGCAATCTCCGCCGTTTTGGTCATGAAGATATCCTGCACCACCACGAAGTCCAGCGCCTCGATGCCTTTGCGCACCAGGCCGAGGTCGGCTTCGGTCTGCAGCGGATCTTCGCCCATGATGTAGTAGGCTTTGATCTCGCCGGTCAGCGCTTTATGCGGCACTTCGGTGATGCGGGTGCCGACCTGGTCATCCATTTGCGCCGGGTCGATCCCCCAGGCTGCGGCGAATTTGGCCCGCACGGCGGGGTCGGTGACCTCCTGATAGCCGGGGAACAGGTTCGGCAGCACGCCCATATCGCAGGCACCCTGCACATTGTTTTGTCCACGAACCGGGCCCACGCCGACGTTCGCCCGCCCCAGGTTGCCGGTGAGCAGCGCCAGGCTTGCCAGGCCGCGCACCACGTCCACCGCCTGGCCAAACTGGGTGACCCCCATGCCCCACATAATGGTGGCGGAAGGGGCGGCGGCAAACATGCGCATTGCCTCGCGGATCGCCTGTGCGCTGACTCCGACAATCCCTTCCACTGCTTCCGGGGCGTAATCCTTCACCGCCTCGCGGTAGGCGTCCAGCCCTTCGGTATAGCGTTCGACATAGGCTTTGTTGTACAGCTCTTCTTCCAGCAATACATAGCCGAAGGCGTTCACCAGCGCCATGTTGCTGCCGTTGTTGAGCTGCAGATGACGGTCGGCTATGCGTGCGGTTTCAATGCGTCGCGGATCGCAGACGATGATTTTGGCGCCGTTTTCCCGGGCTTTGATCACCCGGCGGGCGACGATGGGATGGGAGTCGGCGCAGTTGTAGCCAAAGACCAACAGGCACTTCGAGTTTTCGATGTCGCTTATCGAGTTGCTCATCGCCCCGTTGCCCAGCGCCTGCTGCAGCCCGGCGACGGAAGGGCCATGGCAGACGCGGGCGCAGCAGTCGACGTTGTTGGTGTTCAGCACCGCGCGGGCGAACTTTTGCATCACATAGTTGGTTTCGTTGCCGGTGCCGCGCGAGGAGCCGGTGGTCATGATGGCGCGCGGGCCATGCTTCTCTTTGATCTCCCTGAGCTTGCTGGCGGTATAGCGAATCGCCTCCTGCCAGCTGACCGGCGTGAAAGCGCCGCCTTTCTGGTAGCGGATCATCGGTTGTTTAAGACGGGGCGTCAGGAGCTGCGTGTCGTTAAGAAAATCCCAGCCGTAATAGCCTTTCAGGCACAGCTGGTTCTGGTTGGTGACGCCGTCGGCGGCTTCCGCGCGAATGATTTTATTGTTGTCGACAACCAGTTTAAGTTTGCAACCCGCCCCGCAGTAGGGGCACACGCTCGTGATTTTTTTCATCAGTAACAGACCTGTTAACAGTGAACAGAGGATCGCTGTCGCGCCGGGCCCGACGGGCAACGATCGCGGTATCGCCTGGTGGTGATGCGGACGCAGGCCCGCTGCGCTATGCAGGTCTCGTGCCATATTTTAATATATTGATTTAAAATGAAAAATAACAGGAGAAGGATGACGGGAGCGTGACCTCGTCACTAATGACGATGACGCAGAGCGCCGACGTCAGACGCTCTGCAGGGGATAATGCCGCTACGCGAGAGGGCGGCAGCGGGCGATATGCGACTCGCTCAGGCCGACGTCGCGCGCGGCGGCGCAGATTGCCTGCCAGCTGCCCGCATCCAGCGGGATCCCCTCGGCCAGACGCGCTTCGCGGTTGGCGGCCTCCCATTCGCCGGGGGCCAGCACCGGGGCATCGGCATCGTGCGGCGACTGTTTACACCATGCGATAAAGGCCTCCGTCTGCGCCTGGCTGTCCGGGGCATCGAACGCGTCCGGGCGCAGGATCACGGTGGTCATGCAGTTAAAGATGGCGTCGACGCTGGTCTGCAGGCTTTCCTGATGGGTGGTTTGCCCCCCGGAGAGCGCGCCGCCGAGCACTTCGCACAGTGTCGCCAGGGCATAGCCTTTGTGCTGGGCGAAGGTGAGCAGGGCGCCCAGCGGCGAGGTCTGCATCACCGCCGGGTCGGTGGTGGGCAGCCCCTGGGCGTCGATCAGGCAGCCGGGCGCCACGGCTTCCCCTTTGTGCCAGGCGACACGGGTTTTACCAAAGGCGATGGCGCTGGTGGCGTAGTCCAGCAGCAGCGGCGGATGGCCCGCGCGGGGAAACACCACGCACAGCGGGTTAGTGCCGAAGCGGCTGTCTTTTCCGCGGAACGGGGCGACCATCGGGTCGCCGATCACGCTGACGAAGTGAATGGAGATCAGCCCGGCGGCGGCGCACTGCTCCGCCCAGTAGCCGATGCGTCCGACGTGATGCGCATTGCGCAGGGCGATAGCCGCCATGCCGTGCTGCTTCGCCTTTTCGATGCCTAACTGCATCGCTTCGTGGGCGACCACCTGGCCGAAGCCGGCGTTGCCGTCGAGGGTGACCACGGCGCCGGCGTCTTTGGTGACCGTGGCGTGGCGGTTGAGCTGCAGAAAGCCGCCGGCGTGGGATTTGACATAGCTTGGGATCATCCCGACGCCATGGGAGTCATGCCCGGCCAGGTTGGCGGCGATCAGATGGTCGGCGACCAGCGTCGCTTCTTCTGAGCGGCTGCCGAGATGGGTAAACAGTGAGACGACAAACTGATGCAGATCCGTCGCCAGAAAGCGGTGTCCTGTTGGCACTGATTCTCTCCTGTAGTCTGTTGTTATTTTGTTATGTTTGCCGTTTTATGCTGCGCCGCCCGGCGCAGAAGGTCAAGGGCGGACTCTCCCGGCGACAGGCCCCTGCGCCAGCGCCTGGGTTATACGACAGACGATAAAAAACCGGTCCGGGATCGCGTTTTAATTAACGTCATAAACACCACATTTTTAAATTCTGCCACTGTCACAAAAGCCAGAAAAAAGCCAGCCCCGGCGTTGCAAGGGGAGCTGATACCACTATATGTTAAATTTGTGTTTATTAATTGATGATTAAAGGTTGGTATCATGTATAAGAAAATAAGTGGTTTAGTGGTTTCACTGACGGCCGTTTTCGCCTGTGCCGCCTGGGCGGAGGTGCCTGCGGGCTATCCGGCGGATTATCAAAAAACGGTTGATGCCGCCGTCAAAGAGGGCAAGGTGGTGATCTATTCCACAACCGATACCAAAGCGGCCGGGCCGTTAATTAAAGGATTCGAAGCGCAATATCCGGGCGTAAAAGTCGAATATAACGACATGAACAGCACCGAGCTGTATAACCGCTATATCAGCGAGCAGGCCGCCGGGGGCGGCAGCGGGGACGTGGTGTGGAGCTCATCGATGGATACCGCGCTGAAATTAGCCACCGAGTACGCGGAACAATATGCCTCGCCGGAGGTGAAGCAATTACCCGACTGGGCGGTGTGGCAGCAGAAAGCCTATGGCACCACCTACGAACCGGTGGTATTTATCTATAACAAACGGCTGATCCCGCAGAATGAGGTGCCGGACTCGCACACCGCGCTGGCCAAATTGATCGCCAGCCAGGCCGATAAATTTAAAGGCAAAGTCACCACCTACGATATCGAAAAATCGGGCCTCGGCTTTATGCTGGCGGTCCAGGACAGCCAGGCCGACGCGAACTATTTTACCGACCTGGCGAATATCGCTAAAGGCGGCCTGACGGTGCAGTCTTCCACCGGCACGATGATGGAGCGCGTCTCCTCTGGCGAAAACCTGATCGGCTATAACATTCTTGGCTCCTATGCCGAAGCGCGGGCGAAAAACGATCCCTCTTTAGGCATCGCCTATCCGAAAGATTACGTGCTGGTGCTTTCCCGCGTCTCGTTTATTAGCCAGGAGAGCGAACATCCCAATGCGGCGAAATTGTGGCTGGATTATGTCCTGTCGGAAAAAGGCCAACAGATCCTCGCCAGCCAGGCGGATATTCCCTCTCTTCGTCGCGATATTGAAGGCAAAAATGATATCGACGGCATGACCACGCTGCTGGGCAAAGCGTTAAAACCGATCCCGGTCAACGAAACGCTGCTGGATTATTTACAGCCGCAAAAACGTCTGCAGTTTATTAAACAATGGCGCAGCGCCGCCGCGAAATAATCCTCCCCCGGGGCATCGCCGATGCCCCTTATTCACACCCGGCGGGTTTATTCACCTGACCAAAGGGATGAACCATGAATGTATTACGCAGAAAGTGGCAGGGGCTGCCGCGCGGCGTGGTGGTGTGCATCACGGCGCTGGTGATTTACGTCCCGCTGTTATTTATTGTGGTGCAGAGTTTTCTCTCCGCGCCGTTCTTTTCCCGCTCCAAATCCTGGAGTCTGGAAGCCTTCGCCTTTATTTTTACCGACCCGGATTTTTATCTGGCGTTAAGGTCAGGGTTTATTCTGGCCTTTGGCCTGGTGATTATCGCCATTCCGCTGGGCGGTATTTTGGCCTTTCTGATGGTACGCACCGATTTACCCGGCCGGCGGTTCATTGAGCCGCTGATCCTGGTGCCGATCTTCGTCTCGCCGATGGTGCTGGGCTTTGGCTACGTGGTGGCCGCCGGGCCGGTAGGCTTCTTTTCCCAGTGGGCGCAGCAGCTGATCGGCTTTGTGCCGTGGAATATCTACTCGATGTTCAGCATTGTGGTCATCGCCGGCTTAACCCACGTGCCGCACGCCTATCTCTATATCTCCTCGGCGCTGCGCAGCGTTGGTTCGGACGTGGAAGAGGCGGCGCGCACCGTCGGCGCCACGCCGCTGCAGGTGATGACTTCGGTGAGTCTGCCCATGGTGCGGCCCTCCATTCTTTACGCCTGCGTGCTGCTCTTTTTCCTTGGTCTGGAAGTCTTCGGTCTGATGCTGGTGCTGGGCGACCCCGAGGGCAACATGGTGCTGGCGACCTATCTCTACAAGCTGACCAATAAGCTTGGCACCCCCTCCTACCATCTGATGGCGGCGGTGGCGGTGGTGCTGATCTGCATCACCATCCCGCTGGTCATGCTCCAGCGTCGGCTGATGCGCACCGCCAACCGCTTTGTCACCATGAAGGGCAAGGCGTCGCAGGCGCGGGCGCTGCCGCTGGGCAAATGGCGCTGGGTGGCCGGGGCGGTGGTGGTGGCCTGGCTGACGGTGACCATCGGCGTGCCGCTGCTCGGCGTGGCGCTGCGCGCCTTTATCTCCAACTGGGGCGTCGGCGTGTCGCTGTGGGATGAGCTGTCGCTGACGACGTTCCACAATATCTGGCAGCAGCCCAACCTGCTGCGGGCGATCGTCAACTCGATGGCTATCGGCATCGTCGGCGGCGCGCTGGCGGTGATCTGCTATCTGTTTGTCGGCATCGCCATGCACCGCAAAGCGGACAACGTCACCCGCTTTCTTGATTACAGCGTGCTGGTCCCGCGCGCGGTGCCGGGGCTGCTGGCCGGTCTGGCTTTCCTGTGGGTGTTCCTGTTTGTGCCGATGTGGCTCGATCAGTCGCTGAAGCATGGCTGGCTCTCGGCGCTGCCGGTGGCGGACTGGCTGCGGGAGCACCTTATCGTGCAGCTGCGCGCGCTGCGCAATACCATCTTCAGCGTCTGGCTGGCCTACACCGTGGTATGGATGGCCTATGGCCTGCGGCTCATCTCCTCGACGCTGCTGCAGGTGGGACCGGAGCTGGAGGAGGCGGCGCGCAGCACCGGCGCCTCGCGGGGGCAGATCACCCGCCACGTCACCGTCCCGCTGTCGCGCTATGGGCTGATTGGCTCCTGGCTGCTGATGTTTCTGATCTTTGAGCGCGAATATTCCACCGGCGTCTATCTGCTGTCGCCGGGTACCGAAACCATCGGCTCGATGCTGGTGTCGCTGTGGGCGGCGGGGGCCATCGATATCGTCGCGGCGCTCTCCTTTATCAATATTCTGCTGGTGGTGATTGGCCTTGGCATCGCCCTGCGCTTTGGAGTGAAATTACATGATTGAGTTATCGGTTGAAAATCTGCATCTCACCTATGGCGACAACCCGGTGCTGAAAGGCGTGTCGATGACGCTCGGCCGGGGAGAGGTGGTGTCGCTGCTGGGGCCTTCGGGAAGCGGCAAAACCACGCTGCTGCGGGCGGTGGCCGGGCTGGAGAAGCCGACGAGCGGGCGGATCGCCATCGGCAACCGCACGGTGTACGACGGTACGCCGCGCAGCGAAATCCCGGCCGAAGAGCGTAACCTCGGCCTGGTGTTCCAGTCCTATGCCCTGTGGCCGCACAAAACGGTGTTCGACAACGTGGCCTATCCGCTGAAGCTGCGTAAAGTCGCCGCCGGGGAGATAAAAGAGCGGGTGCAGCGCGTGCTGGATCAGCTGGGGCTGGGGCATCTTGGCAACCGCCATCCGCACCAGCTCTCCGGCGGCCAACAGCAGCGGGTGGCCATTGGCCGGGCGCTGGTCTACAACCCGCCGGTGATCCTGCTGGATGAGCCGCTCTCTAACCTCGACGCCAAGCTGCGCGAGGAGGCGCGGGTGTTTCTGCGCGAGCTGATCATCAAGCTGGGCCTCTCGGCGCTGATGGTCACCCACGATCAAAATGAAGCGATGGCCATCTCCGATCGTATTCTGCTGCTGAACAATGGCGTCATCGAGCAGCAGGGGACGCCACAGGAGATGTACGGCAGCCCGGCGACGCTGTTCGCCGCCGAGTTTATGGGCAGCAATAACCGCCTGCACGGCAAGGTGATGGCGCTGGAGAACGGCAGGGCGCGTATCGAAGGCGCCAGCTGGAGCCTGTGGGGGCGAGCGGGCGAGGGGGTCAGCGTCGGCGAGCCGGCGACGGCGGTGATCCGCGTCGAGCGCCTGCGTCTTGACGGCGCGGCGCAGGATAACAGTCTCCAGCTACCGCTGCTGACCAGCATGTACCTCGGCGACCGCTGGGAGTACCTGTTCCGCACCGAGGGCGACGACTTTCCGCTACGCGCCTACGGAACCGCGCTGCGCGATGCTGAACACTGCCATCTGACGCTCCCGGCGGAGGATGTGTGGATTTTTCCGCAGCGGTAACCGTTTGTTAAGACGCCAGATGGCACACGGCTTCAATATTGTGCCCGTCTGGCGCAATCACAAAGGCGGCGTAGTACCCGGCGTGGTAGTTGGGCCGTAACCCCGGCGCGCCGTTGTCCTTTCCTCCGGCGGCCAGCGCTGCCTGCCAGAAGGCATCCACCTGCTCGCGGCTGTCGGCGCGAAAGGCGATATGCAGCGGCGCCGGTTTGTCCGCACTTTGATAGAGACACAAAGAGACATCGCCGCTGCCGGCCAGCTCTGCGCCGTAGGTCGGCTCGCCTTCATCGACCAGCGTTACGCCAAGCGGGGCCAGAGCCTGTAAAAAGAACGCTTTGCTGGCGGCATAGTCGCTGACGCCGAATTTCACATGATCGAACATCTCTTATCTTCTCCTGTGGACGGGGTATCGCCAGCCGAACGCGTTAGCCGGGAAATAGATCCAAAATAGTTAACAACGGGTAGTAACTTTTTTAACAGCTCAAAATGTTTAATTATTCCTAATACGAGTATTTACAGACGTTTAATCTGCCATGTACCATAAACAAAAAATAACATTTGTGATACAAGTCACTCTTTTTTGGCGCATGGGTAAGCTCAGCGCGGTGTGAACGCCGCCGGTTTACCGCCTCAAGGTTATGGCAGCACCCTTCTCACGATGACATTCCGGTGAATTTCTCTCCGATTTCCCGCGTTTCGTTGAGAATCGTCTACTATCCAAACGATAACCCTATAAATGATATCGCCTCTGGCGATGTTTTATCCGACTTGCCGGTCCGGGCCAGACGCTAAGCGGTTTAAAAGCGCAATGGTATCGGTTCCAGCACGACATTCACTGGTTTTGTCAGCGACAAAAACAGTAATTTTCAATGACAGGAATGTGATGATGTCGAGCGAGAAAACTAACAATTCCAGGCGTGATTTCCTGGTGAAATCGATGGCGCTGATCCCGACGGTGGTGATCGGCGGCGCGGGAGCAGGGGCCATTGGCGTGGCCACCAGCGCGACCGCGCAGGCGGCCCCCGCTTCAGAGCCAGCCTCCGGGAACACGGCGGCGGCCAGCGACTGGAAGCCGCAGTTCTTCAACGATCGTGAGTGGGCGTTTATCAACGCCGCTGTCGCTCGCTTAATCCCGGCGGATGAACTTGGCCCCGGCGCCAAAGAGGCCGGCGTGCCGGAGTTTATCGACCGCCAGCTCAATACCCCTTACGCCACCGGCTCCATCTGGTATATGCAGGGGCCCTTCAACCCCGACGTGCCGAAAGAGATGGGCTATCAGCTGCCGCTGGTGCCCAAACAGATCTATAACCTCGGGATCGCCGATGCCGAGGCCTGGTGTCAGGACAAGTATCACAAGACCTTTGCTGAACTGAGCAGCGAGCAGCAGGACGAGGCGCTCGGCCTGTGGGAATCGGGCAAAGCCGAGTTCAAACAGCTACCGGCTTCGCTGTTCTTCACCTATCTGCTGCAGAACACCCGCGAAGGCTTCTTCAGCGACCCGATCCATGGCGGTAACAAAGGCATGGTCGGCTGGACGCTGATTAATTTTCCCGGCGCGCGCGCCGACTTTATGGATTGGGTTGAACGGGGCGAACGCTACCCCTTCCCGCCGGTATCAATTAATGGGGAGAGGGCGTAATCATGGCCACCGTATTGAAAAAAACCGATGTCGCGATCGTCGGCTTCGGCTGGGTTGGGGCGATCATGGCCAAAGAGCTGACCGAAGCCGGGCTCAACGTCGTGGCGCTGGAGCGCGGCCCGATGCGCGACACCTGGCCGGACGGCGCCTATCCGCAGGTGATTGATGAGCTGACCTACAACATCCGCCGCAAGCTGTTCCAGGACCTGTCGAAAAGCACCGTCACCATCCGGCATAACACCAGCCAGCAGGCGGTGCCGTATCGCCAGCTGGCGGCTTTCCTGCCGGGTACCGGCGTGGGCGGCGCCGGGCTGCACTGGTCAGGCGTCCATTTCCGCGTCGATCCCATCGAACTGCGGATGCGCAGCCACTATGAAGAGCGCTACGGCAAAAACTTCATCCCCCAGGATATGATCATCCAGGATTTCGGCGTCACCTACGACGAGCTGGAACCGTTCTTCGATAAAGCGGAGAAAGTGTTCGGCACCTCCGGGACCGCCTGGTCGATCAAAGGCAAGGTCGTCGGTAAAGGCCGCGGCGGCAACGCCTTCGCCCCGGACCGTTCAGATGACTTCCCGCTGCCGGCGCAGAAAAACACCTGGTCAGCGCAGCTGTTTGAAAAAGCGGCGCTCGAGGTGGGCTACCATCCCTACAACCTGCCGTCGGCCAACACCTCTGACTCCTATACCAACCCGTACGGCGCGCAGATGGGCCCGTGCAACTTCTGCGGTTTCTGCAGCGGCTACGCCTGCTACATGTACTCCAAAGCCTCGCCGAACGTGAACATTCTGCCGGCGCTGCGCCAGGAAAAACGCTTTGAGCTGCGGACCAACGCCAACGTGCTGAAGGTCAACCTGACCGACGACAAATCCCGTGCCACCGGCGTGACCTACGTCGACGGCCAGGGGCGCGAAATGGAGCAGCCGGCGGACCTGGTGATCATCGGCGCCTTCCAGTTCCATAACGTGCACCTGATGCTGCTCTCCGGGATCGGCAAACCCTACAATCCGGAGACCGGCGAAGGGGTGGTGGGGCGTAACTTCGCCTACCAGAACATGACCACCATTAAGGCCATTTTCGACAAAGATACCTACACCAACCCGTTTATCGGCGCGGGCGGCAACGGCGTCGGCGTCGACGACTTCAACGCCGACAACTTCGACCACGGCGCGGCGGGCTTTGTCGGCGGTTCGCCGTTCTGGGTCAACCAGGCCGGGACCAAGCCCATCTCCGGTTTCCCGGTACCGCCGGGCACCCCGGCGTGGGGCAGCAAATGGAAAGCGGCGGTGGCCGATACCTACACCCATCACCTGTTGATGGATGCTCACGGCGCGCACCAGTCCTATCGGCAGAACTACCTCGATCTTGATCCGAACTACAAAAACGTCTTTGGCCAGCCGCTGCTGCGCATGACCTTTGACTGGCAGGAAAACGACATCAAGATGGCGCAGTTTATGTTCGATAAGATGGCGCCGATCGCCAAAGCGATGAAGCCGAAATATATCCTCGGCAGCCCGAAAAACGCCAACAGCCACTTTGATACCACCACCTACCAGACCACCCATATGAACGGCGGGGCGGTGATGGGGGAGGATCCGAAAACCAGCGCCGTTAACCGTTATCTGCAAAGCTGGGACGTGCATAACGTCTTCGTCATCGGCGCCTCCGCTTTCCCGCAGGGGCTGGGCTATAACCCAACCGGCACGGTGGCCGCGCTGGCGTACTGGTCAGCGAAGGCGATCCGCGAGCAGTATCTGAAAAATCCGGGTCCCCTGGTGCAGGCATAAAGGAAGGCAGATGATGAAAATGCAATGGTTATCGGCCCTGGTGCTTGGGGCATTGAGCTGCGCGGCCTTCGCCGAAGAGGCGCCTGCGGACAGCAATCTGATTAAGCAAGGGGAGTATCTGGCGCGGGCGGGGGACTGTGTCGCCTGCCATACCAACGGCAAAGCGGGCAAACCTTTCGCCGGCGGTCTGCCGATGGAAACGCCGATCGGCACCATCTACTCCACCAATATCACGCCGGATAAAGAACACGGCATCGGCGGGTACACCTTCGAAGAGTTCGACGACGCGGTGCGCAAGGGTGTGCGGAAAGATGGTTCCACGCTCTATCCGGCAATGCCGTATCCCTCATTCGCGCGGATCAGTGAAGCGGACATGCGCGCCATGTACGCCTACTTTATGCATGGCGTGGAGCCGGTGAATGTCGCCAACAAGGACACCGACATCCCGTGGCCGCTGTCGATGCGCTGGCCGCTGGCGTTCTGGCGTGGCATCTTCGCCCCGACGCCGAGCGACTTTGTCGCCAACCCGCAGGTTGACCCGGTGCTTGAGCGCGGTCGCTATCTGGTGGAAGGCCTGGGCCACTGCGGCGCCTGTCATACCCCGCGTAGCCTGACGATGCAGGAAAAAGCGCTCAGCGAAAGCGAAGGCGATGATTACCTGGCGGGCAGCAATGCGCCGATTGACGGCTGGGTCGCCTCCAGCCTGCGCGGTGAAAATCGCGACGGTCTGGGGACCTGGAGCGAAGCCGAGCTGGCTGAGTTCCTGAAAACCGGACGTAACGATAAATCGGTGGTCTTCGGCGGCATGAGCGATGTGGTGGAGCACAGTCTGCAGTATCTCTCTGATGACGACATCACCGCCATCGCCCGCTATCTGAAGTCGCTCCCGCCGCGCGGCGGCAAACAGACCCCAGCCCCGGTGGAAGACAGCGTGGCGAAAGATCTGTGGAAGGGTAACGACAGCAAAACCGGCGCCGCGCTGTATGTCGATAACTGCGCCGCCTGCCACCGCACCGACGGCGCGGGCTACCAGCGCGCCTTCCCGTCGCTGAAGGGCAACCCGGTGGTGCAGACCGAAGATGCCACTTCGCTTATCCACATCGTTCTGACCGGGAGCACCACGCCGGCGGTGAAAGATGCGGTCTCCAACCTGACCATGCCGTCGTTCGGCTGGCGTCTGGACGACCAGCAGGTGGCGGATGTGGTCAACTTCATCCGCACCAGCTGGGGCAACAACGCGCCGGCGGTCAGCGCCAGCGATGTGGCGAAGGTGCGTAAGGAGACCGCGACGCACGATGAGAAGGCGTTAGGCAACGCCGATATCTCGAAGCTGCCGGGGGCCGGACAGTAACCGTCAGGGTTGCGTCGCCCGCGCGGCGCAACCCTGACTTAGCCAGGACGTAAAATACTGTCTGAATCAAGGAGTTTGCCTTCATGCTGCATGCAGAGCGACTGACCTGCATCGTTGACGATCGACCGCTGTTTGCGGAGCTGACGCTATCCCTTGCTGCCGGCGAGCTGCTGCAGGTCGCCGGTGATAACGGCGCGGGGAAAACCTCGCTGCTGCGGATCCTTTGCGGCCTGGCGCGCCCGGAAAGCGGGGTGGTGAGCTGGCAGGGCCAGCCGCTGGCCCAGGTCCGGGAGTCATTTCACCGGCAGCTGCTGTGGCTGGGCCATAAGCCCGGCGTCAAAGCGGCGCTGACCGCCGATGAAAACCTGCGTTTCTTCTTTCCGGCCAGCCGCCTTCAGCAGCGGGAAAGCGCCCTCGCCGCCGTCGGCCTGGCGGGCTATGAAGATCTCCCCTTAAGCCAGCTCTCCGCCGGGCAGCAGCGCCGGGTGGCGTTAACCCGCCTGTGGTTAACCGATGCGCCGCTGTGGATCCTCGATGAGCCGTTCACCGCCCTCGACGCCACGGCGATAGAAACCCTGACCCGTCGTCTGGAGCAGCACGCCCGGCAGGGGGGAAGCGCGATCCTCACCACCCATCAGCCGCTGCGGCCGCTGGGCTGCCCGTTGCGCACCCTGCGCCTCGGCGACGACGGCGGGAGGCGGCAATGATGAGAGCGCTGTTGGCCCGGGAACTGCGCCTGGCGTGGCGCAGCGGGGCGGAGATCCTCAATCCGCTATGGTTCTTTCTGATCGTCATCACCCTGTTTCCGTTCGGCGTCGGCGCCGCGCCGCAGCTGCTGGCGCAGATTGCGCCGGGCGTGGTGTGGGTCGCCGCGCTGCTGGCGGCGCTGCTGGTGATGGATCGGTTGTTTCGCGACGACTGGCAGGACGGTTCCCTGGAGCAGCTGATGCTTCTGCCGACGCCGCTGGTGGCGGTGGTGCTGGTGAAGGTGGTCGCTCACTGGATGATGAGCGGCCTGCCGCTGCTGATCGTCTCGCCGCTGGCGGCGCTGCTGCTGGGGATGAATCTGCACGACGCCGGCGTGCTGGCGCTGACCTTGCTGCTTGGCACGCCGACGCTCAGTTTTCTTGGCGCGGTGGGGGTTGGCCTGACCGTCGGCCTGAAGCGCGGCGGCGTCCTGCTGAGCCTGCTGGTGCTGCCGCTGGCGGTGCCGCTGCTGATTTTCGCCACCGCGGCCTGCCAGGCGGCGGCCGCCGGGCTTCCGGTCGGCGGCTATCTGGCGATGCTGGCGGCGTTCTTAACCGCCAGCGCCACCCTGTGCCCGTTCGCCACCGCCGCCGCGCTGCGGCTGACCGTGCAATAATTCGCTGCGCCTGCGGGCGCGGCCATCATAACCGTGTGAGTAAGCGTCTATGTGGAAAGCGTTACATCAACTGGCGATCCCCGAGCGGCTGTACCGCCTGTGCGGATGCTGGATCCCCTGGCTGGCGGCGTTGAGCGCGCTGTTGCTGGTCATCGGCCTGGGGTGGGGCTTTGGCTTCGCCCCGGCGGACTATCAGCAGGGGGAAAGCTACCGGATCATGTATCTTCACGTCCCGGCGGCGATGTGGTCGATGGGGCTGTACCTGGCGATGGCTGTCGCGGCCTTCGTCGGGGTGGTCTGGCAGATCAAAATGGCCGACCTGGCGATCGCCGCCCTGGCGCCGGTGGGGGCGGTCTGCACCCTGGTGGCGCTGGTCAGCGGCGCGGCGTGGGGCAAGCCGATGTGGGGGACCTGGTGGATCTGGGACGCCCGTCTGACCTCGGAACTGGTGCTGCTGTTTCTGTATGCCGGGGTCATCGCCCTGTGGCACGCCTTTGACGACCGCCGCCTGGCCGGGCGCGCGGCGGGGATCCTCGTCCTGGTCGGGGTGGTCAATCTGCCCATCATTCATTACTCGGTTTACTGGTGGAACACCCTGCACCAGGGCTCGACCAACCTGCAGCAAACCATCGACCCGAGCATGCGTCTGCCGCTGCGGATCTGCATTTTTGCTTTCCTCGCGCTGTCGGTCACCCTGACCCTGATGCGCCTGCGTAACCTGATCCTCCAGCTGGAACGTCGTCGACCGTGGGTGGTGGCGCTGGCTAACAAAGGAGCCGCCCGATGAGCCCCGCTTTTTCTTCGTTCGCCGCCTTCCTGAATATGGGCGGCTATGCCCTGTACGTCTGGCTGGCGGTGGCCGTGGCCATCGCCGCCTTTGGCCTGCTGACGGTTCATACCCTGTGGGCGCGGCGGGCGCTATTCCATGAGGTGCGACGCCAGCAGGCGCGCGAGCGGCGGATCGCGGCCGCTCGCGAACATGACAAGGAGGCCGCGGATGCAAGCGCGTCGTAAAACCCGGCTGTATATCGTGCTGGCGGTGCTCGCCGGCCTTGGGCTGACCGTCAGCCTGACGCTGTACGCCCTGAGCAGCAATATCGATCTGTTCTACACTCCGGGGGAAATTATCTACGGCAAAACGGAAACCCGGGCGCTGCCCCATACCGGGCAGCGCCTGCGGGTAGGGGGCTACGTTCAGCCCGGCTCCCTGCAGCGCGACCCGCAAACCCTCGACGTGCGCTTTAAGCTGTATGACGCCCGCGGGGTCGTGGACGTCAGCTATAAGGGCATTCTGCCGGACCTGTTCCGTGAAGGACAGGGCGTGGTGGCCCAGGGCGTTCTGGACGGCGAGCGGCATATCACCGCTCAGCAGGTGCTGGCCAAGCATGATGAAAATTACACCCCGCCGGAGGTGAAAAACGCCATGACGCCAGCGAAAGCGGAGGCGCAGCCATGATGCCGGAGCTGGGCAACTTTTTATTGTGTCTGGCGGCGGGGCTGGCGCTGCTCCTGAGCGTCTATCCCCTGTGGGGCGCGGCGCGGCAGGACCGGCGGCTGATGGCCCTGGCCCGGCCGCTGGCCTGCGGGCTGTTCACCTGCATCGGCGGCGCCTTCCTGCTGCTGGTGCACGCCTTTGTGGTCAATGACTTTACCGTCCGCTACGTGGCGGAAAACTCCAACAGCGCGCTGCCGGTGTGGTATCGGGTGGCGGCGACCTGGGGGGCGCACGAGGGCTCGCTGCTGCTGTGGGTCCTGCTGCTCAGCGTCTGGACCTTCGCCGTCGCCCTCTTCAGCCGCCGGATGCCGCTCGACGCCGTCGCCCGGGTGCTGGCGGTGATGGGGATGATCGCCTTTGGGTTCCTGCTGTTCATCCTCTTTACCTCCAACCCGTTCAGCCGTGGCCTGCCGCAGTACCCCATTGACGGCCGCGACCTTAATCCGCTGCTGCAGGATATCGGCATGATTTTTCATCCGCCGATCCTCTATATGGGGTACGTCGGCTTCTCGGTGGCTTTCGCCTTCGCCATCGCCTCGCTGCTGGCGGGGCGGCTGGACACCGCGTGGGCGCGCTGGTCGCGTCCCTGGACCCAGGCGGCGTGGATGTTCCTCACTCTCGGCATCGTGCTGGGCTCGGCGTGGGCCTATTACGAACTGGGGTGGGGCGGCTGGTGGTTCTGGGACCCGGTGGAAAACGCCTCGTTTATGCCGTGGCTGGTAGGGACCGCGCTGCTGCACTCCCTGGCGGTGACCGAGAAGCGCGGCAGCTTCCGCGCCTGGACGGTGCTGCTGGCCATCGCCGCCTTCTCCCTGTGCCTGCTGGGCACCTTCCTGGTGCGCTCCGGGGTGCTGGTCTCGGTGCATGCCTTCGCCTCGGATCCATCGCGTGGACTGTTTATTCTGGCGCTGCTGATTGTCGCCATCGGCGGGTCTCTGCTGCTGTACGCCCTGAAGGGCGGCAGGGTGCGGGCGCGGGTGGAACATACGCTGTGGTCGCGCGAGTCGTTCCTGCTGGGCAACAATATTTTGCTGATGGCCGCGATGCTGGTGGTGCTCCTCGGAACGCTGCTGCCGCTGGTGCATAAAGAGCTGGGCCTCGGCAGCATCTCCATCGGCGAGCCGTTCTTTAACACCATGTTCACCGCCCTGATGGCGCCGTTTGCGCTGCTGCTGGGGCTGGGACCGCTGATCCGCTGGCGGCGCGATGACGTCGCCAGGCAGATTAAGCGCCTGGTGATCGCCCTGGTGGTGACGTTGTCACTTTCTCTGGCGCTGCCGTGGCTGCTGCAGGATCGTATCACCGCGATGGCGGTCATTGGTCTGATGATGGCCCTGTGGGTGCTGATCTTCGCCCTGATGGAGGTTCACGAACGGGCCACCCATCGCCACGGCTTCTGGCGCGGCCTGCGGACGCTGACCCGCAGCCAGTGGGGGATGGTGCTCGGTCACGTCGGCGTGGCGGTGACCGTTATCGGCATCACCTTTAGCCAGAACTACAGCGTGGAGCGCGATGTACGGATGCGCCCCGGCGACAGCATCGATATCCACCGCTATCACTTTGTGTTTAACGGCGTGCGCAATATCGTCGGCCCCAACTGGACCGGCGGGGAAGGCATTATTGCCGTGACCCGCAACGGCCGCCCGGAAGCGACGCTGTATGCCGAGAAACGCTTTTACACCGCCAGCCGGATGATGATGACCGAGGCGGCGATCAGCGGCGGGCTGACCCGCGATCTGTACGCCGCGCTGGGAGAAGAACTGAGCGACGGCAGCTGGGCGGTGCGTCTGTACTACAAACCGTTCGTTCGCTGGATCTGGTACGGCGGGGTGCTGATGGCCCTCGGCGGTCTGTGCTGCATGCTCGACCCGCGCTACCGGATGCGTAAGAAACTGCAGGAGGCCTCATGAACCGGAAGCTGCTGTTTATCCCGCTGGTGCTGTTTCTGGCGCTGGCCGCCGCGCTGTTCTGGCAACTGATGCGTAACGCCGATGGCGACGACCCGACGACCCTCGAGTCGGCGCTGATTGGCAAACCGCTGCCGGAATTTCGCCTTGAAGCGCTGGATAACCCCGGTCAGACGCTGGACCGACGGACGCTGATTGACGGCAAGCCGTTGCTGCTTAACGTCTGGGCCACCTGGTGCCCAACCTGTCGCGCCGAGCATCAGTTTCTCAACGGCCTGGCGCAGCAGGGCGTGCGGGTGGTGGGGATGAACTACAAAGACGATCGGCAGAAGGCGATCAGCTGGCTGCAGCGCCTGGGTAATCCGTACAGGCTGAGCCTGTACGACGGCAACGGCATGCTCGGCCTGGATCTGGGGGTTTATGGCGCGCCGGAGACGTTTCTCATCGACGGTCAGGGCATCATCCGCTGGCGGCACGCCGGCGACCTGAACGACCGGGTGTGGCGCGAGGAGCTCCAGCCGCTGTGGAATCAATACAACCGGGGGGCGGGCTGATGAGAGGTGTCATAGGCATCCTGCTGGCGCTGATGCTGACCGGCCAGGCGTGGGCCGCCATCGATACCTGGCAGTTTAAAGACGAGGCCCAGGAGCAGGCGTTCCGCGAGATCACCTCCCGGCTGCGCTGCCCGAAATGCCAGAACAACAGCATCGCCGACTCGAACGCGATGATTGCCGCCGATATGCGGCAGAAGGTGTACGAGCTGATGCAGCAGGGGAAAACGAAAGGGCAGATCGTTGACTATATGGTGGCCCGCTACGGCAATTTTGTCAGCTACGAGCCGCCGCTGACCGCGGGCACGGTGCTGCTGTGGCTGGGGCCGGGGCTGTTCGTCCTGGCGGGCGCGGGGGTGATTATCGCCCGCGCGCGTCGTCGCGATATTCCTGACGCGGCGCTCAGCGTCGAAGAGCGCCAGCGGCTGGCGGCATTATTGAAAGAAGGAAAAGAACGATGAGCCTGTTGGTGGTTATCGCCGGGCTGTTGCTGGCTGGCGCGCTGGGGGGGCTGTACTTCCCGTGGTCGGGCAAAGGGGCGGTGGACCGCGATACCCTCAACCGCGCCCTGTATCAGTCGCGCCTGCAGGAGCTGGCGCAGGAGCGCGGCGAGGACAACCCTGCGCTGGTCGTCGAGCTGCAGCGCACGCTGCTGACGGATATCCCGCCCCAGGCACAGCCTGGCGAACGGCCGCTAAGCCGCTGGGCGCTGCTTCCGGGCGCGCTGCTGCTGGTGGTCCTGAGCCTGGGCCTGTATCTGAAAACCAGCGATATTGGCCAGGTGCTGCTCTGGCAGCAGGCGGAGCGGCATTATCCTGCGCTGCTGCAGCAGGTTAAGGACCCGACCGCGCCGCCGCTGCGTATGGATGAGCTGGCGGAGCTGCGGCTTGGCCTGCGCAGCCATCTGCAGAATACTCCGCACGACCTCGCCGGCTGGCAGCTGCTTGGGCGGCTGGGGCTGTTGTTGAACGATGGCGAGACGGCGATCGGCGCTTTTGGCCGGGCACATGCGCTGGCGGCGGACGACCCGGCGGCGGCTTTCGATTACGCCAGCGCGCTGGTGCGGGCGGGGGATAGCGGTCAGGTCCGGATGGGCGAGCTGCTGCTGCGCGACCTGCATCAGCGACAGCCGACCAGCCTGCCGGTGCTGGAGATGCTGGCCCTGAGCGCGGTGCGTAATGAAGATTACCCCGAAGCCGTGGCGGCCCTGCAGGCGTTGCTGGCCCGGCTGCCGGAAGGGGATGCGCGGCGCGAGGCGATTGTCCGCCAGCTGGCGCAGGCGCAGCAGCAGGCGCAGTAACTGCCCGGCGGCGCTGAACGTGGGGTCTGCCGCGAGGACGGTACGGACAGCCCTGGTTTTGTAGGTCGGGTCAGGCGCAGCCGCCACCCGGCACAAAATCGGCTCCGTGCCCGCTGTCCTTGCCCGGCGGCGCTACGCTTGCGCGGGCCTACGAAGGGCGCGAATAGAGCGCCAAATCGTGGGCAGCCTTTGTAGGCCGGGTAAGCGAAGCGCCACCCGGCAACATGGAGGGCACGGAGCGATAGCTTGCCCGGCGGCGGGGGAGGCTGTTATCGGTTTTACAGGTTCTCAGCCCGGGGAAAGCGTTTATCACGCGTGACTTCAGCGTAGTTTGCGCTCCCGGTTAGTCTTCTGCGTTATGTCAATCATGGCGCAGGGAGCGCACAGGGGGCGGCCAGTCGCCGCCGCCCCCTGTACCCCCGGGCTCCGGCCAGCAAAATCGCCACTGCGTGGTCCCTTCGACTTATCCCTGCAGGCTTCGGGTCGGGCCGAGGCAGCGTCCGTGCAAAACACGGCCCTCAGCCCGCATCCATGCGGGCTGCCCCGGCCTTCCGGGAACGTCTCAGCGATTTTGAGGCCGCAACACCGGCAGTTTCAGAAACAATGGTGAACGATGTTGTAAGTGTGCGAATGCTATTGCAGAATTTAACGTCTGCTTTGTGTCAGGAGCGGACGATGCTAAAGCTTCATTGAAACCCATGTTGGCAATTACTGAGGATTATTTTTCGAACTTGTATCAGACACTGTTCCTCCGGTAATAGTCTTTAAGACGTGAATATTGTGCGTCTTGTTCAATTTTTGGTGCTGCTTGGAAAATGTCATTCAGGCAAGCACCATATTCATTAGATAACCACTGTCGATTATCATCAGTAATGATAGATCCCAGTAGCAATGTTGCTTCGACAGGAAAACGAGTACATAGGCCAGATTCATGCAGACGATGCACGACATAGTAAGGGTGTTCAACAGGTACAAGCCAATTAAGTACGTTATTCAAAGCTGAGGGAAATTCATCGCCAGTAGCAATTACTAACCGGGCCAGTGAAACGGTCATTTGCGACGTGAGCAGATTCCGAGATTTTGGCCAGATGTGTTTCCACAACGGAAGGACTCTATTTTTCCAATAATCCTCTCTCTTGTCAGCTGCTCCTTCCTGCGCTTGATAAAGTGCCAGCGCACATTTTTCAAGACCTTCTTGTGGGAGTGCTTCAAAAGCGGCACGAAACTCTTCTATAGTATAATCTGCTGTCGGGCCTAGCGCTGCGTATGTTAAGAAAGTTGCATATTGCTGACGATGATCACCAAGTTCTACATAGTGGTTTGCGCAATCGAGACATTGGGACTTAAAGGCAATCATCAATGGTTGGTAAAGGCGAGGCGACCAGAGAAAGCCTTCCCACACAGACTTCGCTTCAAAGGGATTGTTCCAGCTAAAAAATGGTAAAAGATATTGTTCTGTCCAAGTGCGGTCTACACGGAAAAGAGCAATGAGCTGTGAACTTAGAATCACTCGCCCATGAACAAATCGCTTGATACTAGGATCACAAAGCGCACTGAAAATAGATTTAAGATAATCAGGTAGTTGCTCGTTATCATTTAGTTCTTGTTTGAACCACAGGTTCAATAGTGCCTGAGTAACATGTCCGATGGGATGATTTATTGCAGCATCGACCGGACTGTATGATTTTGTGTCGTTGATGCTAATAATCGCATCGGTACCAGCTTCAAGTGGTAATGCCAGTATTCTGCGACAGAGCCCGATAAGTATATCTTTGTGGTGATTTATAACCTTAGAAGCCGTTTCCATCCACCATGCCACACTATGGATAATCTCCTTAAGATAATGATTAGGAATGGACTGGACTATGGAGGCAACATAATGCCACGAGCGTGAAACCAGAGCATCAGTTGCCCAAGCCTGGAGAGCTACACGCCAGTGCTCAGTGGGCCAGATATTACTTTTCGCCAGTTCGCAAAGTGCATATGCGCTATGAAAGAATCGTGTACGGCAAACATCTCGCCAGGTATCTTCGTACATAGGCTGGTGTTCAGGTTCTGGCTTTTGTAACCATAGGACCAACTCATGTCGGTTTCGAGGAGCAGATTCAATCTCTCGGCTGTCCTCAAAATCTGGATCGCCTGTCCCGCTCGTCCAGTGAGAGAACTCGTCACGTTCGTTGTCAGCCAACTCCCACGTTGGATATCTGCTGGATATTGCTTCAAGTCGTGTCGCTGCTACTGCTCCCAGATTTAAGTCAGAGGCTTTTAATTTAGCCAGATGCAACCAGACAGAACGATCAACTATATATTCCCATCTTCCTTCTTCAAGATCATCCCGGTACATATTACGTGGCGGGCCTGCAAGAATTGCTGTTTCAAGATTCTCCTGCGCAAGTCCGCTCAGACGCTTACCTTGTAAAACAAACAATCTATTAACTTCCCGCTTGGTCTCAAGACACCACAGCCACCAAGAATCATCGCTTAACAACCATTTGACCCATTCTTCGTAAGGGATGCAGTTATCATGGCTGGCGGCAAAAAGAGCCAGTCGTTTAAAGGTAGGATATGGGAGCTCAAACCATCCATATGCAATGATTGCCGCGCGTGGGACATGATTAGCCTTAACTGCGAGCCATGAATCTCGCAGTAACTCAATTAAACTCACCCAATCATGAAACCCCCGATTCTGCCAGTGTGGGGTAATAGATGGAAGATCCCAGTAAGAGCGATCTCTAAACGCATCAACTTCTCCCAGCTCATGCAACAGATCCAGTGCATCCTGCAAAAGCTGTTGAAAATCGTTCAGCAATCTAGGTAAAGCTATATTCCAATTGTCGTTATCCTGCTTATTCAGAGTAGAATAGACATGGTCTGCGGTGAGAACTAGCTCCCAGTCTACCAAGTGTCTGATGCTAAGCGGTTTATCAGGAACACTTGCGTCATGATCCCAGCGAATTGGCTTTCTTAATAAAACCTTTGGTGCAAGTAATTCGCGCAATTTAAAACGCATAGTAATGGATAAGCCATCCATTTTAAGCTGTCTAAACCAGCTATATAGATCAGGATTATGTCCCGGTGGTTTCAGCCGATCGTTGAGTAGTAACTTCCATAAAGTTCGCATAAGTGGACCAGGAACCGCTTTGGGAGAATTTAATCTAATTCTATCCAGCTCAGCGGTATTTCCTTCAAGCTCAAGCGTAGCAAGTCTGTCCAATCTATCCTGTATCAAAAAAATGCAACGTTCTTGAAGTTGCCCCCCACGCTCAGCTATCCAGATGATCAGTCGAGGGTCGTCAAGGTGCCGTATCAGCCACCGGAAAATGTGATTCATCACATCATCCCATTGGCTATTGGCTACACCTCGTGATGCCAGACACATATAAGGTGCACGTGTGTAAGACGCAGGGCGTCTGACTAGACTAAAACGAAGCTTCGTATCGCCCTCTCCCTGAGGAGGGACACCAAACCGTATTAAATCTTCATGCCCAAAAGTCTCAAGACTGAATGTTTCCAGCAACCAGTCCAGTGAAGGAACGGGATCAAAATCAGCGAAGCGTTTCGCGGGTAATCCTGATTTATCGGATAATGCCCAGAGCATGCGTCCGACGAAATTGTCCTGCCTCGTTGTATCCTGTGGCCGTGCGGGAGCATGTTTGACAACTATCGCTTCTTTCCCCTGCACCCCATCTCGGTAAGTTTCCGCCCAAGCATGCAGGGTATTATGTAAGGCAGAATGATCTATGCTACCGGCTGGAACATTGTAGAGAATAGGGATAACCCCTTTAGCCCCCCACTCATTGGCTTTTTACTCTTCCTGTCCAGGTTCGCAATCACCTAATGCCCAGGCCTGAGGAGTGATTTCACCCAGCATACGGTCAGCCGCTAAAGCATCCATCATGTAGCGCAATACAGGATCATTTATACTGTACCCCACAAAACAAACCACATAGTTCCGGAACAACTCACTTACAAAACGTGCTGCCCAGCGTTCAGTCAGGTATGCCAGTCCAAAATCGCCACTGGTAACAACTAACCGATTTAGGGCAGTATCATCAGGCTTATCTGGTATCAATCCATGCAGAAAGACCAGTCCATCCCATCGACTATTCTTTGGAATAGGTAACATTGGAGATGAATATTCGTGGAAGGTCTGACGAGTACGTTTGGCTGCTACATGAAAAATACGATCGAAGTTCGTCGTGACCAGTCTTAATGACCCTTCATGATTACGTGCCAGATGTAACAGTGCAGTCTGAGTATCAACGGCACCTTTGATGCGGGTGTTTGGTTTCAGTGCAGTGGCAAGTGCGCGTCGCACGGCAATTCTCTGACCGGGTAAACGACGTTCAAGAAGATCTAATGTGGCATCATACTGGCCCCGATCCAAAGCTGCTTGTTCAAGTTCCGAAGGTTTTGTTCCATTTAGTCGGTAAATTTCCTTGACCAACCCTTTAAAGCCCGGCAGACGTGCGGGGTATGAGATGCCCGCGCCGCAGAAAAATACTACCCGACCTTCTTCATGAGCCTGCAAAAGAGACTCAGGAATGTTAGGGCCGTTTGTTATAAATTGCATTCCTTATGCTCCTACCATTATTAGCCTTGTACTATAGCCTAAAATTATACGTAATCTTATGAAGGCTGATGTAACCCAAGTAAACAAAATACTTAATTGGCGATACAGGATCTTTACTAGTAATCGATCACCAAAGTTACTGATATGCTCACCGCAGCTCTTAACTTGGTAGTGTAGTATTAACCCTATTGGTAAACTTCTGCTCCTTGCTAATAGCGGACCTCACACTCAGTGGTTTAGTCCGTTCCGTGCCAGAAATGAACTATTTTAAGATGGCCATTCAATCTTCCAGCAAGCTCACTTCTTCAGCAAGCCACTGTCTCAGAATTCGTATTTTAAAGGAATCCTGATTATCCGAGCTATAAACAAAATCGTATCCCCGCTCAGACTTAAGTTTGTATTGCGGAAAAGGAACAACAAGCCTTACAGCTGCTACATCATCCGCAACCAGAACACTGCGTCCAAGAGCCACACCTTCACCACGAATAAGCGCGTTCACGGGATATACTACCTTCTGAAACTGAATTTTCGTCGTAAGGGAAAACAGCTGCTGCCGTTGCATAATCCAGCACCACTGGCGACGCCGCAAGCGTTAAACGAGAGTTGGACCATCGATTTTATGCACAATACGCTGGTCTGCGGCAGACGCTTACGGACCTTCAATGTGGTGGATGATTTTTTACCGTGAAGCTCTGGCGATAGAAATCGATCTGAATATCCCTGCTCAGAGGGTCGACCGGGTGTTGGACAGGATCGTGGTAAACCGCGGCCACCCGCTGAAGATGCAGATGGACAAAGGACCAGAACTGGTCTCGCTGGCGCTGGCACAATGGGCTGAAGAATATGACGTGCAGCTCGAATTTATTAAGCCGGGTAAGCCTACAAAAAATGCTATTATCGAACGGTTCAAGCGGACGTACCGGACAGAAACTCTGGATTCTTATCTGATCAGAAAACTGAATGAAGCACGGGTAATTACAGAGCGCTGGCTGATGGAATAGAACCCCGAGCGGCCTCATGAATCCCTGAACAACCTGACGCCGGAAGAGTACCGGCTGATGGCTGAAAAACCGGAAATCTCAAAAAGCGCGTGGAACTGAAGCTGGGATGCTTACAAGTTAGCTAGCGAGTTTATGTAGGCCGGGTAAGGCGCAGCCGCCACCCGGCAAAAATACGGCACAAGAGCGGCACAAATACGGCCCAACAGCGTAACCGGGATAAGGCGTCACGCATCGCTCTCCGGGATTCTCCCTGCTGGCGCTATGCTCAGCCGCTTCCGTGTTAAGTTTCAGGTGTCGCATGAATCACTGGAGTACATCCCCCTTAGCATCAGCAGCAGGTTGCCGCTTAGGCCGCGGAGATCCCTCCCTTAACGCTGCAAGCGCGGTAGATTCCGAGCACCGGAGTGAAAAAGGATTAGCTGAACGTCTTCAGCGCGGGACGCGAATCCATGCTAATCACTTGAGGGGGTTAGCTCGCTCATGTTCCCCGACGAGCCGGATAGCGCTGCCGACAACTGGCAAAAGAGCCGTTGATATAGTCGCTCAGCGGCCACTTGTCCTGATAGCCAAACGTCCTCGGGAATGGATGTAGTACGAAGCGCCGGGTCAGGAGGTCAACGTGATTGCCGCTAAAGACGCGGTGTTCACGGATCATCTCATCTGGTAACCTGTCACTCGCGCCGTTGGTAACGTGAATATTCATGGTTAACTTTGGAACTCAGACGATTAATGAAAACTAGCAGACTATTCACTTTAATTTTGCCATTGTTACTGACACTCTGCGTTGGCACAGAGGCCAGCGCCAGCACACCTTCAGGCAGCATTTCCTCTGCAAACACATCAATTACCACTCGTGATAAGAACGGAAACCTACTGCCGAGTTTCCTGCGGATTCAGTACGATGTTGATTCAGATGGCAGAGTTCAGAATGTAAAGATACTTGAATCGACAACGACTCCGGAGTTGGAACATCAAGTCATTGATAAAATGATTAAAAAATGGCGTTTTGAAAAGGGCAAGCCGGGAACAGCTCAAAGATTAGTCGTCAAGATCCCACCCAAATCAGACGGCGGTCCCGCGAATAAGCAATAAGCACTTTTGAGGATTAATAGCCTGACGCATCATCTACGCCGGTAAAGTCCCCTGGGTGCAAGGAGCGGATAATGGTCCGGATTAATTTCTGTTAATAAAGAAGCATGTCGCTCCATATACTCTCCATGATTTGCAAAAAATAAATCAACAAACCTCTGTCAGAATTTTCTTTCTGAACAGGAGGTACTATGAACAAAATAAACTATCAAATCAAATACATTGAATATTTTTTGAGAAAATGCAGAACCATTTTGACTAATGACATTTCATTTCATGCAGACAGGTTAAGAGAAATATCTGGCACATATCCGGATTTACTCAATCCTGTAACGCTTAATGAGAAAATCTGCCATCGCATTTTATTCATCCACAACCCATTTTATACGATGCTTGCTGATAAACTTCTGGTCAGGGAGTATGTTGAGAAAAGAACTAATTTAATCAAGCTTATTCCTTTAGTAGGTGTTTATAACAGAGTTGATGATATTGATTTCGATAAACTACCCACTAAATTTGTTTTGAAATGCAATCATGATAGTGGTAGCGCGGTCATATGCACGGACAAAACGAATATTGATCCCGCTAAGGTTAAAAACAGGCTAAAACTATCTCTTAAAAAGAACATGTATTATACGACCCGAGAATGGCAGTATAAAAATATACCACCTGTGGTCCTATGCGAAATGTATCTGGATCTATTTTCCAGTAAACACCGGAGTATAACTCCGGAAATGCTAAGAATACATTGCTTTCACGGTGTGGCATGTTTTATCGAGGCAGACTTTACTGACAGCGATGGAAACGAATTCATTAACGTTTATGACAGAGCGTGGAATTTACAACCCTTTCAGATGGAATACCCAAATACGCCATTGCCGGTTGATGAACCAGAGTCATTTCATAAGTCCGTTATTGCCGCCCAGGACTTAGCAAAAGAAATAGACTACTGCCGCGTCGATCTTATGCTAAAAGGAGAAGATATTTATTTCAGCGAAATAACACTAAGCCCCAAAAGAGGCAAACTTAAAATCACCCCATCAATTTGGGACGCCAAAATCGGCAGTATGTGGGATCTGTCTGTTGCTAAAACAAGTTCAATCGAGCCTGTATATTCATGCCCTTAAACAGGCCATGAGAGTTTGAAAAGTGAGCCATTTTCTGGTGTCATACTATAGCTAACGTCTCCGCCGTGGGCGCACATAATGGCTTTAACTACCGACAACCCCAAACCACAGCCCTCTGGATTAATATTTTTGGCGTATTGTCCTCGCTGAAAAGGCTGGAATAAGGACTTCTGGAGTTCTTCAGGAATTCCAGGTCCTTTGTCCTGAACGATAATAAAATTATCGTTTCCTGTAATACCATTCTTTATTAACAGCGTCTGTGATGTGGAATATTTTAAGGCATTGTCAAAAAGAACGGTGAGGCACTGAATAATGCGTAAGGGATCGCAAACGCAATACTGATGGTTAATCTCAGTGACAATTTCGAAATGCTTTTTATCAAAATCCGGCCAAAAGGTATCAAGCGCATTTGAAATCGTGGACTTGAGATCGACTTCACTCAGCATCAAGGAGTACCCAGCGCCTCCTGACGAACTCACGACGCGGAGATCCTCAATTAAGTTGGTCAGACCTTCAGTTTGTTTAAGAAGGTTCCTGAATAACGACGGTTCTGGTTCGAAAACGCCGTCAACCAGTCCTTGAAGCCTCCCACGTAAGATAGTCACCGGCGTCCGGAGTTCATGAGCAATTGCAGCATTCCATAAATTTCGCTGCGCATCCAGCGTCTGTAACTTTTCAGCCATCTCATTAAAGTCATTGACGAGCCTATTCATCTCTCCCAACTTAGAACTGCTGTTAAATGCTCTGGCACTAAGGTTTCCCTGAGAGATTTGTTTCAGGCTGTATGCGACGTCATTCAGTGGGTTGAATATTCTGGCAGACAGCTTTACGGTAAAGAAAAGTGCAACGACCAGACTGGTAATGGACGCCATCAGAATCCACATCCAGTCAAGGAATGTCATGGCATCTTCACTACCTTCGTTCATTCCACCCGGCAGGTAATAAATCAGGAAACTATAAAATAAGTAGGAACCGAGTATTGCAATGGCAATAATAACAAACGTTAACAACAACATATATGTCAAAATCTGACGACTCAGAATCGTTTCTTTGTTCATTTTTTGTCACCCAACCGGTAGCCTAATCCTCGGATGCTTTCCGGAATGCCCTTCAATCCGGCATGTTCAAGCTTTTTCCGAAGTTTACTCATATGACTGTCTACAGTACGATCCAGCGAGTCTCCCTCAGGTAAACACGCATCGAGTAACTCTTCACGTGAACAGACTTTTCTCGGGTTTCTCGCCAGGTAGGTTAAAAGCTTAAACTCAGTGGTGGTTAATACTGGCGTGGAAACTTCACCTTGTGCAGTGATTTCAACGTAAAACTCATCAGGATAAATCGTTAAAAAAGGCGTTCTTAAAGGCCGTGAATGTGTAGACTCTGCAACCGGTCTGGTTCTGCGAAGCACAGCTTCAACCCGGGCAATAACCTCAGATGGATTAAAGGGTTTTATCACATAGTCGTCCGCCCCGAGTCGTAGCCCCATCAGTTTATCAACGTCTTGATCCAGTGCTGTCACCATGATGACCGGTACATTCGTTTCCTTTCTTAACGTGGTGAGAACATTCCAGCCATCGTACACGGGCAGGTGGATGTCCAACAGCAGGAGATCAGGCTTGTTCAGACGGGTAAGATTGATTGCCTGCTCACCGTCTTCAGCTCTTAAGGTTTTCATACCTGCCTTACGTAAATAGCCTGTCAGTATGGCAGCGATGTCATCATCGTCTTCTGCGACGATAATCAGATTGTTGTTGTTCATATTTTCTTCCACAGTGCTGAGGACAACATGCATTTTACCCTGAAAGCACTTTTATCGTCATGCTTAAAGTTCTTTAACTCAATTACAAACATGAATTTTCAATTTGATGTTTTTGGACAGATATTTTTTGGAAAAGTTCATCAAGAAATTTTCTTAAAATTTTACCAGCCACGCTCTCCATATTCACTACACATTTTATAAATAATTAATCAACATCGCTAAGTGATAATCTCCAACCAGGTTAAGTGTTGCATGCAATATGTACTTTGTCTTAGGAGGTTTAGGGTGTTGACTAAATGTTTTTTCCGGCGCGAGAATTTGATGGCCTCACTTTTATTTTGCATCGTTTCATATGGGTTGTTATCTACCTGGCTTTACCTTGTGCATTCAATTAATGAAAAAGTAGAATCCACATTACCCTCATCTTTACTGATTCGTGTTTTGATAATCATTACAGCATTATCATTTATCATTCAGAAAAAAGCTGGAGTTATTAAAAGCTTCATTGCAATAACATTCGGTCTGATTTTACTGTTTATACACACCATCATTGTATTGCATCTGCTTTTGAATACTTTTCCAGATATTTATGATTTTGTTTTTTATTATGAATTTTTTTTAATGGTTTTCTTTTGCGGACTACCTTTATGTTTATGTATAAGAATGGTTTGATATTATGCAATGTCAACATGATACATAACTTCAGGAGTGAGTACACATATCCTCCATAAAACATCCATTCACGATTGACATCATCACGTTACACTTAGCCATTGATTTATGACTGCTCTATTATGCTGTCTCGTTTCACTTAGCTAAAAAATAAACCAACGGCAGAACCCTTTACACCCAGATGTTTAATACAAATTTATCATGATTCATAAAGGCAACAACAAACCTATGGCCCCCGGGGTTGCTATCTCACTTAAGACACTTGCCTGGCGGTACAGAAAGAAATTGTGCATTACTTTCATGCTGGTTATTGCTGAAAACGTTGCATTCCTGCTCTACCCCGTTCTGGCGGGCATGGCGATAAATGCCATCCTGGGCGGACAGACGTCACATGCGGCCCTTTATGGCCTGATGGTTCTGTTCATGTGGTGCATGGGAGCCACCAGACGTAGTGTCGATACGCGAACGTTTGCACGTATCTACGCAAGTCTTGCTGTGACTGTAGTATTAGCTCAGCGAAAATATTCACTTAATCACTCGACTATTGCTGCGAGAGTCACTCTGTCCCGTGAATTTGTAGATTTCTTCGAGTTGCACCTGCCGGTCTTGATCACCTCAATCATTTCCCTTTTCGGCGCAGCAATTATGCTGTTATGGATTGAGTTCTGGACAGGTATAGCCTGTTTGATCATCGTGGGAATACTGATGTGTTTTGTCTCAAGCTATACCAGCAAAAATGAGACATTCTACAGACGGCTGAATAATCGCCTTGAGAAAGAGGTCGATTATGTTAATAAGGCGCCTTTTAGTGCTCTTAAGCGACATTATGACACACTTGCCCGTCTGCGCGTGGTGTTATCCGACAGAGAGGCAAGGGGATATTTATCAATAGGCCTTCTGGTTTCGGCTCTCTTTTCCATGACCATTATCAGGATGAGCATGGAATCCGGAATTAATGCCGGACATATTTATTCCGTCATGACCTATATGTGGATGTTTGCAACAAGCCTGGATGACGCACCACAACTTCTTGAGAAATTTTCCCAGCTCAGGGATATCGGTAAACGGGTTTCGACAGACGATGAGACCTCTTTATCAGGATAACCATGCTGAACTTTTACCCTTTGTATGTTGACTGGAAGTACACCTGATGCCGCACTTTTTCATTGAGCGCCCCATCTTCGCATGGGTTATTGCCCTGTTTATTGTTCTGACGGGACTGTTGTCCATACCTCGTTTACCGGTTGCGCAATACCCTGAAGTTGCGCCACCCGGCATTATCATTTCAGTGAGTTACCCCGGAGCCAGCCCGGAAGTGATGAACACATCCGTCGTGTCTCTGATCGAGCGTGAAATTGCGAGTGTTGACAATTTACTCTATTTTGAATCTTCCAGTGACACGACAGGGATGGCGTCAATTACGGTAACTTTCAAACCCGGCACCGACACCAAACTCGCCCAGATGGATCTGCAGAACCAAATTAAAATTGTGGAATCCCGCCTGCCGCAGTCGGTCAGACAGAATGGGATAAATGTTGAGGCAGCTAATTCCGGTTTTTTAATGATGGTGGGGTTAAAATCGCCAAACGGAGACTATCAGGAAGCTGACTTAAGCGATTATTTTGCAAGGAATGTTACTGATGAACTCCGTCGCGTACCTGGTGTAGGTAAAGTTCAGCTTTTTGGCGGAGAAAAGGCACTCCGCATATGGCTGGACCCGATGAAATTACACAGCTATGGGCTCTCTGTTACGGATGTATTAAGCGCCATCAGTCAACAAAACGTGATTGTTTCACCGGGCAGAACCGGAGATGAACCCGCGACGAGCAGCCAAGAGGTGACCTATCCAATAACGGTAAAAGGGCAGCTCTCTTCGGTTGAAGAATTTCGCAATATCACGATTAAATCACAGGTCTCAGCCGCCCGGGTGACACTGGCAGACGTTGCCCGCGTGGAATCCGGGTTGCAAAGTTACGCATTTAGCATCCGTGAAAATGGCGTGCCTGCAACGGCAGCCGCCATTCAATTGTCTCCTGGCGCAAATGCGATTAGTACTGCGTCGGGTATCCGCGCGCGGTTAACAGAATTGTCCGGTGTGCTTCCCGCGGGAATGACATTCACCGTGCCTTTCGATACGGCTCCATTTGTAAAGCTATCGATATTGAAGGTAGTTGAGACATTTGTTGAAGCTATGGTTCTGGTCTTTTTCGTGATGCTGCTTTTCCTTCACAAGATACGCTGTACGCTTATTCCTGCGATTGTGGCACCCGTGGCGCTGCTCGGCACATTTACCGTAATGCTATTAAGCGGTTATTCCATCAATATTTTAACCATGTTTGGAATGATACTGGCCATCGGGATTATTGTTGACGATGCTATTGTTGTGGTAGAGAACGTCGAACGACTGATGGAAGACAAAAAAATGTCTCCACAGGATGCAACGCGAGAAGCGATGCGTGAAATTACGCCGGCAATCATTGGTATTACGCTGGTGCTCACTGCGGTGTTTATACCAATGGCCTTTGCCAGCGGTTCTGTGGGTATTATTTATCGACAGTTCAGCATTTCGATGGCGATATCCATTTTACTGTCGGCATTCCTGGCGCTGACGTTAACGCCTGCGCTTTGTGCAACCCTGCTCAAACCACATGGTATTCATCAGGGTAAAAGCAGCGCATTTTCAGCGTGGTTTAACGCTCACTTTCATCGCCTCACTGCGTTTTACGCCACTGGTCTGGGATTTGTACTGAAGCGTACTGGCCGTATGATGATGATCTACGCTGCATTATGTTTGGCATTGTTTGCCGGGCTGTCCTCCTTACCCTCATCATTTTTACCTGATGAAGATCAGGGTTATTTTATGTCCTCAATCCAGCTTCCTTCTGATGCCACGATGCAGCGGACGCTTAAGGCCGTCGATACATTTGAAGAGGAGATCGCTCATCGGCAGGCGGTAGAAAGTAACATTATGATCCTGGGATTTGGTTTCTCAGGGTCAGGCCAAAATTCGGCCATGGCATTCACCACCCTCAAGGACTGGAAACAACGCAAAGGAACCACGGCACAGGAAGAAGCTGACCATATTCAGTCCCAAATGGCAAACGTGCCGGACGCCGTAACAATGACTCTGCTGCCCCCGGCCATTTCTGATATGGGAACCTCATCCGGGTTCACTTATTATTTACAGGACAGAGGGGGGAAAGGCTATCAGGCACTCAAAAAGGCGGCCGATGAGCTTATTGTACAGGCAAATCATAATCCTCACCTTGCCGATGTCTATATTGATGGACTTGGTGAGGGAACAAGCCTTTCCCTGCATATCGACAGGGAAAAAGCGGAGGCCATGGGGGTATCGTTTGATGAAATAAATCAAACCATTTCCGTTGCAGCAGGTTCCAATTATGTGAATGACTATACCAATAATGGTCGGGTTCAGCAGGTTATCGTCCAGGCGGACGCGCCATACCGGATGCAGCCTGAACAACTTTTGGTTTTGTCTGTCAAAAACCGTCTGGGGCAGATGCTTCCATTATCCACTTTTGTGTCGCTTTCGTGGAATGTTGCACCGCAGCAACTGATACGCTATCAGGGATATCCTGCCATACGCCTAACCGGGAGTGCCGCACAGGGAAAATCGTCAGGTACCGCAATGGCGGCAATGGACAATCTGGCTAAGCACTTACCACCGGGGTTCGCCGGTGAGTGGGCGGGAAGTTCGTTACAGGAAAAAGAGTCTGCATCACAGCTTCCGGGTCTTATTGTGCTCTCGGTACTGGTGGTATTCATGGTGCTGGCTGCTCTATACGAAAGCTGGTCCATTCCCTTCGCGGTCATGCTCGTTGTTCCTCTGGGGCTGCTCGGCGCTGTGCTGGCCGTATCCGTTACGAATATGACGAATGACGTCTTTTTCAAAGTGGGTCTGATAACTCTGATTGGACTTTCCGCCAAGAATGCGATTCTGATTATCGAGTTCGCGAGACAATTGCTGAAAGAAGGAAAGAGCCTTATTGACGCGACATTGACGGCTGCAAAGCAACGCTTACGGCCAATTCTGATGACATCTCTGGCTTTTACATTAGGTGTTGTTCCGCTGATGCTTGCCAGTGGAGCCAGCGACAGCACACAACATGCGATTGGTACCGGTGTATTCGGCGGGATGATTAGCGGAACGCTACTGGCTATTTTCTTTGTTCCGGTATTTTTCGTGACGATCACACGATTTACTGGCATGCGAAAAGACAGGCCGGGGAATAGCCGGAACGGCTAATCTCTGCCCTGTGTTCCGGCCAGTTTAAAACAGACTTTTGCTGACCTGGCTGGCATTACATTTTCAAGGACATTATGAACATTATTACCACGCAAAGGTTAATCATTCGCCATTTTAAGAAAGAGGATGCGCCAGCACTTTTCGATTACCTCTCTTCACCACGTACTCCTTGCTTTAAGGATGAAAAGTTACATTCACTCGCTGATGCAGAGGTCGACGTGGCTAAACGAGCCTCTGACCCAGCACAGTATGCCGTTTGTCTAAAAGAAACCGATACCGTAATCGGACATCTTTTTGCGGACAATAGCAACGAGCCAGACAGCAATACCTGGTCAGTAGGCTGGCATTTTAATCAACGTTATGAACATCAGGGATATGCAAGCGAGTCAGTTGCTGCACTGTTTGATTATTTATTTAAAGTAAAAGGTGCCAGACGTTTGTACGCCTGGGTAGAAGTTTACAACCTGGCCTCTCAAAAACTCTGTGAACGTTTGCATATGCGACAGGAAGGTTGTTTTAAAGAGTTTGTCTCCTTTGAAAACGACGATGGTAAGGCAAGGTATGACGACACATACATCTATGCGTTACTGCATAAAGAATGGACGAAGTAGAGGGTGAAGAAAAATACATGCTCCTCGCTCAAAGCAGGCCTTCAACCCAGTCAGATTGCCCACGTCGTGCCAGAGACCTTCAAATATCGTTGCTGCGTTTTGCACGATGCTCACACCCAAACCAAAAAAAGCCCCTGCATATCAGCAGGGGCAAGCCATGTCAGAGCTTATTATTTATTAGTTAAATACCATCCCGCCGTCGATCAGCAATGACTGACCGGTCATGTAATCAGAATCCGGGCTGGCAAGATAGGAGACGCAGGCGGCGACATCTTCCGGTTCGGACAGACGACCGAGGGTGATGCGTTTGGCGAACTCGGCGGTACCGTAACCCAGCGGTTTACCGGCAGCTTCGGACACCTGGCGGTCAATTTCGGCCCACATCGGCGTTTTGACGATCCCCGGGCAGTAGCCGTTGACCGTGATGCCCAGCGGCGCGAGGTCGCGAGCGGCGGTCTGGGTTAAGCCGCGTACGGCGAATTTACTGGAGCTATACACCGCCAGCTCCGGGTTGCCGACGTGGCCGGCCTGGGAACAGGCGTTAATGATTTTCCCGCCGTGACCCTCTTTCTTAAAGGCCTCGACCGCCGCCTGAATGCCCCAGATCACCCCTTTAACGTTGATATTGTAGACTTTATCGACAATCTCCGGGGTAATAGACTCGATCGGCGTGGACGGCGCCACGCCGGCGTTGTTGACGATGACGTCGAAGCCGCCCAGCGTTTTGCGCGCCTGTTCGACGGCGGCAAACACCTGATCGCGGTCGGAGACATCCACTTTCACCGCCATGGCGCGGCCGCCGGCCTGGTTGATTTCGGAGGCGACCGCTTTGGCGGTAGCGTCGTTATAATCGGCAATGGCCACGGCAAATCCATCCTTCACCAGACGAAGGGCGATAGCTTTACCAATCCCCTGGCCGGCGCCGGTAACAAGTGCGACTTTTTTCATTTTCCTTTCCTTATTGTGATGACTTACAGAATCTGACTCAGATGCAGCTGACCCATCAGCAGCGGGTTATCGCGATAATCCACCGGGATGGCCACTACCGCCGGGCCGTCGACGTCCATCGCCGCGCGCAGGGTCGGCTCCAGCGCCTCAGCGCTTTCCACGGCAAACCCTTTGGCGCCGAAGGACTCGGCATAGGCTTTAAAATCCATCGGCCCGAACTCGACGCCGGACAGGCGCTGATATTTTTTCTCTTCCTGGATGGCCACCATGTTGTAACCGTTATCGACCCAGATCAGGTGCAGCACGTTGGCTTTCAGGCGGACGGCGGTCTCCAGCTCCATGCTCGACTGCAGGAAACCGCCGTCGCCGGAGACGGAGACCACTTTGCGCTCAGGATTGACCAGCCAGGCGCCGATGGCCCAGGGCAGGGCGACGCCCATGGTCTGCTGGCCGTTGGAGATCATCACCTGACGGGCGCGGAAGCTGTAAAGGTAGCGGGCGATCCAGATATGGAAGCTGCCCATGTCCACGGTCAGCGTGACGTCGCTGTTGACGATATCCTGCATCGCGCGAACGATACGCAGCGGATGCAGGGCAAACTGATTCAGCTGCGCGCCGCGGCGGTCCAGCAGTTCGCGCTGGTGCTGGCGGTCGCGGAGGATCTCCGCCGCCTGCGGGGAGAGCACCAGCCGGCGATCGATATTTTGCGCCAGCTTGCTGAGGGTGCCGGCGATATCGCCCACCAGCTCGACGTCCGGGGTATAGTTGCGCTCTTCATAGGCGGGCAGGACGTCGATATGCACCAGCGTCGCGTTGCCGCTGTTCCACATCGCCGGTTCATATTCCACCGGGCTGTAGCCGATGCAGATCACCAGGTCGGCGAGCTGCAGCAGACGGTCCCCGGCCTGGTTGTTAAACAGCCCGACCCGGCCGGCGAAGCGAGAGAAGTTATCCTGATTTACCGCCCCGGCGGCCTGATAGGTGCTGGTGACCGGAATATGGCTGGCCTCCAGCAAACGGCGCAGCGCCGCGCTGTTTTCCGGCTGGCTGGCCATCAGGCCGAGCAGGAAGATCGGGTTCTTCGCCTGAGCGATAAGCTTCGCCACCTGGTCGATGGCGGCATCCGGCGCGGCGCCCATCTGCGGGGCCCCGCTGGCCGGCAGCACTTTGCCGCTGACCGGGCCATCGACCACATCCTGCGGCAGGCTGACGAAAGCGCTGCCCGGCCGGCCCTGCTCGGCGGCGCGGAAGGCGTTGGAGACCACTTCCGCCAGCGCGTCCGGCGCGGTCACCTCGACGGCGTATTTCGTCACCGGGCTGAACATCGCCACCGTATCCATACTCTGGTGGACCTGTTTGGCCTTATCGGCGCGTTTCACCGCGCCGCCCAGGGCCACCACCGGGTCGCCTTCGCTGTTGGCGGTGGCCATACCGGTGATCAGGTTGGAACAGCCCGGACCGGAGGTGACCAGCGCCACGCCCGCTTTACCGGTAATGCGCCCGACGGCGGCGGCCATAAAGGCGGCGTTAGCTTCGTGGCGTACCGGAATAATGCGAATGGAGGAATCCAGCAGTGAGTCGAATACCTTGTCGATTTTGGCGCCAGGGATGCCGAACACCTGACGTACCCCCTGGGCTTCCAGCTGGCTGACGACGAGATCGGCGCCGTGCGCCCACTGGCGTACCGGATACTGTTTGTCCATGTGACCCCCTTAACTTTCTACGGAACGGATGGCGGCATCGAGATTATCGGGATGCAGATTGGCCTGCAGGAACGCGCTGTCGGCGGGCAGGTCGATCATCAGCTTGTGAATTTCGCCGAAGGTCAATACCCCGTGGTCGAGCTGGTAATCCAGCAGGTGACCGCCGCCTTTGCGGTCATCGGTAATAAAGTGCTCGTGATACCCGGCGACGTTGATCCCCTGCATATGCTGCGGGGTACGGAAGCCGACCAGCACCCCTTCGCGCTGGTTAAAGCGGAACACCGGCTGATCGTCGAGGACGTCGGTCATCGCCCGGTACGGCGGCGTCTGGCGCGGCACGGTGCGGGTATGGGCATGGCGGAAATGGCCGTCGATGCGCAGGGCGCAGAACAGGTTGTCAGAGGGGATTTGCTGGTCGATCACCTCGTGCAGCTGCTGGCGGCTCACCGGATGGTCGAAGGTTTTCCGGTATTGCGGCTGGAACCAGGTCATCACCGCGAACGGCGTTTTCTGCTCCGGCTGGGCTTTGCGCGCGCTGCCGTCGGCCCGCAGCTGATAGACCTGACTGCTGAAGGCGATCAGCTCCCCGTCCAGCTCATTAAAGGTGCCGAGACCGAAATCGCCGTGCTTCAGCAGGTCTGCGATGGTGGTGCTGCCTTCGTAAACCCCGCTCAGCAGGGCGCTCATGAGCGATGTCTGATAGAGCACGCTCTCGGGATGCTGCGCGGAAAACGCCCGCAGGGTTTCGCACAGACTCTCTTCGCAGGTGCATTCAGCAGAATGATTCATATACCACTTCCTCGTTCAACAAATATAAGAAAGGTTAAATAAATGTTGACCCGATTCAGCTCACAGTTCCAATATAGAAACCATGCTGGTTTGAGACGTTTTCGATATGGAACTTCGTTATCTTCGCTATTTTGTCGCCGTCGCCAGGACGCGGCACTTCACCCAGGCCGCCAAGGAACTGGGTATTTCACAGCCTCCGTTAAGTCAGCAAATTCAGCGGCTTGAGCGCGAGGTGGGGACCCCGCTGTTTCGGCGTTTGACCCGCGGGGTGGAGCTCACCGAGGCCGGTGAGTCGTTCTATGAGGATGCCCGCCAGATCCTCGCCATGAGCGATGCGGCGCTGGAGAAGGCCAAGGGCATTGCCCGCGGGATGAACGGCAGCCTGTCGCTAGGCATTACCAGTTCTGATGCTTTCCACCCGCAAATCTTCACGCTGCTGCACCGTTTTCAGCTCGATCACCCCGGGGTGACCCTGCACCAGATGGAAGACAATATGGCCAATCTGATGACCGCCCTGAGCGAGGCCGAGCTGGACATCGCCTTTGTCCGTCTGCCGTGCGAGAGCAGTAAAGCCTTTAATCTGCGGATTATCGATGAGGAGCCGATGGTTATCGCGCTGCCGCGCGATAACCCGCTGGCGACGCAGCCGACCCTGGCCCTGGAGCAGCTGCGCGACGTGGCGCCGATCCTCTTCCCGCGGGAGGTGGCCCCGGGGCTGTATGAGCTGGTGTACAACAGCTGCCTGCGCGCCGGCATCGATATGGAGCGCGCCTGGCAGTCGTCGCAGATTTCGTCATCGCTGAGCATGGTCAATGCCGGGTTCGGCTTCGCGCTGGTCCCGCAGTCGATGACCTGCATTCAACAGCCGAACGTCAGCTATCACCCGCTCAGCGGGGCGCCGCTGAAGACCGATATCGCCATCGCCTGGCGGCGCTTCGAGCGCTCGCGCACGGTGAAACGCTTTCTGGCGATGTTCTGATCGTCGCGTCGCCTGCGGTTTACTGCGCCACCCAGCCGCCGTCCATGTTCCACGCCGCGCCGCGCACCTGGGCGGCGGCGTCGCTGCACAGAAACAGCGCCATTTCGCCCAGCTGCTGCGGGGTGACAAACTCCCCGGAGGGCTGTTTTTCCGCCAGCAGCTGCGCGCTGGCCTGCTGCGGGTCGACCCCTTCGGCGATGCGCTTATCGATCTGCTGCTGCACCAGCGGGGTCAGCACCCAGCCGGGGCAGATGGCGTTGCAGGTGATGCCGCTGCGCGCGGTTTCCAGGGCCACGGTTTTGGTCAGACCGACCACCGCGTGCTTGGCGGCGACATAGGCCGATTTCTCTTTCGACGCCACCAGGCCATGCACTGAGGCAATGTTGATGATGCGCCCCCAGTCGCGCTGGCGCATGCCTGGCAGCGCCAGGCGGGTGGTGTGGAAGACGCTGGAGAGATTGATCGCGATGATGTCGTTCCATTTGTCCACCGGGAACTGCTCCACCGGGGCGACGTGCTGGATACCGGCGTTATTGATCACGATATCGACGCCGCCGAAGGTGCTTTCGGCATAGCGCATCATCGCCTCGATCTGCCCGACGTCGCGCAGGTCGGCGTCGTGATAGCCGGGGATCTTGCCCAGCGCGGCGACTTCAGCCCGGGCGTGGCTGCTGTCGCCGAAGCCATTGAGCACCAGCTGGGCGCCTGCCTGCGCCAGCACTTTGGCGATCCCTAAGCCGATGCCGCTGGTGGAGCCGGTAACCAGCGCCGTTTTACCGTCTAAATTCATTTTATTACTCCTTCAATCGGGTCTCAGACAATGCCGGTCACATAGAACGTGGCAATGACAAACAGCACTGCGAGGCTTTTGATCACCGTGATGGCGAAAATGCCGCCGTAGGCCTGGCGATGGCTCAGGCCGGTGATCGCCAGCAGGGTGATCACCGCCCCGTTATGCGGCAGGGTGTCCATGCCGCCGCTGGCCATGGCGGCGACGCGGTGCAGGACCTCCAGCGGAATATTGGCGGCGTGGGCGGCGGCGACAAAGGTTTCGGACATCGCCGCCAGGGCGATGCTCATTCCCCCGGAGGCCGAGCCGGTGATCCCGGCCAGCACCGTGACGCTGATCGCCTCGTTTAACAGCGGATTGGGAATGGCCGCGAGGGCTTTCGACAGCACCAGGAAACCCGGCAGGGCGGCGATAACCGCGCCGAAGCCATACTCAGAGGCGGTGTTCATTGCCGCGAGAATCGCCCCGCCCACCGCCGTCCGGCTCCCCTCCGCCAGCCGGCCGCGAATATTGCGATAGCCGCAGACCAGCACCAGCACAATGCCGGAAAGCAGCGCCGCCTGCACCGCCCAGATGGCGGTGATTTTCCCCACCTCGGTGACGACAGGCTTCGCCAGACCCGGCAGGGTGAGCTCATGGCTGGCGCCGTACCATTGCGGGATCCAGTGGGTAAACAGCAGATTCAGCACCCCCACCAGCAGCAGCGGGGCGATTGCGATCAGCGGATGCGGCAGGTCGATGTCATCCGGGGTCTCCGGCTCATTTTGCAGATCGGTCCCATAGCCTTCGCCGCTGGCCTGCGCTTTGCGGCGCTGGCGCTCCAGCCACAGCAAACCGAAGAGGATAATGAACAGCGAGCCGATAAGCCCCAGCCACGGGGCCGCCCAGGCGTTGGTGCCGAAGAAGCTGGTGGGAATAATATTCTGGATCTGCGGCGTGCCGGGCAGGGCGTCCATGGTAAACGAGAACGCGCCGAGGGCGACGGTGGCGGGGATCAGCCGTTTGGGGATCCCGCTCTGGCGAAACAGCTCGGCGGCGAAAGGGTAAACGGCAAAGGCCACCACAAACAGCGACACCCCGCCGTAGGTCAGCAGGGCGCACACCAGCACGATCACCGGGATCGCGTGGCGGCGGCCGAGGATGCGGATGGCGGCGGCGACAATCGACCGTGAGAATCCCGACAGCTCAATCAGCTTGCCGAACACGGCGCCCAGCAGAAACACCGGGAAATAGAGCTTCACAAAGCCGACCATTTTTTCCATAAACAGGCCGGTAAAGGCCGGGCCGACCGCGCCCGGGTCGGTGAGCAGCACCGCGCCGAGGGCGGCGATCGGCGCAAAGAGGATCACGCTGTATCCACGGTAGGCTGCCAGCATCAGTAACGCCAGCGCGGCCAGGGCTATTATCACACTCATCACGACGTCTCACTCTCATTGTTATTGTAGGGGTACAGAACGCGATACTAGGGTTTCAGGGCGAAGCGCAGCTGGTGTTCCCGGCGCGACTGGATGCGCTGGCGCCGCGCCTCGTCCCAGCGGTAAAAGCCTTGCCCGCTGCGGGCGCCGGTGTCGCCTTGCGCCACTTTCTCCGCCACCAGCGACATCATCTCCGTACCGCTGGCCAGCTCCGGCAGCAGGTGCTGGCAGATATCCTGGACCGTCGCCAGGCCGGTCATGTCCGCCGCCTCCAGCGGGCCGACCATCGCATAGCGACGGCCCAGCGAGGCGCGCATCACCTGGTCCACCACCTCCGGGGAAGCGATGCCGCTGTGGACGATGTGCAGCGCTTCGCGCAGCAGGGCGAACTGCAGTCGGTTGCCGACAAAGCCCGGCGCGGCGCGGTTGAGCACCACCGCTTCCAGCGCGCAGCCGGCGCAAAAGTCGCTTACCTGGCGCGCCAGATGGGGCAGCGTGGCGCTCCCGGGCACCACTTCCACCAGCGGGATCAGGTGCGGCGGATGCCAGAAATGGGCGATCAGCAGGCGTTCCGGAAGGCGCATGCCCTGCGCCAGCCGATCCGGCGGCAGGCCGCTGGTGTTGCTGGCGATAATCGCCTCGTCGGCGATCAGCGTTTCCAGTTCGGCATACAGGGCGTGCTTCAGCGCCAGCCGTTCGGGGATCGCTTCAATCAGCAGCGTGGCGTCGGCCAGCGCCTGCAGCGCCGGGGTGGGGATTAAACGGCTCAGCACGGCGTCGCGGTCGGCGGGATCCTGCTGACCGCTCGCCTCCAGCTCGCGCAGGATCGCCCCGGCCACCGTGGGCACCTCGGCAAGACGTTGCGGATCGGTGTCATACAGGCGGACGGCGTGACCGTGACGGGCGAAATGGCAGGCAATGCCGACGCCCATCAGTCCCGCGCCGAGTACCGCCAGACGTGGTGTAAACATAGTGGCTCCTGTTAACGTTGAAGGGTCATGGCGATGCCCTGGCCGCCGCCGACGCACAGGGTGGCCAGCCCTTTGCTGGCGCCCCGGCGCTGCATCTCATGCACCAGGCTGACGAGGATCCGGCAGCCGGAGGCGCCGATGGGATGGCCGAGGGCGATGGCGCCGCCGTTGACGTTGACTTTCTCGCTGTCCCATTCGAGCAGCTGACCGACGGCCAGCGCCTGGACGGCAAAGGCCTCGTTGGCTTCGATAAGATCCACCTCGTCCAGCGTCCAGCCGGCATGCTGCAGCGCTTTGCGGCAGGCGCTCACCGGGCCGATGCCCATCACCGACGGGTCGACCCCGGCGACCGCCGCGCTGACGATGCGCGCCAGCACCGGCAGCCCAAGCTCGCGCGCTTTATCGACGCTCATCAGCAGGACCGCCGCGGCGCCGTCGTTCAGGGATGAGGCATTCCCGGCGGTGACGCTGCCGTCAGCCGGGCGAAACGCCGGGCGCAGCTGGGCCAGCTGCTGCTCGCTGGTCTCCGGGCGCGGTTGTTCATCGTCGGTCACGACACGCGGCGGCTTTTTGCCCTGCGGAACGCTGACCGGGACGATCTCCTCGCGAAAGCGTCCGGCGGCGATAGCGGCCGCCGCTTTGCGCTGGGAGCTGGCGGCGAAGGCGTCCTGGCGCTCGCGGCTGATATCGAAGGCATCGGCGAGGTTCTCGGCGGTAATGCCCATGTGGTAGTCGTTAAAGGCGTCCCACAGGCCGTCCTGGATCATGCTGTCCTGCAGGCTGGCGTGGCCGAAACGCAGGCCGTCGCGGGCGCCGTGCATCAGATAGGGAGCATTGCTCATGCTCTCCTGGCCGCCGGCGATAACGATCCCGGCGTCGCCGCAGCGGATCGCCTGCACCGCCTGCTGAACCGCTTTCAACCCGGAGCCGCACACCAGATTGACGGTGACCGCCGGGGTGTCCACCGGCAGGCCGGCCCGCAGCGCGGTCTGGCGCGCCGGGTTCTGCCCGCAGCCGGCGGTGAGCACCTGGCCGAAAATCAGTTCATCGACCGCCGCGGCGGGCAGCTGGCAGCGTTCAAGCAGGCTGCGCACCACCGTCGCGCCGAGGTCGACGGCGGAAAGCGGGGCGAAGGCGCCGCGAAAGCTGCCGACCGGGGTGCGTACTGCAGCAACAATGGCAATATCGGTCATGGTCTCTCCTTAGCTGAAGCGCATTTCGCGCACGTCGTCGGCGACGATCAGCCGTCCCGCCGTTTTACGCATCACCTCGTCGGGGCTGACCCCCGGAGCCACTTCGCGCAGGACAAACGCCCCGTCGACAATGTCCAGCAGGGCCAGGTCGGTGAGCACCCGGCGAATGCAGCCCACGCCGGTTAGCGGCAGGGTGCACTGCGGCAGCAGTTTGGATTCGCCGTTCTTTGAGGCGTGGGTCATCACCACGATGATGTTCTGCGCGCCGGCCACCAGGTCCATGGCGCCGCCCATCCCCTTAACCATTTTCCCGGGGATCATCCATGAGGCGATATTCCCCGCGACGTCGACCTCAAAGGCGCCAAGAACCGTAAGATCGACGTGGCCGCCGCGGATCATGGCGAACGACTGGGCGGAATCGAAGATCGCCGCCCCGGTTTGCGCGGTGACGGTCTGTTTGCCGGCGTTAATCATGTCGGCGTCGATGGTTTCCTCATCGGGAAATTCGCCCATCCCCAGCAGGCCGTTCTCCGACTGGAGCATCACTTCAATACCGGCGGGGATATAGTTGGCCACCAGCGTCGGGATACCGATCCCGAGGTTGACGTAGTCGCCGTCGCGCAGCTCCTGGGCGACGCGCATCGCCATTTGTTCACGGGTTAGCATCTCAGTGCCCTCCGGCGCGCAGGGTGCGCTGTTCAATACGTTTTTCGAATTGCCCGACGATCAGCCGGTCGACATAGATCCCCGGGGTGTGAATGGCGGAGGGCGGCAGTTCGCCCGGCGGCACGATCTCTTCCACCTCCACCACCGTAATGCGCCCGGCGGTGGCCATCAGCGGGTTGAAATTCTGCGCGGTGTGGCGGTAAACCACGTTGCCGTACCAGTCAGCTTTCCAGCCCTTCACGAGGGCGAAATCGCCGCGAATGGCCTGTTCGAGAATGTAATTTTTACCGTCGAACTGGCGCACCTCTTTGCCTTCGGCGACAGGGGTGCCATAGCCGGTAGCGGTGTAAAAGCCGGGGATCCCGGCGCCGCCGGCGCGGATTTTTTCCGCCAGCGTTCCCTGCGGGGTGAGCTCTACCGCCAGCTCGCCGCTCAGCACCAGCTGTTCAAACAGCGCGTTTTCCCCGACGTAAGAGGCCACCACTTTGCTGACCTGGCGCGATTCCAGCAGCATGCCGAGACCGAAGCCGTCGACGCCGCAGTTGTTGGAAACCACCGTCAACCCCTGCACCTGGCGGCGCTTCACCTCGGCGATCAAATTTTCGGGTATACCGCACAGGCCGAAGCCGCCGGCGAGCAGCGTCATGCCGTCCGTTAACCCTTCCAGCGCCGCTTCGTAGCTGGCGACGCGTTTATCCAGTCCTGCCATCTTGTCTCTCCTGCCTTGCGATAGCCTTATCATTGGCGCTGGCGACTGATTTGATAATTTTGAATTTGTGACCCACTCATTTGGATATTTTATTAATTTCCTGTTAACTAATTTCTTTCAATTAGTTAACAGGATGAAAAATGAGAATGAGTGTCAAACAGTTACGCGCGTTTTTAGCGGTAGCTCACACTCTCAATTTCGCCCACGCCAGCGAAAGGCTGAATCTGTCGCAGCCAGCTCTCAGCCTGACCATCAAAGGGTTGGAGGAGGCGCTGGGGGGCGCGCTGCTGCAGCGCAGCACCCGCAAAGTGACCCTCACCCAGGAGGGGGAACTCTTTCTGCCGATGGCCCGTCAGCTGCTGGCCGACTGGGATAACGTCGAGGAGGCGATGCGTCAGAGCTTTACCCTGCAGCGGGGCAAAATCTCGGTCGCCGCGATGCCGTCGTTCGCCGCCAACGTTCTGCCGGAGGCGCTGAAAGCCTTCCGCGACCGCTATGCCGGGGTGAACGTCACGGTGCATGACGTGATAAATGAGCAGGTGATCGAGATGGTGCGCGAGGGGCGGGTGGAAATGGGTATCGCTTTCGAGCCATCGCCCAGCCACAACCTGCTGTTTACCCCGCTGGCGGTGGACCGCTTCGTGGCGATCGTTCCCCGGCAATCGCCGCTGGCGAAGAAAAAAAAGCTCACCTGGCAGGAGCTGTTAACCCTCGACTTTATTACCCTCCAGCGCCCTTCGGCGGTGCGCCTGATGCTGGAGGAGGCGCTGGCGCGCAGCGGGCGTCAGCTGGACGTGGCCCTGGAGAGCCATCAGCTGGTGACGGTGGGGAGAATGGTGGCCAGCGGGCTGGGGGGCAGCGCGGTGCCAGCGCTATGCAAAACGCAGATGGCCTCGCTGGGGGCGGTGTGCATTCCGCTTAGCGATCCGCCGATTGAAAAGTGCGTTGGGGCGATTTATGCCGGACATCTGCCGCTGTCGAAGGCGGCGCAGGCGCTGCTGGATACGCTGAAAGGGTTTTTACCCAGCTGAGGGAGCGGGAGGCAAAAAAAACCGGCCCGCGGGCCGGTTTGATAATCAGATTTTGCAGGCGTCGCCGCAATCGTCATCGGCAACGATCGCCTGGGCTTTTTTGTCCGCTTCTTCCAGACGCTCCGCGTTGCGCTCTTCCGCTTCATCCAGGCCGCTGAAGACCAGGTTGTCGAGATCAATTTCCATAAGTTACCTATCGTTGCTGGTTTTGGATCAGCGTCAAGTATAGGGTAAAACCGCCCGCGGATGTACCCGCGCTTCGCGCCGAACGCACAGAGCGTTAAGTCGCTGGGCGGCGGGCATCACCTACCATAATTAATCGTTGACAGGATGGCGTTAATTTTAATTATCGTCGGCAGAACAATTTCCTGCCGCAATATTAAATGAAAGGACAACGAAGGTGTAATTAAGCGTTGACGAATATCTTTTATGTTAATATGGCCGCGATTATGGATGAATCTATGGATCTTAATCAATGGGACATACTGTTGCAGGCGCCATCAAAGAATGGCGTAAACATAATAAAGTGATCGGTCAGGTCAAAATAAACTATAAAAAAATTTTACGAAAATGCAGAGAGCTCTCGCTCGCAGGAGGTAAGTACAGAGAATATCAAGGACTTTGCGCCAAATATCAGTGCGCGCGGTTGACCGCCGTAACCCAGGGGCTGGTGCCTTTCGAGGATAAACCCTTTAAGGCCTATCTTAATAAACGGATGTCAAAACGGCGCAAGCTGGATATTGCCCACGGTTCGCTGAATTTTATCGAGAAAACATTTCAGCCGGATGTGCTGCCGCAGCTCTATAACGTGGCGGATTTTGGCCGGGCGATGTTTGCTATTCCTTTGAAAAATGGCGATAAGCTTGACGTTAAGCTGCTGGCGTCGCCGTTTCAGGAGGAGGGTGAACTGATGCTGCAGCTGTTTCTCGGCGACCGTCGCGTCTATAGCGTCTGTTTTTCCTGTACCGACGATGGCCGCGCCTATATCGGCGGTATTCAGGGCGGGAAAGATATCACCAATGAAGAGGTGAAGGCGCTGACCAAAGAGCTGCATGGCGCGCGGCCGAAAAATATCATCATGAGCGTGCTGTATGGTTTCTTAGGCTATTTCAACATCACCACGGTCTACGCGATCGATTCCGATTACCACGTGAAAAGCGATCTGGTGAAAGCCAGTTACTCATCGCTGTGGCTGGAAATGGGCGGTGAGAAACAGGCTCGCGGCTGGTATAAACTGCCGGCGCAAGAGATCAAAAAAAGTATTGAAGAGGTGAAAAGTAAACACCGCAGCCAGTTTATTAAGCGCGAAGGCATTAAAGAGCTGATTCAGCTCGATATGGCCAACGCCCTGCGGCAAATCACCTTGCGTTCGCGGGTGAATTAACGCCTCTTATACGTCAGGCGGACAGCAGGGGGTTGTTGTCCGCCTGACGATATCCTCTCTTTACTGGCCGCTTTCGCCGACCGGCGGCGACGCGGAGGCGGCGAGCAGCGGGGCGCTGCGCCACCACACCATCAGCGCGACCAGCGCGATAACGCTCAGCACCCCGAAGGCGGTGGCAAAGGAGTAGCGTCCGGCGATAGCGCCGGTTAACGCCGGACTCATTGCCGCCCCGGCCCCCTGCATCAGCATCACCACGCTCTGTCCGGCGTTGACGTGCCCGCTGCCGCGCAGCAGCGAGACGATAAAGCTGGGCACCGCCACCCCCAAAATCCCTGCCGCCAGACCATCAAGAATTTGCACCGGGACCATCATCGCCGGGGCGTCGCTGGAGGCCGCCAGCGCCGCGCGGATGGGCATGATCAGCAGCGCCAGCAGAATGCATCGCCAGTAACCATATTTGTCGATGCTGCCGGCGACCCGAATGGCCACCGGGATCATCACCACCTGCGAAATAATCACCGTGGCGGCGGCAAACAGCCCCGGATTGAGGTGTCCCGGCGCGGCGGCGATCCGCATGCTCAGCATCGGCAACAGCGCGGCGTTGGCGAGATGGAACAGCATCAGGGTCACGCCGGCGATCAGCAGCGGCGTATGGCGGAACAGGATGGCAAACCCAGGCAGAGAGGGCGGGACGGCCGACTCGAGGCCGCGGGCGGCGTCATCGTCGATATCGCTGCCGCGGATCGCCAGCAGGGCGATGAGGGTGAACAGGGTGGTACCGGCCATCAGAATGAAAATGCCGCCGATGCCCCAGTACCAGGCGATGGCCCCGGCAATCAGCGCGGTGAAGAAATTCCCCGCGTGGTTGAAGGCTTCGTTTTTGCCCATCTGGGCGCTAAAGCCGCGCTGTCGGGTCAGCCCAAGGGTGATCCCGGCGATTAACGGTCCGACAAAGGCCGCGCAGATCCCGCTGGCGACTTGCGAAAGCGCCACCACGCTGGTCTTCTGACTGAACCAGAGCAGCAGGGTGGTCAGGGTTATCACCAGGCAGACCACGGCCAGCAGCACGCGCTTATGCCGCGAGGTGTCGGTGATGAAGCCGGCGGGCAGGGTCGCCAGCAGGCCAGCAACGCCGCCGATGGTCATCAACAGGCCGATATCCTCCGCCTGCCAGTGACGCTGGGTGAGAAAGATCCCCAGAAACGGCCCGAGGCCGTCGCGAACGTCGGCGATAAAGAAGCTGGTCAAACATAAAGCCCGCAGTGAACGAAGCGACATTTTCTACCTTTAGCATGAGCGATCCGCGGATCAGCGGCGGACCAGGGCGGTCATGGCGTGCGCCACGGATAATGGCCGGGATCGGACCCGGCAGAGAGCGTCATCCTTTATCGCACCGTTCGATGAAAGCAAAATGTCCCGCTGTCTTCGGGTAACGTGGCAATGCAACATACCTGCTCGTCGCGGCTTCCGCCAGAGGTCTACGAAAGTTCTGTAACGGGGCAACCGCGCCGCAGCCTGCGCCGCGGGGCTATCAGCGTTCGTCTGCTTTAACGATCTGCAGCGCGGCGGGATTCGCCACGCTGCCGCTGGCGGTGACGAACCCCGGATGGACGGCCTCGCCGCTGACGCTGTCCACCAGCGCAATATGCGGCGCGCTGTGCAGCACCTGCTGGTGGCCCCATTCCATCAGGGCGAACAGCACCAGCGCCAGGCTACGGCTTTTATCGGTGAGAACATATTCATAGCGCTCGCGAGCCCCCGCTTCCCGGTAGGGGACTTTGCGGAGCAATCCCATTTCGGTCATCGTTTTCAACCGGGTGGTGAGCGTCTGGCGGGTGATATGGGTATGCGTCTGCATCGTTTCAAAGCGCGTCACACCGTAAAACGCCTCGCGGAGGATCAGCAGCACCCAGCGGTCGCCGAGTATTTTGGCTCCTTCCGCCAGGCCGCACAGCTCCGGATCGAGGTAGGGCAGTGATTTATTTTTTGACATCGCGAGATTGACCTTCTACTCTGAGTTTGAATTTTAGACTTAGATGCTAAGGAGCATAGCGTGCCATTTGTTAACGTGCAAACCATTAAAGGGATCATGACCGCGGAACAGAAAAGTGAGCTGCTGCGGCGGATGACCGATCTGCTGGTGGAGATTGAGGGGCAGGGCGATCCGCAGTTCCGCCAGTCGGTATGGATCCGCATTGATGAACATGACCCGGAACAGTGGAGCCTGGGGGGCGTTCAGCCGACGGCCGCGATGATTGCGGCTAAATTCGCCGCGGCGCGGCGCGACTGATCCCCTGAATAAACCGGGCTGTGAAGCCCGGCCCGGCGATCTGGCGCAGAAGAGGAGTCAGATCGCCGGGTAATATTGCTATTCGCTATGGTGCAAAAGCGTATTTTGCGGCTAAGGTAACGGTCAGGGAACCCAACAAACAGGGCGCGATGCCAGACGGCCAGCCTGGCGCCACTCTCACACCGGTGAAAACAACGGATGTCTACAGAACAGATGCTGCCGCTGGCGGCGCAGAATAAAAATATCATCCGCCTGGCCGCCGCTCAGGCGCTGGCCGGCGCCAACTCGGTGGTGTTCTACGCCACCGGCGCTATCGTCGGCAATACCCTCGCCCCCAGCCCGTCGCTGGCCACGCTGCCGATCACCCTGTTTGTGCTGGGGATGGCGGCCTCTATTTTGCCTTTCGGCGCGCTGGCGCGAAAGCGGGGCCGCAAAGCCGCGTTTATGGCCGGTACCGGCGCCGGGGTGGTCACCGGTCTGGCGGCCGCTCTGGCGGTGGTGCTGGGCTCTTTTCTGCTGTTTTGCTTCGCCGCGATGCTCGGCGGCGCCTATGCCGCGGTGGCGCTCAGTTTTCGCTTTGCCGCCACCGACGGCGTCGCTCCGGAACGTCGCGCCCGCGCGCTGTCGCTGGTGATGGGCGGCGGCGTGGCCGCCGGGATCATTGGCCCGATGTTGGTCACCGGCACCATGCACCTCTGGCCGACCCATACCTTCGCCTTCACCTTTCTCGCTCAGGCGCTGGTGGCGGCGCTCGCCGCCATTCTGCTGGCAGGCGTGACGTCGGCAGAGCCCGCGGCGGCCAGCGTGCGCGGAGGGCGGCCGCTGCGCGAGATTATCCGCCAGCCGGGCTTCGCCACCACGGTGTTCAGCGGGGCGGTGGCCTATATGGTGATGAATTTTCTGATGACCGCCGCGCCGCTCTCCATGCATATGCACGGTCTTTCCCAGCAGGCCGCCAACCTCGGGATCCAGTGGCATGTGATGGCGATGTACGGCCCGGGATTTGTCACCGGCCGGTTGATCCAGCGCTTCGGCGCCGTGCGCATGGCGGCGGCGGGATTGCTGATCACCGGCGCGTCGGTGGCGGTCGGTCTCAGCGGCGTCGGGGTATATCATTACTGGCTGTCGCTGATTTTGCTCGGCATCGGCTGGAACTTTGGCTTCACCGGCGCCTCGGCGAAAATCATCGATTTCCACCGCCCGGAAGAGAAGACCCAGGTGCAGTCGCTCAACGATTTTCTGGTCTTCGGCGTGATGATCGTGGGTTCGTTTTCGTCCGGCGTTCTGCTCAACGCCTTCGGCTGGAACGCGGTGCTGTGGGGCTCCCTGGTGCCGGTGGGGCTGGCGCTGTTCACCCTGCCGCTGCGCCCCTTATCGCCACCCCACGCTTAGCGCCAGGTCTGCCGCTGCGCGGGCCGTCTTTTTGCGCTTTTCGGCTATGCATTGCTGAAATTCATCTTACCCCGCGCGCGTAAAAACGTCACATACGCTACATGCTGTAGTAATCTCTACAGCATGACAATGCATCTCTTGATCCTTAACCTGACGACGTCTCAAGCCACGCTGCGCATGCGTGTCTGGCGAACCCTGAAGCAGAGCGGGGCGGCGGTCCTGCGCGACGGGGTCTATCTGCTGCCCGATGTGCGCCAGGGCTATGACACCTTCCTCAGTGCCTGCCAGGCGATCCGCGCGGAAGGGGGGACCGGGTATGTTTTTACGATTGAGGCAGCGGAAGAAGAGGCGCTCAGGCCGCTGTTCGATCGCCGCGAACAGTACGACGCGCTGTTGCAGGATCTGCAGGCGCTGCAGGGGGCGGTATCCGCCGACGGACTGGCGGTTCAGCTGAAGCAGCTGCGTAAAATTCAGCGTGACTACCGGCGGATCGAGGCGATTGATTTCTTTCCGGGGGCCGCCCGGGAGCAAGCCGCTGAGCGACTGGCCACTATCGAGCAGGCAATTAATCAGCGGCTATCGCCGGACGAGCCGCAGTCGGTTGCGGGCGAACTGAGCCTCCTGGACAGAGGCGCCTTCCGCGGCCGGCTGTGGGCCACCCGCCGACGCCCGTGGGTCGATCGTCTGGCCAGCGCCTGGCTTATCCGGCGCTTTATCGACGACGAGGCGCGGTTCCTGTGGCTTTCCGCGCCCGAGGCCTGTCCGGCGACGGCGGTCGGCTTTGATTTTGACAGGGCGCCGTTCAGCCACGTCGGCACGCTGGTTACCTTTGAAGTACTGGTCCGGCGCTTTGCGCTGGAAGCGGTGATCCCCGACAGCCTGGGGCAGCTTATCCACTTCCTGGACGTCGGTGGGGTACCGACCCCGGAGGCGGCGGGAGTGGAGAGTGTGCTTGCAGGGCTGCGGGAAACCATTACGGACGATGACCAACTGCTGGCGGCAGCCTGCTCGCTGTTCGACGGCTTATTGACGTCCTGTGAAATGAGGTCTGGCAATCATGAGCAAAACGGTGGTTCTTCCGCAGAGTGACAGTCCTTCCGTCGTCGCCTCCGTCTCCTTCTGGCAGGCCTTTCGCTTCTGGCTGAAGCTCGGCTTTATCAGCTTCGGCGGGCCTGCCGGGCAGATCGCCATGATGCACCAGGAGCTGGTGGATAACCGACGCTGGATCTCGGAAAGACGATTCCTGCACGCGCTCAACTTTTGTATGGTCCTGCCCGGCCCGGAGGCGCAGCAACTGGCGACCTATATCGGCTGGCTGATGCATAAAACCTGGGGAGGCGTCATCGCCGGGGTGCTGTTTATTTTGCCCTCGCTGGCGTTACTTATCGCGCTGGCGTGGATCTACCTCGTCTGGGGAGATGTCGCGGTGGTAGCGGGGATTTTTTATGGCATCAAACCCGCCGTGGCGGCGATCGTGCTGCAGGCGGGGCACCGCATCGGCTCGCGGGCGCTGAAAAATGGCGCCTACTGGGCCATCGCCGCCGCTGCCTTTGTCGCTATTTTTGCGCTGAACGTTCCTTTTCCGCTGATCGTCCTGACCGCGGCGATCGTCGGGTTTATCGGCGGATGGATGGCGCCGGCGACATTCGGCAAAGCGGACGCCCACCGTGCGCAGAGTCATCCCGGCGGGGCCGCCATCATTGATGACGCGACGCCGATCCCGGCCCATGCCATTTTCAGCTGGCGGCGTACCTCTCAGGTGCTGATCGCCGGGATGCTGCTGTGGCTGGTGCCGATTGCCGCCCTGGCGCTAATGCTGGGCTGGGCGCATCCGCTGACTCAGATGAGCTGGTTCTTTACCAAAGCCGCGCTGATGACCTTTGGCGGGGCGTATGCCGTCTTACCTTATGTTTACCAGGGGGCGGTCACCCACTATGGCTGGCTGACGGCAGGGCAGATGATGGACGGCCTCGCCCTTGGGGAATCTACCCCCGGGCCGTTGATCATGGTGGTGACCTTTGTCGGGTTTGTCGGCGGCTACACCAAAGCGGTGTTGGGCGTCGATGATGCGCTGCTGGGGGGCATCGCGGCGGCGTGCCTGGTGACATGGTTTACCTTTTTACCCTCGTTTATCTTTATTCTCGCCGGCGGGCCGTTTATTGAAACCACGCATAATAAAGTGGGATTTACCGCGCCGTTGACCGCCATTACCGCCGCGGTGGTGGGCGTTATCCTGAATCTGGCGCTGTTTTTTATCTGGCATAGCGTCTGGGGGCCATCCGGTTTCGACCCATGGTCTGCGGCCATTGCTCTCGCCGCCGCCGGGCTGCTGTTTCGCTATAAGTGGAAGCTGACCTGGGTACTGGCCGCCGCCGCCGCGGTGGGCCTTATCGTCCATATGGCGGGACTGTCCGGCGCAGGATAAGGTCGGTGTCGGGCTGAGATAGACCTGGATAGATGGGGGAGTGGGGAAGGAGGCCAGTGCCTGTGCAGGCCCTGGCCGGATGGGGAGCACTTATTTATCTACGGGAGGCTCCACCGCGAGATGCAATTGACAATATTGTTCAACTCCTTCTTTAAGCATCTTAATAATCATTAGCAGCATGGGTAAGTACGGAACGAACTTAACAAGCAGTGAGCCCGTAGTTCCGTCAAGCAGCGCCAGCGCGGCATCCACTTTCTTTTTCCATGTTTTGTTATATTCCACGCAAAAATTCTTTATATCGGCTGGCTGCGTTGAACGGGCAATCTGTTCGAGTTCTTCGATGGCGTTGAGTGCCGCTTTTATTTTCTCAATATCAGTTTGTTGTGTCATGTTAGCCTCGTAGTAACAGGAGAAAGAGGATTAACTCATTTTTACTTCCAGGTTTGTGGCTTAAAGAAAAGCCACGGTAAGGTGTAATCGTACAGCGCTTTCACCGGCATTACGGATAAGTGGAAATGCTTATCGTGCGGGCTGGCGCCATGGTAATCGCGCCATACCCATGGCTGGACAGAAGCGCTAATAATATGTTTGTTCCAGATAATGTATTTAATTCGTTTGTCTTTGCTGTCGACCAGTGCATTGACAATCGCCTGAGCATCACACCCCTGTGCGGGATCGTGCGTAATATCGATAGCCGTAACCACACCAATATTTCCATCCAACACCTGCCGAGTTGGTGTGGGCATGATGTTCATCACCAATGGTGCCATCGCTGGCCTTATTGCGGTGCGGAGCATATTGATTTATCTGATCTCTGAGTATCAGCAAACTCTTTGCGACACGCCATACCATGTTAGTTACCCTCCGGATTGAAACAGGGGTTTGAGCTGACCGGTTCTGCGCCAGGAACCATGTCCTGATAAACCGGAGATGGGGGGAGAGGATCGACTACTGCATCCGCTTTCACGCTGTTGACTTGTTGCTTCTTCAGGTTCTTCACTTGCAAAAGATAATTAAGGATAGCGTTCCAGAACGCAGACCCGCCGCTCGCCATCAAGCCAATACATAATGTCATCAGATCCGGGTGTTTAAAGGCCGAAAAACTGCCGGCGACGAAAGGTTGCGTCAAAAACGCCGTCACAATTCCGGCCACCACCGCTAATAGCTGCAGGGCAGATTTGCGTTTTCCTTCTATGACGGGATACTGCTTTTCCAGATTAAGCCAGGGAAAATACCCTTTAATAATCTCTACCACTCTTTCCGAGGCGATACTAATGGCGATCAGCATCGTAATGATGTTTTCAAGTTGCGAAGAAATGGCATCGCTCATATCACCCTCACTATTTCTGTGTTGAATAAAAATAAATGACAACGTTTTTAACAAGTGTTTACTGCACAGGAATAATTCCTGGCGGGTAAGTTTCACGGTCATTTTTTATTGTTCAGGTAGGCAAGGGGCAAGTGATAGTTTAATGATCGCGAATAATAAACTATTTGCCAGTACCTGCCAGAAATGACAATTTAACTCGAGAGCAATATTGAACCGTGAATTTAACCCGCGATAATAAATTTATCGTCGCTTTTTTGATGAGTATAACGGAGGAAACAGAGACGCCACTCATTCATATGAATGAGTGGCGTAAAAAAACTCGCCGTGCGGGCAGGGGGAAGAGAAACGGGCCCGCTCCGCGTTAGCCTGCACGCGGAGCGGAGCGGGGCGATCAGGTCGCGGGAGTTTCGCGGGTGGCCCGCGCCAGCGGGTTGCTGTCCAGTTCCAGCTGGTCGCGCAGCGCCCAGCCGCGCAGCTTGCCGGGGTTAAGCAATCCCGCCGGGTCGAGAGATTGTTTCACCGCCACCACGTCAGGGCGAATCACCCCTTGTTTGCCGTCCTCAACCTGCAGCACGTGGGGGTTGTTAATTTTGACGTCGTTATCGCGAAATATCTGCATGATCGCGTTGAGACGTTCGGGCGTGGTATAGCGCACCAGCTGCAGACCGCTGGCGGTGAGGTTGCCTTCGATATCGCGCAGAAATTCAATATGAGACATCACCTCCCCGGCGAAATGCTGTTCCATCTGTAAAATTTGCTGCGGATAGCGCTGCGGATCAAACGCGGTCTGCAGATAGGTCAGCGTATTGTCCACCTTGAGCGCATGCAGAGTGGTGTGGTTCCAGCAGTATTCCATTAACGAGCCATTGCGCGCCCGGGCCTCATCGCTGGCCTGGCGGATGGCGTTGGCCCCGCGATGGCGCTGTAACAGGCTGGCGCACACGCCTTCGCTCTCTTCGGCGATCAGGCTGATAACCGCATGCTGCCCGGCGCGGTAACGATCGTTGAGGTGGCTAAAATAGTTAGCGATCGGGGTGGCCAGCAGCGCGACCTGGCGCTTCACCAGCCCCGGCGAGCGGACGCAGGCGTTGGCATAGTTCAGGGCATCGGCGAAATCGTCAAACACGTCCAGGCGTTCTATCCACTGGTGCGCGGGAGCCAGCGCCAGCTCAACCTCAAGAATGATGCCGTTGGTGCCGTAGGCATGATGCAGCAGCAGCGCTTCGGGTGCCGGGACGGTCAGTACGCGAGGGACCGGCTCGACGGTCATCACTTTGACGCTGAGCACATTGCCGGGCGCCGCCAGCGGCCCATAGTTGATGGAGCCGATGCCGCCGAACCCGCCGCCGTAAAGGCCGCCCAGGCTCGCCAGGCGGTAGGTCGACGGCATACAGCGCAGCTCCCAGCCCGTCGGGCGGGCGGCGGTTTCGATGTCCGCCAGGCGAATGCCGGCCTGAGCCCTCACCGTGCCGTTGCCGAGGGCGACGATCTGGTTGAGCCCGGTCATATCCACCAGCATCCCTCCTTCGAGAGGGACCAGCTGTCCATAGTTGCCGGTGGCGCTGCCGCGCAAGGTCAGCGGCAGCTGATGCTGCGCGCAGGCGGCGACCAGCTGGCGCAGCTCCTCTTCATCGCGCGGGCGAACCACCGCGTCCGCCTGTTTTCCCGCCAGCTGCTCGGCGAGTACCGGACTGAACCAGTGAAAATCGCGGGAAAGCCGTTTGAGTTTCGCCGGCTGCAGGGTCCACTCCAGCGCCGGGAGTGCCTGCTGGATCGCCGCGACCGCTTGTTGACGCTGTTCATCAGTCATCATTCTTTTTCCTGTTCGTCAGCAAAACATTAATGAGATTGCACGGCTTCGCTTTCATGCCAGGCGCTGAGCGCCCGGCGCGAGACCCAGGACATCA
>ENA-UPSY01000161-UPSY01000161.1-human-gut-metagenome-genome-assembly--contig:-NODE-161-length-78106-cov-17.321034_pt1 | contig 78106 bp, 75 predicted proteins | sample MGYA00250044_ERZ773365 | MGnify/ENA primary metagenome ERZ773365 (study PRJEB29103, sample SAMN06111932) | human gut metagenome | biome: human gut; feature: ankylosing spondylitis patient; material... | reverse complement strand
CTACCAGACCACCCTCTCGCTGGGCGGCTGGCTGCCGATCAAGACCATCCGGACCATCGTCACAGAGCGGATGCAGGTGACAGTCTGCGGGACGCCGTTCGGAGTGAAGATGTTCTCAGAGGGGGCGCTGGTGGTCGGCTTTTCGGACGTGGAACGCCCCAGCGGCGGCACAGCCAATCCGGCAAAGGAAGCCGGGCTGCGCCTGGGCGACCGGGTCATCCGCATCGGCACGACCGTGACGGAGGACAATGACGCCGTCAAAGCGGCGCTGGAAGCAGCGCAGGGGCAGGCGGTGGAGGTCGTGTATATCCGGAACGGAGAGCAGCTCCGCACGGCGCTTGTGCCGGTCTGGGATGCGGCGGCAGGGCAGTGGCGGGCCGGGATGTGGGTGCGCGACTCCTCGGCCGGTGTCGGGACGCTGACCTTCGCAGACGATGCACGGGGCATTTTTGCGGGGCTTGGCCACCCCATCAGCGACAGCGACACCGGCGAGAGCATTGCACTGCGCACAGGGGAAATCGTCCCCTGCGAGATCACCGGCTGCAGCAAAGGAACAGCAGGAAGCCCCGGCGAACTGAAAGGGCATTTTCTTGGCAGCCGGGCCATCGGGAGCATCCGCATCAATGGAGAGAACGGCGTATACGGCACCACCCGCACACAGTTCGCCGGGCAGCGCATGGAGGTTGCCTTTGCGCAGGAGGTCACAACGGGCAGTGCAGAGATCTGGTCTACGGTGTCCGGTGAGACGCCGCGCCCTTATCAGGTCCGGATCGAACGGATCAGCGACGCAGACCCCAAGCGGAACATGGTCCTGCGTGTAACAGACCCGGCGCTTCTGGCGCAGACGGGCGGCATCGTGCAGGGGATGAGCGGGAGCCCCATCGTGCAGAACGGGCGGCTGGTGGGAGCAGTGACCCATGTTCTGGTCAACGACCCGACACGCGGCTACGGAATTTTTGCCCAGACCATGTTGGAACAGGCCGAAATCGCGGCGCAGAGGGCGCAGGATACAGAATCGTCAAAATGAATAAGCATCATTCGACAATGGATGCCATAATATGGCAAAAATAACCGTTGAAATCAATGGAAAAATATGGTAAAATCAAAAGCGTTAAGGGAACTGCACACTTTGGAGGAATGAACGATGGATAAAATTCGGTTTTTGATGTCGGATACCAGCGCAGAAATCACGGAAGCCTGCCGCGAAGCGCTGGAACAAAAAGGCGTGGAAGTTACGGTCGTCGAAAAGGACGGACAGAAGGTGCTTCAGAAAATGCTCTCGGTGCGGCCGCAGGTGGTGCTGCTGGACGCTTTTATGCCGGGGCTGGATGCACTGGCCGTCAAGCAGAAGTACAACGCCGCAGGCGAGCGGCACACCTCGTTTTTTGTGACGGGTGCGTTCCAGAGCGAGGAAATGGTCCAGGAATTGCTGGATGAGGGATTTGCGTACTATTTCGTCAAACCGTTTGACGAAAATGTCCTCGCCAGCCGGGTCGTGAAGGTGGCAATGGGCAAGGAAAAGCATCACCTGCCCACCAGCGTGGACAGCGATGAGCTGACCGTGACGGAGATCCTGCACCAGATCGGCGTCCCCGCCCACATCAAGGGCTACCAGTTCCTGCGGGATGCCATCCTGCTCACCATGAACGAGCCGGAGTACATCAACGCCGTGACCAAGCGGCTCTATCCAGAAATCGCCAAGAAAAACGGCACCACTGCCAGCCGTGTGGAGCGCGCCATCCGCCACGCCATCGAGGTGGCATGGGATCGGGGAGACGTGGACACCCTCAACAGCTACTTTGGCTATACCATCCATAACCTGCGGGGCAAGCCCACGAACAGCGAGTTCATTGCGATGATCGCTGATAAAATGCGGCTGGATAAGCGGCAGCGGGTGGGGTGAAATATTTCGCGGTATCGAAGTATATAAAGGAATAAATTAGAATTGCTGGAAATTTGACTTCTGTTTATCGCTATAAAAAATGTGGGATGATAGCTCCATGGCGATAAATAAGTTGAACGCAAGGCAATGGATCTCCTGTATTTATTTGGGGTGCAGTTCCCGATGCGTACAGGAGATTTTTGTCGCTGAACGACCAAAACTCAAAAATTCCCCCTTGCATTTTTCAAAAGTTGTGCTATAATATTTAAGCAATCGTTTCCAAGGCCGCTCGTGGGGGTAGCTGATATTGAAGGTTGTGATGGGCACATACATTGATAATATGGCCCCAATACGTCAGAACCAGAAATGAGGTGAAAAAGAATGAAGCAGGGTATCCATCCGAATTACGTTGACTGCACCATCACCTGCGCATGCGGCAACGTCATCAAGACCCGTTCCACCAAGCCTGAGATCCACGTCGAAGTTTGCTCCAAGTGCCATCCTTTCTACACTGGTAAGCAGAAGCTGGTCGACACCGGCGGACGTGTTGAGCGCTTCAACAAGCGCTTCGGCCGTAAGTAATTTTACTGGTCTTTTCCAAAGCGCCGTCTCCCTTGCGGAGGCGGCGCTTTTTTGCGTACCGTGGCAGAAAAGTGCGAACGGCGGAACCTTTCGGAACTTACACGACTTTATCTTATTTTCATCACATTTGCAGACTAAAATAAACCAGCAACGAAATCCATCGCGTTCTGCGCGGCCTTTGAGAGGAGCGTTATTTGTGATCGAAGTTTCTCATCTTACCAAAAAATACGGGAGCCGTCTGGCGGTAGAGGATGTTTCCTTTGCAGTGGCAGACGGCGGCATCTGCGGCTTGCTGGGGCCGAACGGCGCGGGCAAGTCCACCATCATGAACATCCTCACCGGGTATCTGTCCGCTACCAGCGGGCAGGTCACGGTGGCGGGGCACCCGCTGCCGGAGGAGGCCGATGCGGCAAAGAAGTGCGTCGGCTATCTGCCGGAGCAGCCGCCCCTTTACCCGGAGATGACGGTGCAGGAATATCTGGACTTTGCGGCCGAGCTCAAGGGCGTCAAAAAGGCCGAGCGGAAAGAGCAGGTGCGCAGCGCAGCCCGCCGCACCGGGCTGGAAAAGGTTCTGACCCGGCTCATCCGCAGCCTCTCCAAGGGCTACCGGCAGCGGGTGGGCATCGCGCAGGCGCTGCTTGGCAGCCCGAAACTCATCATCCTCGATGAACCCACCGTCGGCCTGGACCCGGCGCAGGTCATCGAGATCCGCAAACTCATCCGGGAGCTGGGGCAGGCCCACACGGTCATCTTGTCCAGTCATATTCTGAGCGAGGTGCAGGCGGTCTGCCAGCAGGTGCTGATCCTGTCCAAAGGCAGGCTGGCGGCATCGGGCAGTCTGCAGGAGCTGACGGCGGACGGCAGGAGTCTGGAAGAAGTCTTCCTGGAACTGACCGGCGGCGAGACCGAGGAGAGCACAGGGGAGGAAGACGAATGAACGCCATTTTCAAGCGGGAACTCCGCAGCTATTTCCACGGGATGCTTGGCTATCTGCTCACCGCCTTTCTGCTGGCGTCGTCGGGCATCTATTTTCTGGCGCTGAACCTCGGCTACGGCCTGACGGATTTCAGCTACTATACGCTTTACCGCACGATCTTCATGCTGCTGCTCTACATTCCGGTCCTGACCATGCGGTCGCTGGCCGAAGAGCGCCGCAGCCGCACCGACCAGCTGTTGCTGACCAGCCCGGTCTCCGTCTGGGGCGTGGTGCTGGGCAAGTTCTTCGCGATGTGCGCCGTGTTTGCGCTGCCGTGCCTTGTGGATGCCGTGATGATCCTCATCCTCTGGGCACTGGGCGGCACAGTCACCGCGCTGGCCGCAAACTTCGCGGGTCTGCTGTGTTATTTTCTGCTGGGCTGTGCGGCCATTGCCATCGGTGAGTTCCTCTCCGGCCTGACCGAAAACCCCATCATTGCAGCGGTGGCGGGCTTCTCGGTGCTGCTGCTGGCCTATATGATGCCCAGCCTGCGCAGCCTGTTCAATGCGGGCAGCGCGGTGGCGCTGGTCGTCTTTGTGGGCATTGCGGGCGCAGCATCGCTCCTTGCCGGGCTGCGCACCCGGAGCTTTGTTCTGGGGTGTCTGGCCTTTGCAGTGTGCTGCCTGGGGCTGACGGGCCTTTTCCTCGTGAAGAGCGCCTGGCTGACCGAGGCGTTCAGCGCGGTGCTGAGCGCCCTGTGTCTCTTCACACCCTTTGAAGATTTTGTCAACAACAGCTTTTCCATCCCGACGCTGGTCTATTACCTGACCGTGACGGCGGTGTTCCTGTTCCTCACGGCGCAGGGCATTGAAAAGCGTCGCTGGAATTAAAGGAGGTGCGCAGCGATGAAGTTCTTCCCCAAAGATAAGACGGCCCTGAATGGGCGGGTGTTCCGCAGCGGCCTCTATTCCGCCGCTATCACGGCGGCCGTCCTGGTTCTGGCCGTGCTGGTGAACCTGCTGGTGCGGGCCCTCCCGGCCAAATACACCACGTTCGACCTCTCGGAGGCCGGGCTGTATACCCTCAGCGACAGTTCCGCGCAGGTGGCGCAGGGCCTAACGCAGGATGTAACCATCTACTACCTCTGCGAGACCGGCAATGAGGACCAGATCATCTCCAAGCTCCTGGACAAATACGCATCCGAGAGCGGCCATATTACCTGGGAAATCAAGGACCCGGCCATCTACCCGACCTTTGCAGCCCAGTACGGCGCACAGGATGCTGCGTCTGGAAGTCTGATCCTGGTCTCCGGGGAGCAGAGTGTCGTGCTGGACGCCTCCGACCTCTACGATTATGACTATTCCGACTACTACACCACCGGCAGCTATCGTGTGACGTTCTCCGGCGAGAGTAAGATCACCTCGGCCATCTACCGCCTGACCAGTGGGGAACAGAAACACGCCTACTACACCACCAACCACGGGGAGCAGGCCCTGACCGACACGCTGACCGATGCACTGGAAAATCAGAACCTCTCCCTCACGGCGCTGGACCTGCTTTCCAGCGGCAGCGTCCCGGAGGACTGCGACCTGCTCATCATCAACGTCCCTGCACAGGACTTTGCCTCGGCGGGCGCTCTGGTGGATGAGATGAGCCTTCTGCGCAGCTACCTGAGTGCAGGCGGCAAAGTTCTGCTCACGACCGATACCTATTATAATACGCCCAATCTGGACGCTGTGATGGCCGAATTCGGCCTGACCCGCGCCGAGGGGCTGGTGGTCGAGGGCGATTCCGGCCACTTCATGAACGGCTACCCCTACTATCTGCTGCCGGACTACACCAGCCCCACCGAGACCACAGCGCTGGAGGGCGTGGATACCAGCCGCCACGTTCTGCTCCAGATGGCGCAGGGCATCACCCTGACTGAGACGGAGAATGTGACCGCAGAAGCGTTGCTCACCACCTCCGATGCGGCCTACAGTAAGGCGGCCGGGTACGAGATGACCACGGTGGAGAAAGAGGACGGCGACACGGATGGTCCCTTCACGCTGGCAGCCTACGCCCGCAATACAGCCACCGAGGCAGAGGTCATCTGGATCAACTGCGGCAACATGGACAACGAGAGCGCGTATCAGGTCGTGCCCGGCAACTGTACCTTCCTGCAGGGCTGTGCGTCCTCGCTGGCGGGGCAGGTCGGCAGTGTGCTGATCGACTCCAAGGCGCTGGAAGCTGCCCCCATCAGCGTTTCCAGTGCACAGGCGGCGGTGCTGGGTCTGGTGTTCATCCTGATCCTTCCGGCAGCGCTGCTGGCGGCGGGCGCTGTCGTGGTCATCCTGCGGCGCAGAAAGTGAGGCCCGCATGAAAACGAAACAGCGCACCCTCATCGTTCTGCTGGTTCTGGTCTTTCTGGCGGGCGGGGCCTTCGCAACCCTGACGGTGAAGAACGCGCAGGCCGCACAGGCCGAAAGCGCTGCGGCAGAGGGCACCATCCCGCTGTCCTCCTTTGCGGCGGACGACCTGACCGAACTTGCGGTCACGTACAACGGCGAGACGAATACCCTGACGGTTGCAGGTGGTAGCTGGACGCTGGCCGAAGACCCGGCCTATCATCTGGACGCCACCACCTGCAACACGATGGTCACCGCCCTGTCGGCGCTGAACGCCAAACGCCAGCTGACCGAAGAACCCGGCGAGGACTACGGCTTCACGGATGCGAGCCTGACCGTCACGGTCACAGCGGCAGGGGAGACGAATACCTTCACCTTTGGGGCGGAGAATGCCGCCACGGGGGATATCTACCTGAAAAAGGCCGGGGACGATGCCCTGTATACGGTGGCGGCGTCCAAGGCGGCCTGCTTTGCGCTGAGCCGCGCTGAACTGTTCGGTGCCTTCAACCCGGCGGGGCTGACCCGTTCGGCCATCGAATCCGTCACCCTTGTCTGCGGAGACGAGCCGTTCACCTTGACGGCGGTTTCGGAAGCCGCAGAGTCCGACCGTTCGGCCGACTCCGAAAGCGACAGCACGGCGTACACCACGGTCTGGCGGCTGGCCGATGCACCGGACGCGGAGCTGGACGAAACGCAGGTCAGCAGCCTGCTTTCGGCCCTCAGCAGCTACGTCACGGCGCAGGATCCCCACGGCGATGCGTCCGGCATGAAGCAGCTGGCTGCAGCCACGGTCCGCACAGCGGACGGCGAACAGACGCTGACCTATTACGAGGGCACGGACGGCTATTATCTGACCGTGTCGGGGGACACGTCTCTCTATACGGTGGATGCCGCCACGGTGCAAACAGTTTGCACCGCAAAGGACCGTTACAAAGCGGCTTCGTGAAACAAAAGTTCATCTGCCAGTCCTTTTTGAGCCCGGAAGTTTCCCGCAGGGGAGCCTCCGGGCTTTTTGATGTTCCGGCCCGGTTTTTGCCCGGTGCGTAAAGTTTGGGCAAACTGTGTCAGAGCGATTGACATTTGTACGGAAATTGTATAAGATAGACACGAACAGGGGGAGAGACTGCGCAATTTGTCACCCAAGGCACGGCGCGTGGGGACCGATCGCCCTGGTACGAGGGATGGGGACACGAGCCCTGTCTTTTTTCGTATCTGAGTTTAAGGAGGATTTGGTATCAATATGGACAATTCGGTGATCGTTTCACTGCGGGATATCGTAGTGGAGTTTGACGGCCAGCGCATTCTGGACGGATTGAATCTCGATATCCATGACAAAGAGTTCGTTACACTGCTGGGTTCTTCCGGCTGCGGCAAGACCACGACCCTGCGGCTGATCGCAGGCTTTTTGGAGCCGAATTCCGGCAAAGTTCTGCTCAAGGGCGAGGATATCACCGGTGTGCCGCCCTACAAGCGCCCGGTGAACACGGTGTTCCAGAAGTATGCGCTTTTCCCGCATCTGAATGTGTTCGAGAACGTGGCCTTCGGCCTGCGGCTGAAAAAGATGGACGAAGAGACCATCCGCCGCAAGGTGCGCGATATGCTGGAAGTCGTGGGCCTGAAAGGCTTTGAGCGCCGCAGCATCGGCCAGATGTCCGGCGGTCAGCAGCAGCGCGTGGCCATCGCTCGCAGCCTGGTCAACGAACCGGAGATCCTGCTGCTGGACGAGCCTCTGGGTGCACTGGACCTCAAGCTGCGCAAGGAGATGCAGCTGGAACTCAAGCGCCTGCAGCGCGAGATGAACATCACGTTCATCTATGTCACGCACGACCAGGAAGAGGCCCTGACCATGTCCGACACCGTCGTCGTCATGAACGGCGGCAAGGTGCAGCAGATCGGCACCCCGGAGGATATCTACAACGAGCCGAAGAATGCCTTTGTGGCGGACTTCATCGGCGACTCCAACATCGTGGACGGTGTGATGCACAAAGACTTCCTCGTCTCCTTCTCCGGCGTCCAGTTCCCGTGCGTGGACCGCGGCTTTGCCCGTGAGCAAAGTGTGCAGGTCGTCGTCCGCCCGGAGGACATCGAGGTCGTTTCGCCGATGGAAGGCCAGCTGGTGGGCGTTGTCAACGACGTCATCTTCAAGGGCGTCCACTTCGAGATGCACGTCGATGTGGAGGGCCGCGAGTGGCTCATCCATTCCACCCGTGCCTGCACCCCCGGCGAGACCATCGGGATGCGCATTGGCCCCAACGAGATCCACATCATGGCGCGTTCGTGAGGGGTGAGCCGAAATGATGAAGATTTACGATCGAAAGCTCGCGTATCCCTACTTTGTATGGATGACGCTTTTCACGGTGGTGCCCCTCATCATCGTGGTGTATTATGCCCTGACGGACAGCGACGGCAATTTTACCCTGAACAACCTGCTCTCCATCAGCGGCTACGGCTCGGTGTTCGCGCGCAGCCTGCTGCTGGCCCTCATCGCTACGGTCATCTGTCTGATCATCGCGTTCCCCGTCGGCTATTTTCTCTCCCGCCTGCGGGTGAACAAGCAGCATATCATGCTGATGCTGGTCATGCTGCCCATGTGGATGAACTTTCTGCTCCGCACCTATGCGTGGATGGGCCTGCTCAGTGTCAACGGCCCGGTCAACGCGGTGCTGGGTGCCTTCGGCCTTGGCCCCTACACCATGCTGAATACCTCCGGTGCGGTGGTGCTGGGCATGGTGTACAACTACGTGCCCTATATGATCCTGCCGCTCTACACCAGCATGACCAAGATCGACCAGAGCATCGTGGAGGCGGCGCAGGACCTGGGCGCTTCCACCACACAGACCCTGCTGCGGGTGCTCATCCCCATGAGTGTGCCCGGCATCAGCACCGGCATCACGATGGTCTTCGTCCCGGCGGTGTCCACCTTCGTCATCAGCCGGATGCTGGGCGGCGGTTCCAACCTGCTGATCGGCGACCTGATCGAGATGCAGTTCCTCGGCAACAGCTACAACCTGAACGTCGGCTCGGCCATGAGCCTGGTGCTGATGATCATCGTTCTGCTGTGCATGAGCTTTACTTCGAGCTTCGACGAGGATGAAATGGAGGGGATGTCCTGATGAAAACGAAACATCTCCGCCTGATGCAGCGGGTCTATATCATCCTGTTTTTCTGCTTCATGTATCTGCCCATCGCGTATATGATCGTGTTCAGCTTCAACCAGAGCAAGGGCTATGCGCTGTTCACCGGGTTTACGCTCAAGTGGTACACCAGCCTGTTCCACAACGCCTCCATCCTGCGGGCGCTGGCCGTCTCGGTGGAAGTGGCCCTCATCTCGGCCGTCATCGCCACGATCCTGGGCACGGCGGCTTCGCTGGGCATCGCCTCCATGGGTCGCAAGAGCCGCCTTGTGGTGACGAACATCACCTATATCCCGGTCGTCAACCCGGAGATCATCACCGGCATCTCGCTGATGCTGCTCTTTGTGGCCTACCAGCGTTTTGCGGGCCGGGTGGAGTTCCTGCCCGATACCATCATGGGCCTGCCCACGCTGCTCATCGCGCACATCGCGTTCAACGTGCCGTATGTCATCTTCAACGTCACGCCCAAGCTCAAGCAGCTGGACGTCAAACTGTATGAGGCGGCTCTGGACCTCGGCTGTGACCCCAGGCAGGCGTTCTTCAAAGTCATCCTGCCGGAGATCAGCCCCGCCATCCTGTCGGCTTTCCTCATCTGCCTGACCTACTCCATTGATGACTTCATGATCTCCTACTTCAACTGCGGCACGGTGGAGACCCTGCCCATCGCCATCTACTCCATGACTCGCAAAAAGGTCAGCCCGGAGATCTACGCCCTGTCTACCATCATGTTCGTGGTCATTCTGACCATCATCCTGATCTCCAACGCCATGGAGAGCCGCGGCTACCGCCGGGACCAGAAGGCACTGAGAGGGGAGGATGCCGCATGAAACAGATGAAGCGCATAGTGCTTTTACTGCTGACGGTGGTGTTTGCCGTCAGTCTGCCGCTTTCGGCGTTTGCCGCCGGGACCATCGAGGTCACGGAAGATGTTTCCGTTTCGGATGATTACGACTGGACCCGTTTCAAGGGCCAGAACGTCACCCTGAACGTCTACAACTGGGGTGAGTATATCTCCAACGGCTCGGACGACAGCGTAGACGTGGTGGATGCCTTCCAAAAGCTGACCGGCATCCACGTCAACTACACCACCTTTGATTCCAATGAGTCGCTCTACGCCAAGCTGAAATCCGGCGCAGCGGATTACGATGTCATCATCCCGTCGGACTATATGGTTGCCAAGATGATCTCGGAGGGGATGCTTGCAAAGCTGAACTTTGACAACATTCCCAACTTCCAGAACATCGACGAAGTCTACCGCAACGCCGACTACGACCCCGCCAATGAATACACGGTGCCGTATATGCTCTGCACCACCGGCATCATCTACAACACCACCATGGTGGACAAAGCACCCGCCAGCTGGGCCGACCTGTGGGATGAACAGTACGCCGGAAACATCCTGATGTTCAACAACAGCCGGGATGCGTACGCCATCGCGGCATTTGCCACCGGCCACAGCATCAACCCCCAGTCCACCGAGGAAGTGGACGAGGTGGTCGATCACCTCAAAGCACAGAAACCGCTGGTCCAGGCCTACGTCATGGACGAGATCTTCGATAAGATGATCGGCGGCGAGGCGGCCATCGGCGTCTATTATTCCGGCGACGCCATCACCATGATCGACGACAACCCCGACCTGGCCTGGGTCTTCCCGGAGGAGGGCAGCGTCCTTTCGGTGGACAGCATGTGCATCCCCGCCACCAGCGAGAAGCAGGAAGCCGCCGAGATGTTCATCAACTTCATGTGCGAAGTGGACATCGGCAAGGCCAACGCCGAATACATCGGCTACACCACCCCCATGCAGGCCGTGTGGGAGGTGCTGGACGAGGACCTGAAGTACAGCGAGATCGCCTTCCCTTCGGAGGAGATCGAAGCGAAGGAAAAGGTCTTCACCGCCCTGAGCGATGAGGTCAACAGTGAGCTGGACGTCAAGTGGAGCGAGATGAAGAGCTACGACGAGAGCGGCAGCGGCATCGTTTTCCTGATGCTGCTTCTGGCCATGGTCGCGCTGGCCTGCTTCAACATCTGGCGCAAGCTGCGCAAAAAATCGCGGAACATGTATTGATCCATGCAGGCTGCGCCGCAAACGGTGCGGCCTGTTTTTGATAGAGAGGATATTTTTACCATGGAACTGAACCACTTTACTGAAACTGCGACCGTTCTGAACGCCGACTGTGATTTTCACCGGAAGCTCAAACCCAGCGCCCTGTTCCGCTATGTGGAGCAGGCTGCGGCGGATCACGCCCGCGCCTACGGCATGGACGACGATTTCTTTGCCGCCCGCCACACGACGTTTCTGGTGGGCAAGCAGGCCGTGGAGGTCTACCGGATGCCCACCCGCGGCGAGAAGATCACGCTGGATACCGCCTGTGAGCCTTGCAAAAAAGGCTCGATGAAGCGGATCACCCACATCCTCGACGGGGCCGGGAAGGAGCTGGCCCTCGTGGACTGCCGCTGGATTGTGGTGAACACCGAAATGGGGCACATCATGCGGCAGCCCAGCTGGTGCACCCCCAACTACGAAAACGAGAATGTGGAAGAGGAGCTGCCCCAGCTGGTGCACAAATGCAAGGAGCTGACCCCGGCGGGCAGCTGGACGGCCAGCTACTCGCTGTGCGACCTGAACGGCCATGTGAACAACTCGTTTTATCTGGACATCGCCTGCGACGCCCTGCCGTTAGAGGCGCTCCGGAAGGGCCCGCTGCGCTTCGCCTCCATCAAGTACCACCGCGAGATCCCGATGGGGGCGCAGGTGGCGGTGGCCTATGCGCCGTCGGCCGACGGCTGGTATGTGGTGGGCCGCCGGGACGAGCACATAGCCTTTGAGTGTTATCTGGAATTTTCCAGCGAAGCGGCTGAGAATGCCTGAGAAAAGAATTACAAAAAAATTACAAAAACTTTCGCAAAACCCCTTGCAAAATGATTTCAAAAGAGTTACAATATGGTTACAAGAAGAGCGAAAGCTCTTCTGCGTGAAATCTTTTTCTTCTTGTTATCCGTGGATATCGGGTACGCACCGCTCCTCCTCCGGCTGTTCTCCTTCGCAGCTGTTGGTGCGCACCGCACAGGCGATATCCTCGCTTCGTGTGCAAAAGAGCTCGCTTCCGTTCGGGGGCGGGCTTTTTTGCGCCCCAGGCCCGCAGCAGGGGAGAACGGCCCGCATTTTCGGGAATAAAGTGTTACTTTCCGCCGTTTTCTTAGACAAAGTGTCTGGTTTTCGCAAGGACAGTTTTGGAAAGTTTGTTTTGCGAAATGCTTGCGTTTGTGCCGGTTTGTGTTACAATAGGTGCAAGCATTTTTAGCATCTTCCAGGCACGATAAGTGAAATGAATTTGCCGCCGTTTCTACGGGCTGCACGAGAGAAAAGGAGTTTAAGTATGGCATATTTCTATGAAGAACCTTCCCGCACCTTTGGTGAGTACTTGCTGATCCCCGGCTATTCTTCTTCGGAGAATGTCCCCACGGCGGTCAGCCTGAAGACCCCGCTGGTCAAGTACCGCAAGGGCGAGGAAGAATGCCCGCTGGAAATGAACATCCCCATGATCAGTGCCATCATGCAGGCAGTCTCCGGCGACAAGCTGGCGATCGCGCTGGCACGCGAGGGCGGCGTTTCCTTTATCTATGGCTCCCAGAGCATTGAGAACGAGGCAGCGATGGTCCGCCGCGTCAAGAGCTATAAGGCCGGCTATGTCGTCTCCGACTCCAATCTGGCCCCGACGGCCACCCTGCACGATGTGCTGGAGCTGAAGGCCCGCACCGGCCACTCCACCATTGCCGTCACTGCCGACGGCACCCCCAACGGCAAGCTGCTGGGCATCGTGGCCTCCCGCGATTACCGCGTCAACCACACCCCCGATGACGCCTCCGTCACCACCTTCATGACCCCCATCGAAAAGCTGGTCACGGCCCCGGAAAATACCTCCCTGCATGACTGCAACAATATCATCTGGGACAACAAGATCAACACGCTGCCTCTGGTGGATGCCGAGGGCAACCTGAAGTATTTCGTCTTCCGCAAGGACTACGACTCCCACAAGAAGAACGCCAACGAGCTGCTGGACGCCAACAAGAGCTATGTCGTGGGTGCCGGCATCAACACCCGTGACTACGCCGAGCGTGTTCCCGCTCTGGTGGAGGCCGGTGTGGACGTCCTCTGCATCGACTCTTCCGAGGGCTATTCCGAGTGGCAGAGCCGCACCATCGGCTGGATCCGTGAGCACTACGGCGACACCGTCAAGGTCGGCGCAGGCAATGTGGTCGATGCAGAAGGCTTCCGCTTCCTGGCAGAGGCAGGTGCCGACTTCGTGAAGATCGGCATCGGCGGCGGCTCCATCTGCATCACCCGCGAGACCAAGGGCATTGGCCGCGGCCAGGCTACCGCTGTCATCGAGGTCGCCAAGGCCCGCGATGAGTATTATAAAGAGACCGGCATCTATGTGCCCATCTGCTCCGATGGCGGCATCGTCCACGATTACCACATCACCCTGGCGCTGGCCATGGGCGCAGACTTCGTCATGCTGGGCCGCTACTTTGCCCGCTTTGACGAGAGCCCCACGAACAAGGTTCGCATCAATGGCCAGTATATGAAGGAGTACTGGGGCGAAGGCTCCAACCGCGCCCGCAACTGGCAGCGCTATGACCTCGGCGGCTCCACCAAGCTGAGCTTTGAGGAAGGCGTGGACAGCTATGTCCCGTATGCAGGCCCCCTGTCCGATGGCGTCCAGACCACGCTGTACAAGGTCAAGAGCACCATGTGCAACTGCGGTGCTCTCTCCATCCCGGAGCTGCAGCAGAAGGCAAAGCTGACGGTCGTTTCCTCCACTTCCATCGTGGAGGGCGGCAGCCATGACGTCATGCTGAAGAACGCGACCCCCAACATCATGAATGGCTAAGTATCATTGAATCGAACGGCTGCTTCCCGGCTTCTGGAAGCAGCCGTTTTTTCTGGTTTGGAAAAAAGATTTTGCCTGCATCCGCCGGAATTTTACAAAACCTCTTGCACCCATCCGGGAAAGATGCTATCATGGTACAAACACCCTGTCATGACAGGGTGGAAGAGCTCCGCGCCGCACCTGAGATGCAGACCGGGCCGGGGCGTTATTTCAGCAGCCGCCCGGTATCGGCCGCTGTATGGATATGAAGAGAGGAAACTTTCATGGACGAGATCAAAGTTGTTCCGTATATTCCGGATGAAGATTACGATAACCCTGCCATGGTCGTGGATTTCTACGAGTTCACGATGGCCAACTGCCTGTTCCTGCACGGCTTCAAGGATACGACGCTGGTGTTCGATATGTTCTTCCGCAAGAACCCCGACAACCAGGGCTATTCCATCAGCGCAGGCCAGCGCAAGCTGACGCGCTTTTTGCTGAACTATCACTTCAACGAGCAGGATATCTGCTGGCTGCGCACCAAGGGCATGAGCGAGGAGTTCTGCGAGTATCTGCGCACCTACCGCTGGCAGGGCGACATGTACGCTCTGCCCGAAGGCACGGTCTGCTATCCCCATGTGCAGATGGTCCGCATCGAGTGCGACCTTGTGGGCGCTATCCTCATCGAGACCTATCTGCTGCAGACCATGAACTTCCACAGCCTGATCGCCACCAAGGCGACCCACGTCACCGGTCTGAACACCCACACCCCCCGCAGCGTCATGGAGTTCGGCACCCGCCGCGCCCAGGGCGAGAGCGCGGGCAACGACGGCGCGTATGCAGCCGTTCTGGGCGGCTGCATCGGCACCGCCAACTGCCTGGCCGAGATGAAGTATGGCTCGGAGGTCAAGGCCGTCGGCACGGTGGCCCACAGTTTCATCGAGTTCTTCCCGACTGAGTTCGATGCTTTCAAGGCCTTTGCCGATACCTATCCGGATTCCGTCAGCCTCCTGCTGGATACCTATAATATCATGGAGAGCGGTCTGCCCAACCTCATCAAGCTGGACGACTACCTCATCGAAAAGTATCCCAACGACCCCAGCCGCCGCGTCAAGAGCGCCCGCATCGACTCCGGCGACCTGGCCCGCGGCTCCAAGCGCCTGCGCAAGGCGCTGGACGCAGCAGGGAAGCCTTACATCAAGCTGGTGGCGTCCAACGGTCTGGACGAAAAGAAGATCGCCAACATGGAGCTGTATGAGCATGCCCACTTCGATTCCTACGGTGTCGGCGAGAACCTCATCACCTCGGCTTCCGACCCCGTCTTCGGCGGCGTGTACAAACTGGTGGCCGTCAAGCGCCCGGATGGAACCTATCAGCCCAAGATGAAGTGTTCGGATTCTGCCAGCAAGGCCATCATCCCCGGCAAAAAGATGCCGTGGCGTCTTTACGATGAAAACGGCCAGGCACAGTGCGACCTGATCGCCATGGATGGTGAGAAGATCGAGGCAGGCAAGCCTGTCACGATGGTCAATCTGGATTCTGACGCCATCGAGCGCACCGTGACCATCACCCCCACCAAGGTGAAAAAACTGCTGGTGCCGCACATCCTCCACGGCGAGCTGGCCATGGAGCTGCCCTCCATCGCAGAGAAAAAGGCCTACATCGCCCGCCAGCTGACCGATGAGACCTGGGAGAGCGAGCTGCGCCTGGAGTGCCCCCACAAGCACTACGTCAACATGACCCCCGCCGTCGCCGAGTGCCGCTCCCGCATGTATGCCGAGCTGCATGGCGGCAAGGTATAACTTGACAAATCGGGATTTCTATTGTATGATATGAATTGCCGTTTGCAGCTCTTGCAGCGGCAGTTCATTTAGAAGCCACTGTGGTGAAATTGGCAGACACGAGGGACTTAAAATCCCTTTCTGGCGACAGAGTGCGGGTTCAAGCCCCGCCGGTGGCATGAGAAAGCTCAGAATTGTTCGTTGATTCGAATGATTCCGGGCTTTTTTCTTTTTGTTCCATTTTCTGGAAGTGCTGAGCGGGCGAGAGGGATTTTTCGCAAAAAAAGGAGGAGTCTCTCTCGTGCGTAACCGTGATTTAAGACCCACTGCCAAGGCAAACCCCACCATCCAACAGGCCTTTGAAAGGTTCCAAAAGTACAACCGGCTCAAGAATCTTTCCCAAGGCTCACTCGACTTCTACGCCGCTAAGGGCAGAAGCTTCTTTTGGTTTCTGGGGGATACGGAACAGCCCATCCATACCATCACAGAGGAAACGGTGGAGGACTATATCTTCTATATGAAGGACCAGAAGCTTCACGATACGACCATCAATACGAACCTCCGCATGGTGCGTGCGTTTTTGTACTGGTGTATGGAGAAAGGGTATCTGGAGCAATTCTCTATCAAGCTGGTGCGGGCAGATGATCCAATCAAAGAACCCTACACCACCGACGAGCTGCAGAAGCTGCTGAAGGAACCGGACTGCAAGACGTGCTCCTTTGCTGAATACCGCAACTGGGTCATTGTCAACTTCCTGCTTGGTACCGGCTGCCGTGCATCCACGCTGCTCAACCTGCAGATCGGAGATTTGGATCTTTCCGCCGGGACAGTGTTTTTCCGCCACATGAAAGCGCGCAATCAGCAGATCGTACCCCTCTCAAAGGCATTGGTCAGGATCATGGAGGACTATCTGGAGCATCGTACCAGCGACCCTACAGCCCCGTTGTTTGTCTCGGAGTATGGAAACCAGATGACCCTGAATTCGCTCGGTAATGCGATTTGGAATTATAATCATAGCAGAGGCGTGGAGAAAACATCGATGCATCTATTCCGCCATACCTACGCCAAGCTGTATATCCAAGCTGGCGGCGACCCGTTCCGTCTGCAAAAGCTGCTGGGCCACGCGGACCTTACGATGACCCGACGGTATGTTGCGCTGTATGCGGACGACCTGAGAGCCAACTATGACGCCCTGAACCCGCTGGAACAGATGAGCCATGGAAAGCAACGGGGTGAAAAAATCGGGATGAAACGGGAAAGGTGAAGGAGTGTGGCGGCTTCTTTGCAGTGAATGTGTATATGAATTTGCAACTCTGCAATGTTGATGAAATTGAACGAAAATGCGATATAAATTGATGATTTCAGAGATGCAAAGTTGAGTGGTCGCTGCAAGGATGAAGTGGGAAGGACCAATCGGTGCAGAAAGAGAAGTTCATGAAATGTTTATAAAATGGAGCGTGACAATTACTGCCGACGATGCTATAATGACCTTACCCCCGGAATGTTTCGTATGAAGCCCAGAAGTGAAGATGATGTCTCCGAGGGCCATTACGCGGACTCACAGTGATGGACTGCGTAACATATTTTATCTGTTCGTCGAGGTTCAGGATACTGAGCCTCACCTTAGACGAATGGAGGTCTCAGCCTAAGGCGAGACGCATGATTAGATAGAGTAGTTTCCCAGAAGCTGTATTCTGCCGGTGTACGGTATGAGTGCGGCTTGGGAGTTCTATCTTTTTGTGCGTCTTTTTTTGTTGCCATTTTTAGGAGGTGCACGATGTAGCGTAAAAAAATATAAAAGCATTCCATAATCATAAACGAATATAAAGGAGAAAACCATGAGTTTTTTAAGTTTCTTTCCGCAAATCCCTACCGTGACCACTGCTTCAGCTGCGCCGGTCTACCATGGAGGCATGATTCCGTGTCTGGGAGATGTGGAGCCGGTAAATACCCGGTGGCTTATTAAAGGATACTTCCCGATGGGTGCTGTGTCGGTCGTGGCAGGTCCCGGCGGCGTGGGCAAGGGCGTATTCATGGCGGATGTAGTGGCTGCCGTAACGACCGGGCGCCCCACGATGCTCTTCCCTGATGCTGCAGTTGCACAGGGGAATGTTTTAGTACTTATGAAATTCTAAAATCACTCCAAAAAAGAGTGCGCATTATAGGAAACTCCGAACAGATCATTTCGGTGTGTTATTGAATCTCCTGTTCCAGCTCATCGAACAGCGCACAGGAAAAGAACTGACCAAGCGTGATATCAAGGCCATCACAGAGCTTTTTGATGGTAGCGATGGATACACGCTGACGGGATGGGTCGAGCATACTATATACCGTAGATGGTGTTACACCGGCGCGGGTCGCTAACTCGTTGGGTCGTATCCCACGCTGGTCGCAGAGTTGTTCAAAGCGTTTGGCAACGGCATCTTTTACAGTCATGATGAAGTTCACCTCACCATGATAGTATAGAAGTTTGTGCAGTTTGGTATACGCAGTTGCGTAGATTACAAGAATGTTTTATAATACAAGGAGATACGCGATTGCGTAATGATAAAAGATGCATCTGCCGACAAAATAAAAAAGTATCCCCCACAGTGAAAATGGAGGATACCGATCTTTTGACGTTGTTGTCTGAATTCTCTTCTTATTTTATCATGGTTATATCTGGGATTCAATAGGTATCTCAACAAATGTATCCCATTTGACCTTAGAAAAAACATCGCAGAAGCCAAAACTTTATTGCACCTTGCCCAGTTCTGCATGAAAAATCCAGCTAAAAAAGAGGGTGGATAAAATAAGTGGTCAGATGGGTGTCTAAGCTATAAGGAGGAGACAGCAATGGCACGACGGGGAGAAAACATTCGCAAACGCAAAGATGGTCGCTGGGAAGGGCGCTACATCAAAGCGCGTACATCAGAAGGCAAAATTCAGTGGGGCTACGTCTACGGAACGGCCTACGCAGAGGTCAAACGTGTGCTGATTCAGAAGAAAGCAGAAGCGGGTTTCTACAACCTGAAACGAACCGACCTGACCTTTGAAGCACTCGCCGAGGTATGGCTGCACTCCCAGCGGAACAGCATAAAAGAATCCACCTATGCGCATTATTCGTACACACTGCACAAGTATCTTCTCCCTATTTTGGGCAAAGTGCTCGTTGCTTCCCTTGACGAAAGCTTTCTGGAACAGGCCATGCAGCAGATTATTGCGCCCGCAGATGCCGTACACAAACCGCTGGGAAACTCTTCTGCACGGGAATGTCTCTCGATGCTACGCCGTATATGCAAGTATGCCGCGCATCTACGCCTGATCTGTCCAATGGAGCTGGAAGTGGCGCTACCAAAAGCCACCGATAAAATTTCTGCGCCTCTCTCCCCGGCGGAACAGCAGCGGCTTTATCAGTATGTACAGTCGAACCCCACGCCTCGCAAGATCGGCTTAATGCTGGGGCTGGAATTGGGTCTGCGTATTGGTGAGATCTGCGGCCTGCAATGGGGCGATTTCGACCTGAAACTTGGAACACTGAAAATCAACCGGACAGTCTGCCGAATTTCCTGTGGAAACGGCCATACAAAGGTGGTCATCCAAACACCGAAAACCCGCACCTCCTGCCGGGAAATTCCAATCCCGAAACAGCTGCTTATGATGCTGAAAAAGCTGCACGGAAATGCCAGCTATTCTACATGGTTTCTATCTGGCAACGAGTCCAAACCCACAGAGCCACGATGCTATCGGAAAAGTATCAAGGCATATCTGAAACAGGCGGCTGTCCGGCAAGTACGTCCGCACACGCTGCGCCACACATTTGCAACGACCTGTTTGCAGGCAGGGTGCGATGTAAAGACCCTAAGCGAACTGTTGGGACACGCCAATGCTAACATCACCCTGCAGCGCTATGTGCATTCTGACCTGACCCGAAAGCGCCGGGAGATGAACCGGATATTCTCCCATCAGGTGTCTATAAAGGGTGAAAAGGCGCTGAATCTGATGGAATAGCGTTCGATTTTGGCCACTGTCTTTCATTTTCACTGTAGAGGATACCCCTTTATCGCGGGAAGGGGTGAACAGAGTGGCATTGCGTCTGTTTGAGCACAACGAAAAAGCATATCATGCGGCAGTCCGGATGATGGAGCAGTACGGCAAGGCTGCGATTGTCCACCCGACCGGTACCGGAAAAAGCTATATTGCGTTCAAGCTGATCGAGGACAACCCGGAGGAGATTGTGATCTGGCTTTCTCCCAGTGAATACATCTTCAAGACCCAGCTGGAGAGCCTGAAAAGGAGTGACCCGGATTTTCCGTTGACAAACGTTCACTTTTATACCTATGCCAAACTGATGTGCTGTACGCAGGCACAGCTGGAGAAAATTGCGGCGCAGAAGCCCGCCTATATTATACTCGATGAATTCCACCGTGCCGGTGCAGAATGCTGGGGCGAAAGCACGGTGGCTCTATTAAAGTTATGCCCAGACGCAAAACTGCTTGGGCTGACAGCGACAAACATCCGATATCTGGATAATAGCCGCGACATGGCTGAAGAGCTTTTCGACAGTCGTGTCGCGAGCGACATGACCCTTGGCGAAGCAGTCGTCAGGGGGATTTTGCCTGCCCCGAAATATGTGACCACCGTGTATCAGTATCAAAAGGCGCTCGCAAAGTATCAGGCACGGGTGGATAACCTGCGGACACCGGGCATTCAGGATGTAAATCAGAAATATCTGGACGCCCTGCGCCGCGCATTGGAGCAGGCGGACGGTCTGGACAAGGTCTTTGCCCATCATATCACAAACAAATCGGGAAAGTACATCGTGTTCTGTGCTAATAAGGAACACATGGACGAGATGGTGTCCCATGTGCCGGAGTGGTTCGCGGGGGTCAACCCGGATGTGGCGGTCTACCAGGCTTATTCGGACGACCCGAACACCGACAAAGCGTTTGCGGAGTTCAAGACGGACACCAGCAACCGGCTGAAGCTGCTGTTCTGCATCGATATGCTCAACGAGGGTGTCCATGTGGAGGGTATTTCCGGGGTGATTCTGTTCCGGCCCACGATTTCGCCCATCATCTACAAGCAGCAAATCGGTCGCGCCCTGACCGCCGGGGATACCGAAGCACCACTGATCTTGGATGTGGTCAACAATTTTGAAGGCTTGACCAGTATTTCCGGCCTGCAAAGTGAGATGCAAGAGGCTGTTCATCGGCTCTATGCCAACGGCGAGGGCGATAAGATCGTCACCGAGCGGTTCGAGGTCATCGAGCAGGTGCATGACTGCCGGGTGCTGTTTGAGCAGTTACAAGCAAGTCTTTCGTCCAGTTGGGAGCATTACTTCTCCGAAGCCAGCATCTACTACGCGGAGCACGGCAACCTGAATGCCCCGAAACTGTATACGACGCCCGGCGGTCTGAGTCTCGGCGTGTGGTTGGTCACGCAGCGTCGTGTGCGTGAGGGACAGATCCAAGGCAATCTGACAGAGCAGCAGATTGCACGGCTGGACAGCATCGGCATGGTCTGGGGCAATCGGAAGGAAATTGCGTGGCAGCATGGATTTGAGATTGCGAAGAAATACCACGACACCTACGGAAATCTGATGGTGCCTGGCAAATACACCGACCCGGACGGTTACCCCTTGGGACAGTGGATCATCAAGACCCGGCAGCAGAAGCTGAATGGCCGTTTGAAGGAAGAACGCATCACGCAGCTTGAAGAGATTGGCATGGTGTGGAGCATTTTTGATGCCAAGTGGGAAAAGGCTTATGCGCTGGCTGCGGCTTATTACGAGGAAAACGGCAACCTGAATATCCCGCGTTCCTATGTAACAGCAGCTGGTGAACGGCTGGGACAATGGGTCGCAAGCCAGCAATGGGCATATCCGAAAGGAAAGCTGACGGACGAACAGGTCGAACGACTCAACCGAATCGGGATGTACTGGGGCAACCGCAATGACCGCCAATGGAACGAGGGGTATCAGGAAGCCAAGCGCTACTTTGATGCCCACGGCGACCTGAATGTCCCGGCTGATTATGTGTCACCGGGCGGTTACAACCTCGGAAATTGGGTCAAGCGGCAGCGGTATACCCGCCAGAATCCTGAAAAAAGTTGCGCGGTTCTGACAGAGGAGCGGATTGGAAAGCTGGATGCCATCGGGATGCGGTGGGAGAAAAGCAATCTGAAGCACCTATCTCAGCAAGCGGTACGAGTCGAAATAGTTGCGGCAAAAGCGGGTTGAAACAAGAAATTTAGAAACGAACACGAACTTATGTGAGGAAAAAATGGCTACGAATACGACTGGAATTGAGAAGAAAGTTGAAATTGACCGAAAAGAAAATCTGCACGACCATCGGCTGTATTGGTTCGTCCGCCGTGCGCAGGATGTGATTTTGTCCGCTGCTGCTTTGGTAGTGCTGTCACCGTTGATGCTGGGCACGGCGATTGCCATTGTGATAGATGATCCGTCCGCAGGCCCGATTTTTTCGCAGGAACGCATTGGACGAGACGGCAAACCGTTCAAGTTTTACAAATTCCGCTCCATGTGCCCCAACGCAGAGGCAAAGCTGGACGACCTTCTGGACAAGAACGAGATGGATGGCCCGGTTTTCAAAATTAAGGACGATCCGCGCATTACCCGTGTGGGCAAATTTATACGTAAGACCAGCATTGATGAGCTGCCACAGCTGTGGAACATCCTGAAGGGTGATATGAGCATCGTTGGCCCCCGCCCTGCACTTCCCCGCGAGGTGGAGCAGTACGGCGACTACGAAAAGCAGCGTCTGTATGTGACCCCCGGCCTGAGTTGCTATTGGCAGATTGCCCCGCACCGCAATGACCTCTCTTTTGAGGAATGGATGGACCTGGACGTGAAGTATGTCAAGGAGCGCAGCTTCTGGGTGGATTGGAAGATTATTTTTAAGACATTCAAGGTGTGCCTGCTGGGGCATGGGGAGTAAGAAACACGGTAACATACAAAACCGTGAAATGGCGGGTGTAGAGTACTAATAGATTAAGCGCCAGTCGAAAATATACATGAACAACAATTTGTAAGATGAATATAGCGGAATGCCAAATAAGAAGAACCTCCTGATTTATGCTCATTACTATATTCCAGATACTGCGTCAACGGGGCAGATCCTCCGTGAACTGGCGGAGGGCATGCTGGATAAGTTCAACATCACAGTCATTTGTGTGGTTCCCAGCTATTTAGGAACCATTGAAGATAAATACAAGACACAGAAATATTACGAAGAAGAAATCAACGGCGTAAAGGTGCTGAGAATCCGCGTGCCGGAGTTCAGCAAGACCAATAAGAAGAGCCGTGTGAAGAACATTGTCTCCTATTTCTTTGGAGCAATGGGTGCGACCTTCAAGGTCGGAAAGATGGATTATGTGTTCTCCATTTCCCAGCCTCCGATTCTCGGTGGGGAGTGTGAAATAATACGCGGCTGTCATAATAGGGACAAGGGTACGGCAGAGAATGAAAGGCTCCGCAACCCGAAGTTCATATTTTCTTACCCGAAGAATGAACGACGGATCTTTCTGAACGGCAGAAATGCCGCACAGGAAGAAATCTCGACCATGAGGGTGGGGTGACAGCCAGCGGACAGGTGTGAGAACCTATCCGCTATTTGTATTGGTTGGAATAACCCCAAAATCAAATGTATGAGAATTGGATGTTGTTACAGCTAAAGGGGAGGACTGTTTCCCGAAATATATAAAGCAGTTCCTAAACCATTATTACGATACGAATGAAATTTTTTAGAGGAGAGAGTCAGATGAAGAAAAATGGTGAAATAAAAGTGTGCTTGGTGGGTTCATCTGGCGGCCATTTGACCCACCTTTATATGTTGAAGCCATTTTGGAAGGACAAAAATCGCTTTTGGGTGACTTTTGATAAGGAAGATGCGAGAAGCCTTTTGGAAGGGGAAAAGGTTTATCCATGCTATTTTCCAACAAACCGCAGTATTAAAGCACTTATTAAGAATACCAAAATTGCGTGGGATGTACTGCATAAGGAAAAGCCAGACTTGATTATTTCCTGTGGTGCAGCAGTTGCAGTTCCATTTTTCTATATCGGAAAAATGATGGGGGCAAAGCTGGTCTATATTGAGGTTTTTGACCGAATTGATAAGCCAACAATGACAGGAAAGATGGTTTATCCCATTGTGGACAAGTTTGTGGTGCAATGGGAAGAACAGAAAAAGGTTTATCCGAAAGCGGTCAACCTTGGTAGCATTTTCTAAATAGGGGTACAAAGTAATGATTTTTGTGACGGTAGGAACACACGAACAGCCGTTTAATCGCTTGATTCAAAAGGTGGATGAACTGAAGCGCGATGGCATTATCAAAGATGATGTGATTATCCAGACTGGATTTAGTACATATGAGCCGAAATACTGCCAGTGGAGCAAACTGATTCCATATCAGCAGATGGTTAAAAATGTGGCTGATGCCCGAATTGTGATCACACATGGTGGGGCTAGAGATATAATAGGGTCAACCAAGAAAACCTACGATAACTAAAGGGTTTTGACGGCTTGAGTTGTCCTTCAAATGTTTTATTTGTTGAAAAACTGTAAGATGCGGAAAATCCGGGGTTATATGTAGGAGGCTTTTTGGAAAGCTCTGTTTTGACCCACAAAAGGAGCAGCAAATAAAGATTGAAGGAGAGTTCAAGCCTACGGTGGATTGCCTTTGAGTAATCCGCCGTGGGCTTGTTTTTATCCATAAGAGAATGGATGCAACATTAGCGATAAAAATGTGAGGATGGAATAGAGGAATGAATTCAAAAATAGAAGTGCAGCACGTATACCTTGTGGGTGCGAAGTCATTGGGGGCTTACGGAGGTTATGAGACCTTTGTCTACAAGCTCACAGAGTATCACCAGAATAAAGAAAACATCAAATATCATGTTGCCTGCAAAGCCAATGGTGACGGCTGCATGGATGAGAGCAAGTTTGAGGGCGTGACAAAAATCGACGACCACGAATTTGAATTCCACAATGCCCACTGCTTCAAAATTAATGTTCCACAGATTGGTCCTGCGCAGGCAATTTATTATGATGTTGCTGCTCTAAAGGCTTGTTGCGAACATATCAGGAAAAATCACATTCCCCACCCGATTGTTTACATCATGGCCTGCCGTATCGGACCTTTTGCTGGTCATTTCTATAAAGAAATCCACAAGTTGGGCGGCACTGTGTACTTGAATCCGGATGGACACGAATGGATGAGAGCAAAGTGGTCTGCACCGATTCGGAAATACTGGAAGATTTCTGAGCAGATGATGGTCAAATACTGTGATCTTGCTATCTGCGACTCATTGAATATCGAGAAGTATATTCACGAGTGCTATGACGGCAAAGGTATCAAGGGCAGAAATCCGAAGACGACATTTATCGCATATGGTGCAGATCTGACACACAGCAAGTTATCTGATGACGATGAGAAGCTGGTGAACTGGTATAAAGAAAAAGGACTGACGAAAAAGGAATACTACCTTGTCGTCGGTCGTTTTGTACCGGAGAATTCTTTTGAAGTTATGATTCGAGAATTCATGAAGAGTAAGAGCAAAAAGGATTTTGCCATTATTACAAATGTGAATGAGAAGTTTTTGAATGAGCTTGAGGAAAAACTTCATTTCAAGAGCGATAAGAGAATTAAATTTGTGGGCACTGTTTATGACCAGGAACTGTTGAAGAAGATTCGTGAGAACGCCTATGCTTATTTCCACGGCCATACGGTTGGCGGTACGAATCCGTCGCTGATTGAGGCTCTTGGCAGCACGGATCTGAATCTGTTGGTTGATGTTGGTTTCAACAAGGAAGTGGCAGAGGATTGCGCTTTGTATTGGAGCCGCAAACCAGGTAGCCTTGCAAAGTTGATTGATAAGGCGGACCAAATGAGTGCAGAAGAAATTGCAGAGATGGGCCGGAGGGCTAAGAAGCGTGTGGCAGAAGAGTACACATGGGACAAGATTTGTAGGCAGTATGAAGATGTGTTTACAAAGCGGGAGAACTAACTATGAAAATATTGGCAATACATAATTTCCATAGAAAAGGTTCAGCAAGCGGAGATGACCAAGTCTTTAAGAGCGAGACTGCTTTGCTGGAAAACCATGGAAATCAAGTGATTCGATATACGGTTTCCAATGATGAATTCGATAATGCCGGAATCATTGGCAAACTATCTGCAACATTTGGGATGCTATGGAGTTCAAAAAATTATAAGGCTGTACGGCAGTTAATCCAAAAGGAAAAGCCAGATATTGTACATGTCCATACCTTTTTTCCGCTACTATCACCGTCAATTCTTTATGCCGCAAAACGGAGTGGTGTCAAAGTTGTAGCAACACTACACGACACTCGTTTTGTTTGCCCGTGCTCAACATCCTTGCGCGGAACAAAACTTTGCAATGAATGCGGTGATGGAAAGTATTTCCGCATGTGCAAATATGGATGCTTTAAAAACTCTAGGCTGCAGAGTTTTATCGTGGCAGGGATTTTTACATATCATCGGATAAGAAAAAGTTTTTATCAGCAAATCGACCGCTATATTTGTCTGAATGAAAATCAAATTAGGCTTCTCACTAATATTGGATTTGATAAGGATAAAATCACAAAGAAATACAATTTTGTACCAGATGCAGAAGCAAATCTTAAGGCAGAGAAAGTAGCTGGCTTGCCGGAACGATATGCCGTTTTTTATGGCCGTATTGGTGAGGAAAAAGGCATTAGAATCCTGATGAAAATTTGGGATGAGTTGCCGGATATTCCACTGGTCGTGATGGGAGGAGGTCCACTTGAAGAAGAGCTTAGGCAGTGGGCAGACGAACACGACAATGTTTATTTCCTTGGATATACGCAGCACGATAAATGCCTATCAATTGTGAAGGGTGGAGAATTTGTAGTTTTCCCCTCTATTTGGTATGAAGGCTGCTCTATGGTCGAAATCGAAACGGAAAGCCTTGGAAAGGGATTGATAGCAACTGACCTAGGCTTTTCAACAGAAGCAATCGAAGATGGGAAAAATGGTTACAAGGTAAAGCTGGGGAATATTGAGGGCTTCCAAAAGTGTATTTCGGAACTTTGGAGTAAGCCAGAACTAGCTTCTGAAATTGGTCGGAATGCGAGATTGGATTATGAACAGAAGTATAAGCCGGAAGATAATTATGAACAGCTAATGGGCATTTATAAAAAAACAATGGAGCGGTAAATATGGATTCGAGAATCAGCACAATTGACAAAATTGCGATTTTATATCGTACAGGAATCAAATTTTTGAGGGGGGGGGTACGCAGAATCTTTCTTAAAGAATCACATGGAATGCTTCTTGTAGGAAAGAACGTGCAGATTACTCACGGAAAACATATTCGCTGTGGAAAAAATGTTAAGTTTGAAGATTTCTCTGAGATTCATGGGTTGTGCTCTGATGGCTTGAATTTCGGAGATTATGTAACTATAAGCCGAGGAGTTATGATCCGTCCGTCTAGCTATTATGGTGGTGATTACGGGATCGGCCTAACGATGGGGGAACATAGTTCTATTGGACCATACGGATATATAGGCTGTTCTGGAAAAATCACTATCGGCAAGAATGTGATGTTTGGCCCTAAATGCAGTTTGTTTGCAGAAAATCATGTATTCTCTGATACAGAGTGCAGCATCAAAAGTCAGGGAGTCCAGCGAAAAGGAATTACTATTGAGGATGACTGTTGGATTGGAAGCAATGTGACAATTCTGGACGGAGTAACGATTGGAAAGGGTTCTGTAATAGGTGCGGGAACACTGGTGACCAAAGATATTCCGGCAGATAGTATTATTGTCGATAAAAGAGAAAAGAGCATAAGAAATAGATAGTTAAGGATAATTCGAGTATGAAAATAGTATCATTTACAATGGTAAATAATGAAAGCGAGATAATTGAGTCTTTCATTAGATACAATTATAATTTTTTGGACGAAATGTACATTATAGATAATGGATGTACAGATAACACGATTAAAATATTGCATAATTTAAAAAATGATGGATATAAAATTGTTATTTATGATGAGTCACTGGAAGCATATGATCAATTTAGATTAGATAACAAATATCTTAATAAAATAATAGAGGAAAGCAATCCTGATCTTATCATTCCACTCGATGCAGATGAATTCATTATTTCTGATCATAAAGATCCAAGAAGGGAAATGGAAAAGTTATCCTTAGATAAAATCTATTATGTTAATTGGCAATGGTATGTAATGACAGAAAAAGATGATCCCAAAGAAACATTTATACCACGAAGACTGAAATATTGCTTAAAAAGAACAGTGTGGAACTATTCAGATGGAACACCTGTGACGAAAGTTATTTTGCCAGCGCGATATTTTAAAGAAAAAAAATTAACCATGTCCATGGGACATCACACGGTGTATGGGGATAAGAGCATAGCAATCGAAGAAATAAATAACATTAAACTTGCACACTATAGAGCAATCAGTGAGGAACAACTAGTTTATAAAACCTGCTGCTACACGATGCGTGACATTGCAACAATGGGGAATAACATTGAAACAGCGCAGCGAACAAATCAGTTAGCAAAAATTGAAAGTGGGATAAGTATGCACGATGCGGCGATAGAAGCATCTTATGCGGGATATCCTAAGGAAATTACGGAAAACCAGATTGATTTATCATTCTGCGAACCTGGCTCCTTGACGATTAAATATTCGGAATTATCAAGTGAGAGCATTGCAGAACGAATTATGCGAACGGGTCAAGAAATGGCTATACGGTCGTATAATTTAGAGCGAAAAATAAAAGAGTATATGTGGCTGGAGCCAATCGTCTTGTGGTTGGATGGCATTAGGAAAACAGATGTCTTTTTACCAGATCCATCTAATGAGAGTACTTTTTTGGTAGCAAAATATAATGTTCGCGCATATCTAACTATGCAAGAAGAAATTAAATTTTTAAAATGTAATTATCGGTTACTTGTAAATCCGGAACAAGTGAAATTTATACCACATCAGTTTATTGTGGTTCCTAGTACATGTGATGTTGAAGACGTGCGAATGAAACTACATGACAGTGGCTTTTCAACTGACATGGTTATATCAGTTAGGGAGTACAGAAAAAAATTGGGACTGATTAAATGTTTCTATTCGGATTTACTTTTGATTCCGGGAATGATAGTACGAATTAAAAAGTATATTGGCCGCAATGGGATAAATGGAACAATAAAGAAAATAAGGGAACGATTGAAGAAAGGGTGATGTAAGAATGATATGTTATGTTATTCTACATTATAAAAATATAGACGATACGATTAAATGCGTTAAGTCTTTGAAAAATACTACTGATTATAGTAGCCGATATATAATTGTTGATAATGGATCAGGCGATGGGAGCGGAGAAAAATTAAGACAATTATACAGCAACGATGCACAGTGTGATGTTCTCCTCTTGCCGAAAAATCTTGGATTTTCCAAGGGAAATAATGAGGGTTATCAATATGCAAAACAGAAATATAATCCAGATTATATTGTGATATCAAACAATGATGTTGTTTTCTTTCAAAAAGATTTTGAAAGAAAAATAATGCAAATTTATAAAGAAACACATTTTGATATATTAGGACCAGATATTTATGTTCCAAGGCATGGGGATCATCAAAGTCCAATGTTCAAAAAACCTATTAGTATATCTCAACTGGAAAATGAAATTAAAGAGTATCAATATTATCAGGAAAACCCTATTGAATTTTCAAGACGTTTGAAATTACATGCTTTTAAAAACATGTTATGCTCAAAATCAAAATGGATCAACCATTTGTATTCAAAATTACGAGGAAAAGATATTTTGGATTACAGGAAAAGATATATTGATGTTGGGCTACAGGGTGCGTGCCTAATTATGTCAAGAGACTTTATTTGTAATGAAAACAAGGCTTTTGATCCAGAACCGTTTTTGTATGAAGAAGAAGTGTTTCTATTCTATAGATGCAAAAAGAAAGGCTATAGAATGGTTTATGACCCTTCTATAGCAATCCGCCATGAAGAGGCTGCATCTTTTTCAAATATGAAAAAGAATAAGTTGGAAAAGATTGGTTTTATGCTAGACCATCATGTCAAAGCAAGAAAGATGCTACTCGATTATTTAAAAAGTAGTAAGGAGTAAAAGCAAAACTATGAATAAAATTCCTAAAATAATTCACTACTGCTGGTTTGGAAAAGGCGAAATGCCAAAAGCCTTGAAAGAATGCATGAAGTCGTGGGAAATATTAAAACAAGCAGGATACGAAATTAAACGATGGGATGAGTCAAATTGCTCATTTGACGAGAATGATTTCGTTAGAAAATGCTTTGCCGAAAAAAAATGGGGATACATAGGAGATTACTATAGAGCAAAAGCATTATACGAAATAGGGGGGGTGTACCTGGACACCGATGTTATTATACAGAAACCGTTCGATGAACTTTTAAATCAAGAAGCCTTTATAGGCTTTTCATGTGATTGTGCGCTCTGTACTGCGGTTGTAGGAGCACAAAAAGGTTCTCCTTTCATTAAAGGTATTTTAGAAATGTATGACACTGGAAAATTTTATACGGAAGCATCATTTAAAAATGGAAAAACGCAAGCAGAGTATTGTGATGGAAAATGGGCTCCATCAAATGAATATTGGACGTGGTATACAATATGTACATATCCGAATTTCGTATTAAATAATAAAATGCAAAGACTTGTGAATGTAACGGTATATCCAAAACAATATTTTGAATTGGGAAGCTTGACTGGATCGTACTACTGTAGACATACAAACTATAATTCCTGGAGAGAACAAAACACATCAAAAAATGTGTTGAAAAAAATCAAACGGAATTTAGAAAGAAACACATTCTGTTGGATTGTTATTCGGACATTAATAAATAAAAGAGGAGAAAAATATACTTCCTTTTATAAATATAGGAAAAAATAAAAATGAGTAGTATAAATATTTCTGTGGCTATGGCTACATATAATGGTGAAAAGTATATAAGGCAGCAATTAGAATCTATACTAAATCAGTCAATGATTGTTGATGAGATTATAGTTGTAGATGATAATTCAAATGATAGAACAATAGAAATTATTGAAGAGTTAAACTGTCCACAAATATATATATTTAAAAATGTCAAGAATTTTGGATACATAGAAAATTTTTACAGAGCAATATCATTAACACATGGAAAATACGTTTTTTTGGCAGATCAAGATGACATATGGGAAAAAGAAAAGGTGAAGCTGACACTTGCGGAGCTTCAAAAATCGGACAGAAATATGGCAGTGTGTACGGGATTTTCTTTGATTGATCAAAATGAGAACCCGATTACTGATATAGATCATTATCAAGTAAATGATTTTGTGCTTCAAAAGCATAAAGATGTTGAAGAGTTAACCTTGAAAAGGTTGGCATTTGGGAATGTTGTGCAAGGATGTACATATTGCGTAAGACGTGATGCTATAGATGTGTATTTAAGAGTACACAATAACGAGGTTATTCATGATTATCAATTGATGTTAATTTCGGCAGCAATGGGAAAAGTAAAGTACCTAAATAAGCCACTGATTAGATACAGATTGCACGGGAATAACGCAGTTGGATTTGAAAAGAAGAAGCATAGGCTGGAAATGCCAAGGAAAAAGCCATCCAGGGAGCCATATATGGCAAGATTTTTTAGACAGTTAAGCGAAGAAATAATCGTGCCGCACAAAAACTACTACATGGTTTTATATTATTTGAGGATTCCTTATTTGGTTTCTATAATTAAGAATGTTGTCTCCGGTGGTTAAGGAGAAGGAGAAAGTAGATTGAAAGCTATAATATCAAAGAGCACACGCTATGAAAAAAGCATCTTTATAATCGTTTTCTTTTCGACATTCATGCTAGTACAATTTGGCATATTTGATCTCTTTTGGTGTTTGCAGGTTGTCTTCTTTCTGGCACACACCATTATAACAAGAAAACTTCGAATAACAAGAGATAGAACAATTATATCGCTGTACTGCATTTGGGTACTTTCAACACTTCTTTGCTTTGTGAGTGATATTCCACTGTCGTATAAAAAGAATTCAATTATTGCGATTGTTTTTTTAGTGCCAACTTTTTTTACGGTATCTTTTTATGAGAGATATATACGATCCGAAAGATTTGTGGCGTATATAAAGAAAGCACTAGCATTGACATGCACAGTACAGGTTATAGTATGTATTGCTCAATTCCTTCTGTATAACGGTGCTCATATTGATTTGAACCAACTTGTGTTTAGAGATATTCTTCATATGGTCGAAAATCCATCACAGTATAAATTGGGAGTATTTCATCCATCGGGAATGTGCTGGCATTCTGCGTTTATGGCCCCTATAGTAATTATTGCATTTGTTGTGTGCGATAGTTATTTTGTTAAAACTTTAGCCGTTGTAGATGCTGTTATATGTAATAACGCAACGGCGATGATTGGTATTGGTGTATGTCTGGGTTTAACGGGTATGTTTTCAATTGTTGACTTTTTGAAAAGGGCGAGCAAGACTGTGAGAAAACGTACATTCATTGCTATCTCTTTGATAGTTGTTGCTATTATACCAATACTCTTTTGCACGAATATCGTACCTGTTGTATATGATAAAATTGTGGATATTTACGGACGAGCAACAGGTGCCGTATATGATGGAGGAAGTGCAAATGCGCACATTCGTTATTTTACTGCGTATCCAAATGTGGTGAAAAATAGTAGCATAATACAGTTCTTGTTTGGATATGGAACGGGAAATTCTGGATACACAATGAGTAACTTGTATGGTCAATATGTGGACTTGAAAAGCTGGGTTGTTGAAACTGATGTGATGAACCAAATTTATTCAAATGGAATCATAGGTTTTATTCTATATTATAGTTTCTTGCTATATATAGCAATTAAAGGATATAAATTAAATCGTAAATATTTTATTTTAACGATAAGCATTATTTTGGCGGGGATAACTTACAATATTCAATTTGATTGGGTGTTATTTATGGAATTCTTGTTATTCTTGACAATCAAATTTAAGGTCGATTTGTTTGAAGCAGGCAAATAAGGGTGAATAATATAGTATGAAACAATTAACGATGCTTGTTGTAACGCATAAACAAGTTGCGATTCCTACAATTAAAGATTATCAGCCAATTGTTGTTGGCAATGGGCGTGTTTCTTATAATGATATGTATAGAGATAATATCGGAGATAACATATCTGACAAGAATGCAAATTATTGTGAACTTACGGCGCTGTATTGGGCATGGAAGAATTTAAAAGACGTCGAGTATATTGGACTATCCCATTATCGAAGATTTTTTACAACGTCATGGGTGAAATGTACGGAGAATCATATACTTTCAAGTGAAAAGGCAATTTCTTTATTGAATGAATATGACGTTATTTTGCCATATCCAAAGGGATGGTTTGACACAACTGTAAAAGAATGGTTTTTATGCACAGATGGTAAGGAAGAAGCATTAGAGAAATTAAGGTTGTGCATAGCTGACTTATATCCAGATTACTTGTATGACTATGATGAAGTTATGAATGGATATATGGCTTCATATTTTAATATGTTTGTTATGCCCAAAAGCCTCATGGACAAATATTGTGAATGGTTGTTTTCAATACTGTTTCAATTAGAAGAACAAATTGATTTATCGGACTACACTCCATTACAGGCACGCATCTATGGCTTCTTAAGCGAGAGATTGCTAAATGTTTGGGTTCAGCATAATAAATTGAAAATTAAATATATGTTTGTAGACGAAACAGAAAAAAGTGATGGCTTGAAATCAAATGTTAAGGATATTTTGAAATATAATGCGGTGTCAAAGAAGTACTTGAATTGGATGATGGCGTTTACATGGGGAGATATGAAAAAGTGATTTATGATGTGAAGAGTCGATAAAGCACTTAAAGAACAGAAAGATATGGAAAATAGAGAGGCTTAAATGCAAATGGAATATGATTATTTAGTAGTAGGTTCTGGCTTATATGGAGCAGTCTTTGCCCACGAAGCCAAAGACAGAGGAAAGTCTGTGTTGGTTGTGGACAAACGCCCCTATATAGCGGGCAATATCTACACTGAGAACATCGAGGGCATCAACGTCCACAAGTACGGTGCCCATATTTTTCATACTAATAATAAAAATGTTTGGAACTATATTACACGGTTTGCGGAGTTCAACCGTTTTACGAACTCACCTGTGGCTAACTACAAGGGTGAGTTGTATTCTCTTCCGTTCAATATGTACACCTTTAACAAGATGTGGGGTGTTGTGACGCCGGAGGAGGCTGCTGTCAAGATCGAGGAGCAACGCAAGGAAATCACCCATGAGCCACAGAATCTGGAAGAACAGGCTATCTCCCTCGTTGGCCGTGACATCTACGAGAAACTCATCAAGGGTTATACCGAGAAACAGTGGGGGCGCGACTGCAAGGATTTGCCCTCCTTCGTCATCAAGCGTCTGCCCGTGCGCCTGACCTTTGACAACAACTACTTCAACGCCCTATACCAGGGCATTCCCGTCGGCGGCTATACAAAGATGATTGCAAACCTGCTGGACGGCATCGAGGTTCGACTGAACACCGACTACTTGGAAAACAAGGCGGAACTGGACGCTCTGGCGAACAAGATTGTCTACACCGGCCCCATTGATGCCTACTTTGACTACAAGCTGGGGACGCTAGAGTACCGTTCTGTTCGCTTTGAAAACGAGTTGTTGGACAAGCCCAATTTTCAGGGGAACGCTGCTGTCAACTACACTGACCGGGAGACACCATGGACTCGCATCATTGAGCATAAGTGGTTCGAGTTCGGCAAAGATGAGAACGGTAATGACCTCCCCAGGACCATCATCAGCCGTGAGTATTCTTCTGAGTGGAAGCCCGGAGACGAGCCGTATTATCCTGTAAACGATGCCAAGAATAGTGCACTCTATGCCGAGTACAAGAAGCTTGCCGATGCCGAACCGAAGGTTATTTTCGGTGGACGTTTGGGCGAGTATAAGTACTATGATATGGATACGACTATTGAAGCAGCATTAAGGATGAGCAGAAATGAATTATACGATGGAAAAGAATTTTAATACTTCTGGCAGAACAGTGCGACTGCCTTACATGGATGTCGCAAAAGGAATGGGAATTCTATGTGTCATAATTGGGCATATGGGAAATGAAACCATGGAATGCTTTTCAGTGGCTGGGGAAAAAATCCCTGACGATTTTGTGCTTGCATTTAATAGAGCTAAATACGATGCCCTGGGAAAGGATACTTTGGCAATTTAATGTTACGAAACATCTCTTTATCCCAGTTGTACTGCTGAAAATTATGTGGTCAGTTGGAGGAACATTCCTGATTGAAAAATATAAAGTAATCTATAAGGAAATTGCAAATGAAAGAACCAAGCATAAAGAAAAATTTCGTATATAGTACAGCGTACCAAATACTGAATGTTATTACGCCCTTTATTACAGCACCTTATGTCTCAAGAGTTCTTGGTGCTGAGGGAATTGGCATCCAAAGTTATACAGCATCCGTGCAGTACATTTTTCTGTTAATTGCATCATTAGGAACACTTTCTTATGGCTCACGAGAAATCTCAATGCATCGTGATGATGTAAATGAGCGCAGTAAGCTGTTTTGGGAAATTGAATTGATGGTGATTTGCACTACAGGAATTGCGCTATTTGGCTGGGTATTTTTGTGCTTGTTCAGTCCGAGATACAAAATTTTCTACTGTGTGCTATCAATTGGAATTTTTGCAAATATGTTTGATATTACATGGTTCTTTAACGGAATTGAACAATTCAAGCTGACAGTTATTAGAAATTCTGCATTTAAGATTATCGGAATAGTTCTTCTGTTTATATTTATCAAATCTAAGGATGATTTGCTTTTATACATTTTTATCACGGCGTTCACTTCATTGCTATCAAATGTTTCTTTGTGGCCTTATATGAAACGCTACGTTGTTAAAGTTGATTTCAGGAAATTGTCGTTCAAAAGGCATTTTAAGGAAACACTGGTGTACTTCATTCCAACGATTGCTACATCAGTTTATACCGTTTTGGATAAGACTCTTTTGGGATTGATCACCAGTGATGTTGCGCAAAATGGTTATTACCAACAGGCTGAGAAAATTATTAATCTGGCAAAAAGTGTTGTATTTACTGCAATTAATTCTGTTGTTGGTGTTAGAAATGCATATCTTTTTGCTGAAAAAAGATTTGATGAGATTCACAAGAAAATTGCGATTTCATTCAACTACATTTTCTTTATGGGATTTGGTTGTTGCTTCGGAATTATGGGCGTTGCAAAAACGTTCGTTCCGTTCTTCTTTGGACCGGGATACGATCAAGTGGTTGGATTGCTATATCTCTTTTCGCCCATCATTGTTATTATCGGCATTAGTAATTGCTTGGGTTCGCAGTACTACACGCCATGCGGAAAGCGAAAAGAGAGTACAAACTACTTAATTGCAGGATCTGTAGTAAACCTGATTTTGAACTTATTAATGATTCCACGTTTTGGAGCGGAAGGAGCTGCGATTGCATCTGTTATTGCGGAAACGGTTGTGTCTGTTCTGTATGTGAAATTTAGTTGTGGATATGGGAATATTTCTGTATTGCTGAAAACAGGTGGAAAAAAGATGCTGGCAGGCATTTTTATGTTCTGTATAGTGTTTTATCTGAATCGACTGCAGATGAATTCGCTATTGCTTCTTGCAATACAGGTAGCAGTTGGATGCAGCGTATATGTAGCATTTCTCCTTGTGACACGGGATGTGTGGACTCAGAGTATGTTTGAAAAAGTATGGAGGAAAGTTAAACATGGTTGATCTTAAACTTCAACTGCCGGATGGATTTTTGAATGAAGAAGTTCGGTGCGGATACACTGTTACCAAACAAAGGAAAGAAGTATGGGCAGTAGAACTGGATCTGTTGCAAGAATTTATGCGCGTCTGTAATAAATATGGGCTGAAATATTGTGCAGACGGAGGAACGTTACTCGGCGCAATTCGTCATCATGGATTCATCCCTTGGGATGATGACTTGGATATCGCTATGTTAAGGAGTGATTTTGAAAAGTTAAATGAGGTTGCACCAGCTGAATTTAAAAAGCCATATTTTTGGCAGACAGAAGAAACAGACAAGGGCTCTGCTAGAGGTCATGCCCAGTTAAGAAATTCGGATACGACAGGCATTATTAAAACCGAGTATGAGCGTCAAAGAAATAACAACTTTAATCAGGGGATTTTCATTGATATATTTCCGTTTGATACAGTTGTAGATGATGAAGAAAAACTAGCAGAACAAGATTTGAAACGAATGGAGTTGCTTACAAAGTATAGGGAAATATTAGATTCTGGTGATTACTTTTACTATAAGCCATGGGTCGATGAAGTTGGCAAAAGACACTTCAATCTAAAAAAAGCATGTAGGCATTTTAAGCATAAGTTATTAAGAGACTCTTATGTGCCAATCTATAATCAATTTATAAAAGAAATTACGAGGTATAACGATATTGATAATTCTAAATATGTTGCAGATTTGTGTATGCCATTGCCGATAAAACGTATTAGGAGATTCCGGGCGGATTTTGATAATTTGAAAGAGGTTGATTTTGAATTTCTTGAAATTCCTGTTTTTGCAAACTATGACCGGAATTTGAAAATGTTATATGGCAATGATTACATGACACCAATTAATACAAATAGTGAACATGGTGGATTGATTTTGGATACTAATAAGTCATATAAGTGGTATCTTGAGAAACGTAGATAATGGGAGAAAAAATGAACATTGCAGTTTTAACAGCTGGTGGCATTGGGAGCAGGACGCACCAAGATCTACCGAAACAGTTTTTGACGGTTGAAAATAAACCGATTATTATTTATACGTTAGAAGCATTTCAGCAACATCCAAGCATTGATGAAATATATGTATCTTGCTTAGAGGGATGGAGTGCTGTACTTGAAGCATATGCAAAACAGTTTAATATTACAAAACTCAAGAGAATTATTACTGGCGGTGCGACAGGTCAGGAATCAATTTATAATGGACTGAAAGCGATTAAAGAAGATAATGAAGAAACCAAAGATATTGTAGTAGTAATCCATGACGGTAATAGACCTATGCTGCCGCAGGATGTAATTACAGATAATCTTGTGAAGCAAAAATTGTTTGGATCTGCTGTTACAGTGATTCCGACTACTGAAGTTGTGTTCGTTTCAAAAGATGGCGTAGAATCTAATGCGGCGTTGAATAGAGAAGAACTTTGGAGAACACAGACACCACATTCGTATAGATTTGACGAATTATGGACAGTTCACAATCAAGCGATTAAAGATGGTGTTACAAATATGGCTGCATCGTGCTCTCTAATGCAGAAATATGGATATACTACTTATTTTTCCAAAGGCTCAGAAAAAAACATCAAGATTACAACGGTAGAGGACATCGAAATTTTTAAAGCCTTGCTAAGTGCGAAGAATGATGAGTGGATAAAAAAATGACGAATTTGAAAAAAGAAGAAATAAAAGTAATAGCCGAGCTTCCATATAATTGGGAAAAAATCAAAGATAAAACAGTTTTAATATCCGGGGGAACGGGTTTTATTGGCACGGCGTTTATTGATATTATAAAGTGTCGAAACCAAAAATATGGCGAGAACACAAAAGTGATTTCACTTTCGAGAAGAGGTGGAAAATCAAGCGAAGATCTTGAGTGTATAAAGGCAAATGTTGAGCAGCCAGTGCAATACGATGGGAAAATAGATTATATTATACATTTGGCTTCTAATACTCATCCAAAGCAATACGCGGAAGATCCTGTTGGAACAATAATGACAAATATATGCGGATGCGATAACTTGTTAAAATTGGCGGTAGAGAAAAAGGCACGGTTCCTTCTAGCATCTAGTGTGGAAATTTATGGACAAGGTACAGAAGTCCCCATGGATGAAAAATATTGTGGATATATTGACTGTAATCTTGCGAGGTCTGGATATAATGAAGCCAAAAGAACTTGTGAGGCGCTAACGCAGTCTTATCGAAATGCCTTTGGGGTTGATGCAGTAATTGCAAGATTTGCGAGAGTCTTTGGGGCAGACAAAAAGCACGATACAAAGGCAATGAGCCAATTTATGGATAAAGCAGTACTTGGAGAAGATATTATTCTGAAAAGTAAAGGTCAACAAAGGTATTCGTACTGCTATATTGCAGATGCTGTTAGCGGCCTTTTCAAATTGCTGCTGGATGGACAAGATGGCGAAGCATATAATATTTCTGATGATGATGAAGGACTAACGTTAGGTGAATATGCAGAGTATATTGCATCACTGGCTAATTTAAAAGTGCGCTATGAAATTGAGAACAATGAAAGTGTATCTAAAGCAACCTATGCACTTTTGGATACTCGAAAAATTAAAAATATCGGATGGGAACCTCAATACAGTGTTAAGGATGGACTGAAACGAACCTATACAATCAAGAAAGAAACATTAGGCTCAATGTAGCCGCAATGATGACAATGATCCGTTATCATTGATATTAATATTCTGCTGAATTTTTCTGGTCAAATATTGAAACGACATTATTAGAGTGCTATACTAAAAATACTGTAATTTTCTGGAGGTTTTATTATGCCCAGAACTAAAGGTAGCAAGAATAAGCCCAAAACTGTGACTGCTGATTTCACAACGCAGATTGCAGAAAAGCAGTCCGCAAAGGATGCGCTCACAGCGGAAATCGCATCTATCACCGCTAACATGGGTTCTCTGAAAGCTGACCTGAAAGAGAAGAAAGCATCGCTGAAAGCTATCGACAAGGAAATTGTCAAGCTGGAAGCAAAAAAGGCAAAGGCAGATGCCAAGGCAGCAGAAGAAGCGAAAAAGGCAGAAGCAGAATCCGTCCTGAAGAAGCTGCTTGCCGAAGGCATGAGTGCTGATGAAATTCTCGAAAAACTGAAATAACACGAAAAACCCGTAATAGACAGGCATAACGCGCCGTCCATTACGGGTTTTAGGGTTATAAGAACATAAGTTCATCCGGCGGCCACATCAAAACTGAAAATGTGCCGGAAGGTTGAACTGTCTAATAAACGCATGGTGCTGGGCGTGATAGTGACGCAGATCGTACCCCAGATGGTGCAGCTCAAGAAGTTTTACCATCACTAGATTGAGGTGAATCCGTTTGGCTACAGAGATTTGCGCAGCGTCTAACCCGCGCTTCGTCATTTGATAGACTTCATCACTGTCCAGCATCAGGTGGGATGTGAAAGCGTTATGCTCATAAAGAAGGATGTGCTTGTCCTTAATGGTCAGAAACTTGTTCAGAGTATGCAAGTCCATAAGCAGCTGATGCTCCAGATAATGTCCGAGTGCATAGCCGCACACCAGCTGCTTTGTCTGTTTGTTCAGCTGGCGATTAATAAGAATCAAAGGCTTATCAAAATAGAGCGAAAGTAAACCCAGCATATCTTTAATGCGGGATGTTTCACTGATGTCCAGACTGCAACTGCGCGCGATCTCTTTGATGTTACGAGTTCCGGCATTTTTGACAAGTTCGTTGGCAGCTCGGTAGATAAATGCAGAATCCATAATGTGATCTCCTTCCGGGGATAGCATAGTGAATGGAACAGTGGTTTACAGGTTCATGATTCGTTCCTTTTCTCGTTTTTTTTCTCGGTACTTAAAATAGGCTTTGTGCATTTCATACATGATGCCGTCCATATCCTGCGGGGTCAAATCTCCGCTGGCAAATAGCTCAGTAAGCTCAAATGCGAGATGCTGGGCTTCTATTTTGCCCTTTTTTCCGTAGGCTTCGGCGGCACGTTCGATAAATAAAGACTGATCCGGCTGTAAATAGGTCAAAGGTACATGGAATATATCAGCCATCTTTTCGAGCATTTCAACACTGCGAGGGTAGCGGCCATCACGCTCCCATCCGATGATCGTTCGTTTGTTGATACCCAGACATTGTGCCAATTCGTCCTGTGTTAAAGAATGCTTCTTTCGTAGATCGCGAACTTTCTCTCCAAATTTCATGTTTGCAACCTTTCTATGACGTAGTTATCGTGCTGTAACAATGTACAAAGGAATTTGTAAATATTCAATCTGAAAGATGCAACGAATTTTCACATTTTCCTCTTGACACGGCGACATGACTTGCTTATAATATATGCTATATTCTATCATCTTTTGGATTATTATACCGTAAAAAACGTAAATATGCAAGCTAAAAAGGTGAAAAAAGAGCGGAAGTTCAAAAGGTGAAATTGAATAGAAGAAAAAAGAAACTTAAACCAACACAAAGGAGGCCGTGAGAAGATGAGCAACGGAGAACATGAAATCCGCACCCCAAAGGGGCTGCGGATCGGGAATCGCAGTGTCGTTGATGGAAAGAATATGCTTCAGATCAAGCGTGGTGGCTGTGAAGATTATATTTCTGCTGAATCTCTGGTGGAGTGTATTCACGGCCTTCCCGTGAAGAGTATCGAATTTTTCACAGCAGAGAACCAACGGAAAGAAGCCTGAAGCAGAGTGCTTCATCGGACACTGAAAGCGCAGAGGTGGAATCTTAGGCGGCACCTGGTTAGCCGACCAGCTCCACCAGACGTTCTTTTGGGTCTACAATATAATATCTGTTTGTTAGAGCGATACCGTAGCAATATGTGATATAGGCCGGAACAGAATGAGCGAATGCAGCGCAGTAGTGCGCCTGCAAGTAGTTCATCCTGTTCCGGCTTTTTCTTTTTGTATTTTCTTGAAAATCTGTATTCCCAGGTGGCTCTACGGATTCATGTTAGTATAGGGACTTCAAAAAAATAGGAAGCAGCAAGAGGAATCTTAGATTCCCGTTCAAAAAAAACGGGTGAATCTGAGACGATTTTTGCTGCTTTTTTCAGTTCACCCGAAGCCGGAAGGCAGAAAGGTGGATAAAATGCTTACATTGAAAAAGGTCAAGGAAATGGTAAAAGCACCTGTACATACCAAGCGCGTACCCTCTCCAAAGGTGCTTTTGGAAGATGGGCGGATTCTTCTGCGTAAAGAATTTGAGCATGACAGTCACCTGACGCTTTATCACAGCGGCTATGTTTGGTTTTCTGCTGGAAAGCGCAATACTGTGTTCCATATCCATGACTGCCGTGGGGACTATGCCTACGGTGCATCAAAGGGAAAGGGCGAAGTGATCAAGGAAGAATACTTTGAAAACTGCGAGTGGCATATTCGCGCACTGTTTGAGGGCGAACAGAGAGTGGAGGAATCACAGCTGAAGTGCGAGGGCGTGGGTCAAACCAAAGTGTGTGTTTCGTATCATGCCGTAGCGGAAGATTGGGGCGAGATGGCAGACTCTGAAATGGAGTTATGAGCAATGTACGTTTTGATGAACTGGAACTGATGCTGATGGCGATGTTTGAGCAGCCGACACTCAAAGATACGATTCAGGTGTTGACGGAGATCCAGCCGCTTGTGGCAGAGGATGCAGAGATGTCTGCGCTTGTCCAGCAGACCATCCCGAAGATGCAGCGGTTGACTGAGCCGCAGTTCAAGGGGCTGGAGCTGGAATGGTATAAGCCGGAAGAACCAAACAAGAAAACAGAGGTGGCGGAGAAGTAATGACAACAGATATGTTTGTGATTTACCAAATCAATGATGCTGAGAAAAATCGGGAATACCGCTGCCGCAGTTATGCGTATCAGATCGAACACGGCTTTATGATAACAACGGACAATTATGAAATCAGCTATTGCGCTAAAGCATCGCAAGGTCTGTTCCCGGCGAAAATTCGTGAAAACATGGAAAGCCTGAATCCAGACAAATTCAAAATCAGAAAATTTGGTGTCAGTGACGTTATTGCAATCACGGCGGCAGGAAAGACCGCATTTTACTATGTGGACAAAGAAGCACTGGTAAAGTTCAATGGCTTTCTGGCACCAAAAGCTGAGGGCAGCTACCTGATTTTGAATGAGGGTGGCTATCAGATAGAAGGCCAAACAGATACATGGAAAGTCATTGACGAAAAGAATGTTCAGGAGCAAAGATTTGTGCAGCTTGTCTGTGAACAGACAAAAAAGCAAAGGCCGGATATTATTCTTCATGACAACGGAGTTTTGGTGGCGCAGACGATTTACGGATTTGATAGTTCGGTTATGAAGAAAATCGAGAAGTTTCTTCGAGAACAAAAGCCGGAACTGCTGCATTACCAGAAATTTTTGGAGAATGGCACCGCAGAACGTGCCAAGGAATCTGGCACAGAGCAGAATTACAACATGATTGATGGCTGTGTCAACAATAATCCGAAGAAACCGCGTATCATCGGAAATCGGGTTTCAGTCCTTGACCGCCTGCACATCAAGCTGGAAGAGCGAAAACAGAAAAGTCAGCCCCAACAGCAACAGCAGGAGAGAAGCCGGAAGAGTTAAAAATCCGATACAGTGCAGAGTGGTAGTTCCCTAAAAGGAACCGCTACTCTTATTTTGTAGCTGAAATGGAAACAAAATATTACAAAGATTAAAAATAGTTTCCGAATGATTGATATTCTTGGGGAGAGAGCGTATAATATAAGTACAAGAATAGGAGGCGATTATATGCTGGATGTAAATATGATAATTGCAAACAACATTCAGGCTGAACTGAAAAAAGAAAACAAAAAGCAAGTTGATCTGGCAGAAGGAATTGGAGTCTCCAAGCAGACAATGAGCAAAATTATGAATGGTGCAAGAGCAATCAATGCGATTGAACTTCATAAAATTTCTGAATATCTCCATGTGTCGATGGATTCTCTGATGAAGATGCCAGAAAAGCCGATGGACACGAATGTGATTCATGCGTTTATGGGGCGTGTTAAAACTGAGGAAGCAAGAAAGGGAATCCAGCTTGCGGATGAACTGTCCGATATGATTCTGTTCCATACTAGGGTGTGCGAGAATGGCAAAAAGATGGAGCAGCCCTGGGAGGATAAGTGATGAACAATGTTCTGGAAGATAGCCTCTTTGTAAGCCAAAACAGGAAATTTGATGAAATCCAATCCATCGTCAGGCGGTTTTCAGCAGAGTATGTCGGCAATTCCATTATCAAGGACAATATCTTTGCTGTCATACAGAACTATGCCAGAAAGAAAGAAATCGCGCTGGAAATGCTTCGTTACCCGATCCATGATGATGAATTATGGGCGTTGACTTTTTTGAAGCAGGATACGATTTTTGTGTGCGTAAATACAGCACTTCCGCTTTGTAAGCAGTTTTTTGCTGCGGCGCATGAACTGTATCATATCTACTGCTATGTGGAAAATGCAGACCAGAGCTATATAAAAAATGGTTCTATGCTGGATTCGGCAACTGGTGATGAAACAGGAAAAACGCAGGAGGACTTGGAAGCGAACGCCTTTGCAGGACTTCTTCTGATGCCGGATCAACTGCTCCATGAGCAGATTCTGCTGTATGGGCTTGATAAAGATTTAGTTTCAGTAGATTCTGCCCTGATGCTTATGGATATGTTTGCTATGCCCTATAAGGCAGTTGTACTGCGTTTGTTTGAAAGCGGGAACATATCTCATCAGCAGGCTGAAAAGCTGCTGGAGATAGGCTCTGCGGATGTAATGGAAAGAGTGTCGCTGACAGGTAAAGCAAAACGCTGGCAGCTCGATGGAAAAGGAACAGAATCTTTTGGCACACTCCTTGAGAAAGTTGAGTACAACAGACAGCATGAGTATCTGACGGAATCCAGAGAAAAAGAAGATGTGGCCTACCTTACTCAACTGAAAAAAGAGTACGGCTTGGATTGAGGGAGGTCAGATCGAAGTGAAAAGATACGCACTGCTGGATACTGACTTCATTTCCAAAACGTACTCTGTTCAAGATGATGGCGGCAATCATTTGATTGATCGGGTCATGGAATTGCCGGAGTATGAGTTCTTTTGTCATGCGCAAATCGTAACGGAACTTAATCGGTATAATGCTGATACGCCAATCTGGTTGAGCGAGAAGATTGGAGCGCAAAAGATAAAAAGCTACACGGATCAGGAAATCCTTGAAAGACTGTCGCTTGTTCGAGGGCCGCTGGCGTGTGCGACTTATACGCAGATGTTAAAATTGGCCTGCGATGCTTTTTCTAAGGATTACTTTTCGGAACACTATCGGACATTGGAAGATGCTGATTATGCGACAATATCAAATGAGGATTATTTGAAAGAACTCCAGCTGCTTGATATTGAAGTAGGAAAGAAAAATAATCTTGGGGAAGTTAAGTCGTTTGTGCTATTGCAGGTCTTGTCGGTGATACTTGGTGAGCAGATCTATGTATTCTGCTCCGATGACAAAAATGCTCGGAATGGAGCCACAAATTTTGAAGATGTTCGGTGCATCAGTCTGGTGTCAGTATTCTCACGCTTAAAAGAAGAATCAAACTGGACACTTGCCGATGCCGAGCCGTACATTGAATCACTCATTGCGTTTTATCAGGATCATCACCAAACCACTTTCCGCGTAATGGAAGCGTCTGAGGTCAGAAGATTGCAACGGATACCATGCAGGCAGGTGTTGCAGGAAATCTTTGATGGGAAATTTATTGAACTAAAAAATGGTATGCTGCGGTACAAGCAGTAAGTGAAACGAATAGCCAGCGTATTGTGTGGAATGAACCACATGATACGCTGGCTGTTTTTGCTTTTGGGTGACTTTGAAAACTGGTTAGAGGGACGGTTCGTATTTTCGCGTGTGCTGCTGTTCGTGTTGCTGCACTTCTTGTTCTGTGCCGAGGATGCTGTCCACATTGGCACACACTGTCTGGAGTTCTTTGTGATAATCCTTGAAATAACGGTAAGTATCGTATTGGGCGTCCTTCTGAATCGTAAGCTGCTCTCTTTCTGCCCGGAGGTCTTTCATGGTAGGAAACTTCCCGTCAGGCGAGTGCTGCTTCAGAATTTGAAGTGCTTCCTCATATTGGGCAAGTTCGTCCAAGTGAGCTTGACGGAAAATCTTCTTATTCGGGGCTTTTAGAAATTCTCCGTAAATGGATTTTGTGGAGAGATATTGACCAAGATAATGAATCTGCTCGTTTGTTTTTCGCAGTTTGCTTTCAGTGAGCTTTACATCGCCGCGCGCTTTTGCCATTTTGGTATAGATGGCATCCGCAGTTTCGGAAAGATTCTCACGAGAATCATATCCATGCTCCTGCACATAGGCAACGGTCCGGGCCATCTGCTGCAGATTGGAAATTTTTACTTTCTGCGCATAAGCGCGGCTCTGCTGGGCTTTTACACAGGTCTGCAAGTCAATCACAAGGCGCAGATCGGACTTGATGAACAGTATGGCCATAGGATCATCTGCCGTCCAATGAGGATTGTTCTGCGTTGCTATCCGTGCGCTTTCTGCAAAAATGCGGAGAAGCCTGTCGCGGTCATAATTGGAACCCAGCGCACGGGCTGAGATATACTTTTGTCGGTCAGCAGGCAGATAGCTGAATCGTCCTCGATGGTCTTTTACGGAAATTCCATATTCTGCTTTCAGTAATCTCTGGAATTCTTCAAAAGATGTGGCACGTTCGGCAATGTCCGAAATGGCGTTGCGGATTTTTTCTTTGCCCGTTTCAAAAGTGGTGTGCATGGGAGTGATGCCCTCAATCATAAGCTCCATGTTGGCAATGTCCAGATTTTGCTGACCGCGCTGTTTGGCGTAATACTCCTGCGGCGAAATTCTGTCAGGGGCAGGGGAGAGCAGATCGACTTGATGCAGTCCCTCCCGTTGGCAAATATCCATCAAGGATTTCTGAAAGTGCTTCAAATAGTCTTTGGTAAGGTGATGCTTGTAGCCAGTCTTGCAGTCGATAGGCCGTTCGGTGAATGGCTGCGGGTCAACATCAGATTTGCGAAGGCTGTTGATTATGATGTGGGTGTGAATGTTGCCTGTGCCGTTTTTACCATCGGTGTGGGTACAGACCAAAGCCTGATGCCCCGGAAAATTGGCCTTTGCATATTCCATGCCGATGGCCTGCGCCCACTCACCAGTCAGGTTATGGTCAGTGTTGTCTTTCGGATCGTGGCTGATGATGTAATGGTGACTTTTTATTTCATCGTAAGTGTTGTTCTTGTTATACTCCTGGTTCAACAGCTCGCATTCAAGGTCGAACGTTTCAGGATCACAGTTCAATCCCTCAAGATAAAATTCTTCCCGGAGCATCATGTTCCCGTTTTCATCAAGGACAGGAACCAGATGAAATTCATCATGCTGGTATTTCAGATAGTCGATGGCACTCCCGTAATTGGCATTTTTACTTGCGATGTGTTTTAGAATTGCCACGATATGCACCTCCAAGCTGAACGATTTCCTGCCGCAGTTCACGGATTTCTGCAATACACTTTTTCAACTCTTCCAACATACCTCGCGAAGCCAGACCACCGCCGTGGAAATAGCGGGCAATCTGATTGAGGTTGTTTCCGATGCCTGCGGCCTGAGCAGTCAAATTCTGAATTTCTCCCAGATCGGCAACGATATTATAATTGACTTCCAGCTTTTCGCGGAGAGCCTGTTTGCGTACAAAAGTACCAATCGGGTATCCGGCGTCTTTAGCGTATCCGGCTACCAGCTCATATTCCAATTCTGTGAAACGGATGTAAACTCGTTTCCCCCTATGAAGCGATTCGTCTTTCTTTGGTCGAGCCATAGCATAATCCTCCTGCACTTTATAGTTGCAGAGCAACTCCCGATAAGCCGTAGGCGTTCGGCTGCGAACACATTCATGTGGAGCCAGATAGCCAAAATCCAAGATTTTGTGCGTACCGTGGGAATGGGGAACGGAATCCCCATCAAGATTGCCAGCCGGGAAAAACCACGAAAGTGAGTTTTGAGCGGCTATGGGCGAATCTTGCGCTACTTACGGTGGAAGCCGTAGCCTTACGCATTTTTCGGGTTCTTCTATCTTTAGAATCGGGCAGAGCGTGTTTCGCAAGGTGTTTTTGAAAAAATCAAAAAATTTTTTGAAAATACCTTGCGAAATGGCCTTTCTCCAATTCTATAAGTGAAAGAGGCTGACACACCACCCAAAAAACAGAAAGGAATGAGTGAATGACCGAAACAACTGCACGAACCTATCACACCATGGAAAGCCTGCGCCAGATGGCGCAGACCGATCTCCGTAATGTGAACCGCAAGGAACTGGTAGACATCAACGAAGTGGAAATTAGAAAAGACTTGTCGCAGCGGGAGCGGATGGTCGATTTCATTTCGCAGATCAAGAACCCTTATTGCTATCTCGACAAGGGCATGGTAGTGAAGATCAGCTTTGCAGGAGAGAACCGATTAGAGGACACACTGAAAAAATGCGCACGGACGCATCGGAGATAAAAAAGAAGAAAGCAGAAGAAAATTTACACTTTAACACATTAAAGCGTTGACATAGACCGCGAAATATGAGATAATGGCTTTGGGTCAAAACAGAATATGCTAACTAAAGCCGATAATTTTCTTGGTTTATTGTCAGAACGACAAATAGATTAAGGAGGTTATCGGCTTTTTATGTTTTTTCAGGAAAATGGACAATATCGCTGTGCTGCGTATCTTCGATTGTCACGTTCGGACGGCGATCAGCAGGAAAGCAACAGCATCAAAAATCAAAGAGCCTTACTGAACGATTATCTGGGAAAGCACCCGGAACTGCATAAGGTCGATGAGTATGTAGACGATGGATACAGCGGTACGAATTTTGAACGCCCGGATTTCAAACGGATGATGCAGGACATTGAGAATCGGAAAATCAACTGTATCATCGTCAAGGACTTATCACGATTCGGCAGAAACTACATTGAAACAGGACGTTATCTGGAAAGAATCTTTCCATTTATGGGAGTCCGCTTCATCGCCATCAATGATCATTATGATAGTGCAGAAGAAAATGATGATAAGGGACGTATCCTGATTCCGTTCAACAATCTTATCAACGACACCTATTGCCGGGACATTTCCATGCGTGTCCGAAGCCACTTGGATGTAAAACGGAAGGAAGGACAATTCATCGGCAGTTTTGCAGGATACGGGTATCAGAAAGACCCGAAAGACAAAAACCATCTGATTATAGATGAATACGCGGCGGGCATCGTGCAGGAAATATTCAAACTGAAGCTCAACGGGATGAGCGCACAGCACATTGCAAATCATCTGAATGAATTGGGAGTTCTGCCACCAAATGAGTATAAGCGGGCCAGCGGATTCAATTATACTTGCGGGTTTCGAGCGGGACTAAACCAAAAATGGACAGTGGTATCGGTCAATCGGATTCTGAAGAATGAATCCTATACTGGAACCTTGATTCAAGGCAAACGTCGGAAAATCAACTACAAAATAAAAAAGAGTCAGGATGTTGGGACTGAAAACTGGATTCGTGTCGAGGGAACACATGACGCGATTATCAGTAGAGGTGAGTTCCAACAGGTGCAGCAGTTGATGGAGTTGGATACGCGCACTTCGCCCAGTCAGAAAACAGTTTATCCTTTATCGGGTTTTCTGCGCTGTGCCGACTGTGGGCAGAACATGATTCGACGCACGGTGACGAAGAAAGGAAAGAAATATCAATACTATCACTGTTCTACCTATAAGAATGGCGGAGATTGCACTCCGCACATGATAAACGGTGAGAAGCTGGAAGGAAGTGTTTTGGCGGCAATTCGGCATCAGGTTGCACTTCTTGTTGAAGCAGAACAGGTGTTATCTCATGCAAACCTGGCAAGCGGTGAACAGATTGGCGTAAAAATTTTGGATGGACAAATCAATGCACTGGAAGCGGAATTGGAACGATACCGTAATTTGAAAGTTCGGCTGTATCAGGATTTCTGCGATGATGTTGTCAGCAAGGAAGAGTACAGTGAGATGAATGCCCGGTTTGCGCAGAAGATAAAAGAGGCGCAAGACAAAATTCAGGCGATTCAGGATAAAAAGCAGGAGGCGGTCAAGCATGACACAATGCTTCCCGGTTGGTTGGAAGAACTGAAACAGTACCAGCACATTAAAACGCTGGAACGGCGGGTGGTGGTAGAACTAATCGACCACATCGACATTCATAGTAAGGAAGAAATTGAAATTCACTTCTGCTTTGAGGACGAACTACACAGCATTACAGAAAAATTCATGGAATATCAGGCGCATAACGGGAAAGAGGTGGCAGAAGAATGAGGTGGGTAAGTTACACACGTTCAATCTCCAGCAGGATCGGAGAAGAAAATCCTGCCAATACGATTGCAGAACAGAATGCAAATATTGAACAATACTTGAAAAATAAAGGGTACAGAATATCAGAAAAGTACAGTGACCGCAAGAGATCGGCAGAAGCAGCCGATGGTTTTGATCGAATGGTGCAAGACGGCATGACACAAAAATTCGATGCGGTTGCCGTTGATTCCATCTTCCGTTTTGGCAAGACATTGCCATTTGCCATTGAGGTATTACAGAAAACTTTTTATCCGGTTGGTATTCAGTTTGCTGTTGTTGAGGATGATTTTTGCAGTACAGACCGAACAGCGGACGAAGTGGAACAGTATTTTAAGGAAAAGGCCATTGAGAAAATCCGATTTGAATTTATAGCGAACAGACAGGACAGCTTTGAAAAAGGAGTGCTGACACATCGGCAGGCAAAGTATGGATATGACATATCAGAAGATCGTAGGAGCTTTGTGCTTGATTCGGAAAGCGCATACATTGTGAAACTGATTTTTCAGATGTATCTGGAAGGAATGACGCTTCAAGAAATCGGAGCGGCATTGGACGCACAAAATGTCCCATCGCCGCAAATTCAGATGACTCGAAATAAAAAGGTGACGAGGAAAACAAAATGGCCTGTCACGACAATTCGCTCTATTCTGGTGAATCCACTCTATATCGGAAAGCTCACATTGAAGCTGTCCGGTGCTGAGAAGAAGATGGAAGTTCCACCAATCGTATCAGAGGAAGATTTTCAAAAGGTGCAGGAAAGAATCAATGATTCGGTTAAACTTCCTGCTCCTAAACGGAGATCAACGCCCAATATCCTTATCAAGAAAATATATGACCGGGCAAGTGGAGAACGCTTGTTGTGCAGAACGACTGAGGACGAAACAAGGCAGATATATTCTTTTGACAGAAAATATAAGTGCTTTAGTGGGAAAGCACCCTATATTGAAAGCACTGAAATTTTTGATGCGATTCGATCTTCATTGAAAACAGCGCAGGAGCAGGCAAGATATATTGGCAGATTACTGGAATCGGACAAAGATGAAGTTAAGCGATGCCAGAATATTGTGCTTCAGCCTTATAGGGAACAGGCAAGAACACTTATGGATGCGCTGTCTGAAAAAGATGTTGAGAGAACTGCTGTCTACCGGAAATATGAAAGATGTGAAATGGAACAAGAGCAGCTGGAGGATTTTGAATCTCGGTATCAGGCAGAAATAGAAGAACTGGAAGCAGAGTTCAAGAACATTATGATGAAAGTTTCCGTAATAGAGAAGGCGTTCAGTTATGTAAATCCATGGCTGACAAAATTTCAAGACCTTACGACTCCTGAAATACTGGAACGGACGCACATCAAAAAATATGTGGAGCGGGTTTGGATTGATGATTTTAAGCGAGTAGAGGTTGTTTTGAAAGAGGAAGAATGGACAAGATTCTTCCCGGAGGAATGGATGAGAACCAGAAAGGAAAATTAAAATGGCTAGAAAGAGCAGAAAAAACATAATGCCGCAGAGTGCCGCACCGGAGATTCGTATTTCCGAAGAAGTCAATCTTCTGCGTACAGCAGCGTATGCACGATTATCGTCAGAGAACAGCGGACATGAAACAGAAGATACCCTGAATACGCAGATTCTGCAAATCCATAGTTATATCAAGGAACATCCAGGGCTGACTCTGACGGATACCTATGTGGACAATGGATTTACAGGAACAAACTTTGACCGCCCGGAGTTTGAGCGTATGATGCAGGATGTGCGGACAGGGAAAATCCAGTGCATTGTGGTTAAGGATTTGTCCCGCTTTGGTCGTGACTACATTGAAACAGGCAACTATCTGGAAACGATTTTTCCGATGCTGCATATCCGGTTTATTGCTATCAATGATGATTTTGACAATATCCGGCAGTCGGATGTGGACAGTCTTGCAGTTCCCATCAAGAACATGGTAAACAGCCTGTACGCAAAGGACATTTCAAAGAAAATTGGGCTGAGCTACCAGATGCGTAGGGAAAAAGGAATCCCTACTTCATGGTGTGTGCCGTATGGCTATCGCATGAATGAACAGAAAAGTCAGTATGAAGTGGCAGATGAAGCAAAGTATGTGAAGTTGATTTATCAGTGGTATCTTATGGGGGTGAGTACGAACGAAATCGCCCGTAGGCTGGAATTTCTGGAAGTACCTCGTCCGAATGAACATCTGAATCGTAGACTGCACGAGGGACATGATACGACTTTCAATAAATGGCACTCCAGTTCTGTTCTCCGTATTCTGGATAGTCAGGTATATATCGGAAATTTGGTAACGGGAAAAACCCGGACTGCCTCTTATAAAGGAATTGGGCTGCACCCGGTAGATAAGGGAGAATGGCATATTGTGGAAAATGCTCATGAGGCAATTATCTTGAAGTCCGATTTTGAAATCGTGCAGGAAAAAAGAAACCGGAACAAGGAAAAACGCAATAATGCAATGGCTCGTTCAGAGCAGGTGCGGGCAGAGTGTAGGAATCACTTTGCAGGCATGGTGTTTTGCGGCTGTTGTCGGCGCAGCATGACATTTGTGCGTCAGGTGCATAAAACGGAAGAGGAAAGCTATTTCGGAGTATTTCAGTGCAAGAGAAAGAAGGGGACAACACCATGTTCCTATCATACTGTGCCAGAAAAAATGCTTATGATGGTAGCAATGAAGCAGATTCATCATCTGGTCTCTACCATGTGCGAAGAAGAAAAGATGGTAAAAGAAATGCTGAACAACGGTGGTCTGGATTCCACCCGTTCTATCAAGGTGAAGGAAAATTCGATTGCATTTCGGATTCAGGAAACCGAAGAACGGCGGCTGCGCTTATATGAGGACTATAAGGCAGAAATTCTGGATGAAGAAGAGTATAGTCGGTTAAAAGAACACTATATTGCCGAAAAGCAGCGGTTGGAACATGAACTGCAAAAGCAGCGGCAGCGGTCATTGGAACTTGAAAAGAGAATGAGAATTTGCGATGAACAGATGGAACGGATGCGGGCTATTCTGAATCAGAAAGAATTTGATGAAGAACTGGTACATGAGCTTATCAAGAAAATCTATGTAGGCATCGACAATTCGGTAGAGATCGAGTTTAAGTGCAGTGACCCGTATCAAGAGGTTCTGGCATTTGTGGCGGAGGTGCAGAATGAATAATAAGATTGCGATTTATCTTCGATTATCTCTGTCAGATGGAGATTTGAAAAAGGGAAGCAAGGATGAGAGCAATAGCATTGAAAACCAGCGGCTTTTGCTCCATTCCTATATTGAAAAGCAGGATGATCTCCCAGGCGAAATTGTGGAGTATGTAGATGATGGCTATACTGGAACGAACTTCAATCGTCCGGCGTTTCAGAAGATGATTATTGACCTGAAGAAAGGGGAGATAAAGACCATAGTGGTCAAAGATTTGTCCCGGCTAGGGCGTGATTATATTGGCGTGGGCGATTATGTTGAGCAGATTTTTCCATTGATGGGTGTCCGCTTTATAGCAGTGAACAATGCCTTTGACAGCATGAAGCTGAACAACGGCACTCCGGGCATCGAAGTTGCAGTCAGCAATCTGGTGAATAATCTGTATAGCCGTGACATTGGAAAAAAGGTTCGTGCGGCATTGGAAGTGAACTGGAAAAGTGGCAAAGCTACATCTGTTAATGTACCGTTTGGTTACGTCTGGAACGGGAAAGGCAATCAGCGATGGGCGATTGACCCAGAAGCAGCGGCCTGCGTCCGAAAGGTGTTTGATTTGGCATTATCTGGGCGCAATACAACGCAGATCGCCTATGCGATGAATGAATTGGGCTTGCCGACACCAGGATTGTACTCTAAACGGAAAAATACCATAGTAGGCGGCAATGCAATTATAGCCCCGGAGAGCGAAATACTTTGGAATCCAGGAATCGTCTGGAGGGTGCTGCGGCGGTACGAATATACTGGGGCTTTGGTGATGGGCAGAAGGAAGAAACTTGATGTGAATACTACGGCGTTCCGCACCTTGCCGGAAGATAAATGGATTATTACGGAGAACACCCATGAAGCGATCGTTACAAAAGATGAGTATTATCAGGCGCAAAAGGCAATCCGTAATGTTGCTCCGATCCAATACAAGACCGAAGATGATTTTGCTCTGAAAGGCAAAATATGCTGCGGAAACTGCCTGAGACAGCTCCGGCATGAGAAGCAGTATGGCGAAATGGTATTCTGTTGCGGTCACAAAAGGTCAGTAGGAAAATTCTCGCACTGCTATTCAGGCTATTACAGAGAGCAGGCGGTCAATTCAAGAGTTGCCCGCGCTATAAAAACGGTATTTACAGCATTGGAAGTTGTGAATCAGGGAATGCAGGAGAAAAAATCCATAACCTTGCAGTGTGTAGATGTTGATGATTTGAAAAAGCAGGCAGAAATGATTCGGGCAGAGCAAATTAAACTCTATGAATCGTATGCAGATGGGATTCTGACCCGCAATGAATATCTGGAAAAGAAGAAAGGACTTGGGGAAAAGCTGGCAGATTTGCAAGAGAAGATTCGTATAGAAGAGGAAGAGCAGGAAACCGCAGATGAACTGGATGAGGAAATCCGCAGCCTGACAAAGCAGGCAAGTCAAAAAACATACATAGGAGGTCTGACCAAGGAATGTGTGGATGCCTTTGTCAGCATGGTTTATCTGTATGACGATCAGACGATGAAAGTTGAGTTTAACTGTGAGGATGTGATTCGGAGAGCATTGGAAAAGTATGGTGCATAACCGCATAGAAACAGCGAGGTGAGCAAAAAAGAATGCCCGTCTGGTTGAGAGAATTCGCAAATCTTCTCGATCAGGCGGGCATTTCATTCCGTAGGAATGGAGATTAGTCGTTATGTACGGTCTTTTCCCAACGATGGAAAACAGCTTCAAAGAAGTCGTGACCAAGGACTCCTTCACCAATAGGGCCGAACTTCTCCCGATAGGATTTAAGAATAGCCGTAAAGTCTGGATTTTGAAATCCAGTATATTTGTCAAGGGAACACAGCTTTTGATAATCAGAAAAATAGGAAAGCAGTTCGCTGTCGGTCTTTTCTTCAAAGATGTTCATGGTATTTCCTCTTTAGAAATTTAAACTATCTACCCATGCGGACAAATCGGCTTTGGTTGAGGAAGCGTTAAATACCTTTCCATGTAGGAGCTTGGAACCAGGGCAGCTAGGAGCAAGCTTTTCATTGGTCTTGCCCATATCGCTGCTACCGGAAGTGGCGAATGGAATAATGGTTTTATTCTTTAGGTCATAGCTTTCCAGAAATGTATTGATGATTGTAGGGGCAACGTACCACCAGATAGGAAATCCGACAAAAATCGTATCGTATTCATCCATGTTGTCGCGTTTGGCGGCGATGGCAGGGCGGAAATCGGGATTGCTCATTTCAATAGTGCTGCGGGATTTCTTATCCATCCAGTTCAGATCGGCTTTTGTGTAAGGGACTTCGGGACGGATTTCAAAAATGTCTGCACCGATGGCATCTGCTAAATCTTCGGCAACTTTTGCGGTAATGCCGCTGGCAGAAAAATAGGCAACAAGCTTTTTGCTCATGACAATGCACTCCCTCAATATTTGATTTGATAATAGTATAGCACGGCACGGGAGGGGTATCAAGAAGTGAAATGAAAGCAAAATTGCTTGGAAAATATTGGTGTCTCAATAGTTGGATTTGGATAATCATAACTTTGATATTGTATCTTAACTTAAAATGAGTTATAATACAGAAAAAGAGTTATGAATGGAGGCGATAGAGTGGAATACCTTAAGCGGGTTTTAGGAATTGAAGTGCTATATGAAAATAAAGCTTTAGAGCATTTGCCAAACTTCATCAGTACAAGGTATGATTCACAGAAAGTATCTCTGAATGGTCAAAAAGCCGTTTTTTTGTATCCTAAAACCGAATTGGAGCAGGTGGAAACATTAAAAAAGCATCTGGAACGTGTGAAAAAGGTTGCGGATTGTCCTGTGATTTTAGTATTGGAACAGATCACTGCACGGCAGAAAGAGTATTTGCTTCGAGAGAAAATAGCATTTATTGTGGATGGAAAGCAAATTTATCTGCCCTTTATGGCAGCATATTTGCAGGAACGCTGTGATGCAGAAAAGAGTGACAGAGAAGAAATCTTGCCATCGGCACAGATGCTGTTGCTTTATTTTATTTATGAGGGAGCAAAGGAGCTGTCCACAAGTCAAGCTGCAAAAAATTTGGATTTGACACCAACATCTATTTCCAGAGCTTCTAAACAACTTGAAGGAATGGGATTTCTGCGATCAAGAAAAATTGGAGTGCAGAAGATACTGTTTTCGGAAAACTCCGCCAAAGAGTTGTTTTACAAAGCAGAGAAAGTTCTGCTCAATCCTGTGAAAAGGACGGTCTATGTTCCATGCGAGGAAGTAAAGACTGAATTGTTGGAGAGCGGGTATTCCGCATTGGCGGAGTATTCGATGCTCAATGCGCCTAGTGTTCGGTGCTATGCTTCAGAAAAAGTATCTCAGTGGAATTACTGCATGACCAAGGATTTACAGGACTCAAATTCACAGGTGACTGTTGAAATGTGGAGATATGACCCACGAAAATTATCGAAGGAAAAAATGGTCGATGGACTTTCTCTAGCATTATCGCTCAAGGAAGATGCAGATGAACGGGTAGAAGAAGCAGTAGAAGAAATGTTAAATAATCTGTGGAGGAAGATAGATGGTAACAGGGATTGAAAGCTTTAAGGAATGGTTCAAGGGTAACGAAAGCCAGTATGCAATTATCGGTGGAACTGCGTGTGACATCTTGATGACGGAAGAAGGCTTAGACTTCCGTGCAACAAAAGACATTGACCTTGTTCTAATTATTGAAGCCGTGGATGCGGCTTTTGGAAGAAAATTCTGGGACTATGTAAAACAGGCTGGATACGAACATTGTAATAAAAGCTCTGGTATGCCGCAGTTTTATCGGTTCAGTCACCCGATGTCAAACCGTTATCCAGCGATGATCGAACTGTTCACTAGAAAACTGGATGCAATTCAACTTCCAGATGATGCAGTATTGACACCGCTGCCAATGGATGAGGACATATCTAGCTTGTCTGCAATCCTTTTGGATGATGATTACTATGAGTTCTTGAAGCAGGGGAAAGTGACTGTTGATGGAGTGACGGTTTTGGATGCTGCATATTTGATTCCATTCAAGGCGAAAGCATGGATGGATTTGACGGATCGCAAAGAAGCTGGAGAACACGTTGATAGTAAAAACATTAAGAAGCATAAAAATGACGTTTTTCGATTGACTGAACTGATTGACCCTACGGTCAAGATTGCCACTCCCAGTGGCGTGTATGAGGATATGCAGAAGTTTGTTGATCGAATGAAAAATGAAACGGTTGATGTTAAACAGTTGGGGCTTGTGGGACGAACGAAAGAACAGATTCTTCAGGAGATAGGAGAATTATATGCTATACAATAATCAGTGAGTTATAGAATAAAACACTATCTTGTAAGGAAGTGATATAACATGGAAAAGAAATACCAAATTTTTATTTCGTCAACTTATAAGGATTTGATAGAAGCACGTAGCAAAGTAAGGGATGCAATCCTGTCAATGATGCATTTCCCAGTTGGCATGGAGATGTTTAACGCTGCTGACGAAGAACAGTGGGAAATCATACAAGAGACGATTGATAGTTCGGATTATTATGTTTTGATTTTGGGACAGCGATATGGCTCTGTAATAGAATCTGGATCGGATGCTGGAATTAGCTATACGGAAAAGGAATTTCGCTATGCGAGAGAGAAGAAAATTCCTATTCTGGTATTCATAATTGATGATGATGTGGCAATTAAGCCGGAATTTATGGAAAAAGATCCAGAAAGTATAAAAAAGCTGGCTGATTTCAAGACAGAAGCTAAAAAAGGACGAACGGTACAGTGGTGGACTAATATTGACGAACTTGCTAGAGAGGTTTCAGAATCTTTACATCAGCAAATGGATCGAAAAAAGCGTCCAGGGTGGATAAGAGGAGATGCCTTTGATATTGAAGCAAGTCATGCGGAAATTCTCAGTTTGAATAAAAAGATAAGAGAACTTGAGCAGGAAAATGCTGGGCTGAAATCACAGATTGTAAAGAGGGTTCCTGAGTTGATGGCCGCAGTTGTGCTGGATCAACAGGAGGATGAAGAAGAGGATGAAAAAGGTCTTAAAACACATGGAAAACTGCTTATTGATAGCTCTGATAATGCATACAAAATCCAATTATATCATAATGATGGAGAATGCTACAAAAACAAGTATGAACCACTTGATTTAAGTTGCGTTGAATCATATTTGAAAAAGTATGTAAAAGAAAAGGACTTACAGGCTTATAATGCAGCACTACCGTCTGAAGAAGAAATAAATGATTATGTACACCAGATGAGTGTGTATAAGACAATAATAAACGGTGGTGTTGCGTTCAAGATAAGAGTGCTTAATAAGGGAACAGCGAAGGCGACAGATATTAGAATCTCAATCGTATTTCCAAAGGGTATTTTTGTATATGATATTGATGATATTGAAAAAATGAAGGAACCGCAAGGACCAAAACTTCCGCCGAATCCTATTGAAAAGGCAGAGGAACGTTTTATGAACGACTCAAATCCAACATATGCTTTCTTGAAAAATAGTATAGATGGAATGCAACCATTCCGAAGCTTACCAGTCATAGACCCGGCAATTTTTAGCAACTCCCATTCTTCTGTATTTGAATCAATATCTATACGAGATAATTCGATATTGATTGAATGTGACCAGTTGCCACATAAAGATGATGCCGAGTTTGATGGAATATATATTGTTCCGGCTAGAAAAGGAAAATTCAAAGTAAGCGTTTCGCTGATGTGTTCGGAATATATTGAACCGGAAGTTCATGATATTGAATTTGAAATTGTCTAATAATTAAAATAAGTACGAATAAGCCGCATAGGGCTTTCCAATGGGTTTAACCCAATGGGAAACTTTATGCGGCTTATTTTTTTTGCTTTTTTGAAAAAATTGTTGTCCCTATCTTGACATCAGGGGGCCCAGCTAGTTTCATTATGCCGCTGCAGATTGGTAAGACGCCCATTGTTGTGCCACGTCAGCATCAGTACAACGAGCATGTAAATGACCATCAGGTCGAGTTTGCAAGGAATGTGGCGCAGAGAATGGGCACGATTATTCCGGTGGAAGACATCAATACGCTGGGAGATGTTATCACGAATTATGATCAGATCGTTGCAAGTATGGGACATGGTATGAGTAGCAACAATGCTAAGTTCAATGAAGAACTAGAGAAGATGGTAAGCGAATTATATTGAGGACAAATGAATGAAAAAAGTCGGGATCATGTCGATGCAGCGCATTGCAAACTATGGTTCATTTTTGCAGGCATACGCGTTAAAGCAGTTGATTGAAGAATTGGGATGCAAAGTAGAGTTTGTAGACTACCATGTAGGAGCACCTGTAATTACGGAAAATGCTGACAGTAAAAATAAGTTTGTCCGAAAAGTAGAAAAGGGACTGGAAACTTTTCGGTATCAGGCTCCGTTTGCACACAAGCTGTCGTTCATTCATTATAAGCAGTCTTTTTCCCAAAAGTATATGCCACTTTTAGGAATTACGGACGAAATGAACTACAATCCGACATTGGATTGCCTTGTGATCGGCAGCGACGAGGTTTTCAACTGTATTCAAAAAAATTCTAATGTGGGCTATTCGCCAGAATTGTTTGGAAAAGATAACCATGCAAAGAGACTTCTCACTTATGCAGCGTCTTTCGGCAATACCACATTGGAAAAGCTGAAAAAGTATAAAAAGGCCGATGAAGTCGGAGCTTTGTTGAAGAAGTTTGACGCGATTTCTGTACGAGATGCGAATTCGGGGACTATCGTGACACAGCTTACAGGAAAAGAGCCGGTCTATAACTTAGACCCGGTTCTGACCTATGATTACATGAACTGCTGCGACAAAATCCCACAGGTTCAGACTAATGAGAAGTATTTGATCCTGTACGCGTATGCAGGTCGTATTTCCAATGATGAGGCAGATTGGATTGCTGCTTATGCAAAGAAGAAGAATTTGAAGGTATATGCAATTGGTGGTATCCAAAAATGTGCAGACCGATTCGTGGACTGCTCACCCTTTGAGGTTCTGGCCTATTTCAGAAATGCAGAAGAAGTTATTACCGATACTTTCCACGGCAGCATCTTCTCGGTGATCACACATCGGCCGTTTACAACATTGATTCGCAAGAGTGTAGGTAACAGCTATGGTAATGAAGAAAAGTTGAGCGATTTGCTAAAGCGACTGGGACTGGCCAATCGGATGACAACGAAAATTGAAGATACAGAAAACATCAATGAAAAGGCGATTGATTACGCGAAAGTTGATGAGCAGTTGAAAGCACATAGAGAAGTGGCGAAGGAGTATCTGAGAAAAAATTTAGAGGAATAAAATGGAGAACATATCGAGGATAAAAGAGAAATGTGTGGGATGTAAAAGCTGCGAGCAAAGCTGTCCCAAACACTGTATTTCTATGGTAGAAAATAAAGAGGGCTTTTGGTATCCGTCTGTTGATGAAAAAACTGCATCGAGTGCAAGGTGTGCCTGAAAAAGTGTCCAGTAGAAAATACGGAATTTCATCGGAATGAGCCACATAAAGTTTGGGCGTGGCGCAATAAAAATGATGTGGATATTATGCGCTCTGCATCTGGCGGTGCGGCGGATAGTGCAGCGAAAACTGTATTGCAAATGGGCGGTGTGGTTTATGGTGCTGCCTATGATGAGCAGCTGGCAGTAAACCACATTGAAGTGACAGATGAAGCAGAAAGGGAGAAATTACAGTCCTCTAAGTATGTTCAGTCTGACCCGAAAGATAGCTACGCAAAGGTCAAACAGCGTTTGTCAGAGGGAAAAACAGTACTTTTTACAGGTACTCCCTGCCAGATTGCAGGTCTGTATGCGTTTTTGGGTGGCAATCCAGAAAATCTATATACAGTTGACCTGATTTGCCACGGTGTGCCTTCGCCGAAGTTCTTCAAAAAGTATCTGGAATACCAGAACAAGCAGACGGCTGGCAGAGTAATCTATTTCAACTTCCGTTCCAAAGACAAGAGAGGTTGGGGAACACAATACCTGCTAAAGACAAAGACAAAGACAAAGACAAAGACAAAGACAAAGACACTCTCCCTTGATCGCTATGGAAAACATTTTATGGATGGCGACTGCTATAGAGAGAGCTGTTATAAGTGTGCTTATGCTAATACGAGCCGTGTAGGAGATTTGACAGTGGGTGATTTCTGGGGAATTGCAAAGAGTCATCCGAGCTTCAATTCTCCAAAGGGTGTGTCCAGTGTATTTGTAAATACCGGAAAAGGCCAAAAGCTCTTTGAAATGATGCGCCCCCTTGCAGAAGTGGAGGCCGCAACGCTAGAAGAGGGGATGGTAAGGCAAGGCAATCTTGTGAAACCAAGTCCAAGGCCGAGTGAGCGGAACACGTTCTACGAGAGGATTGATGAGGATAGTTTTATGAATAGCTTAAAAGTTGGTGTCCAGCCAAAGGAACGGCTTAAAGCTGTAATACCAGCAGGAGTGGTTAGGCTGTTAAAAAAGTGGATGGTGTAACAGAAAGAATTTGATTGCTAAACTTATTCAGCGGATTTGTGGCTGTGAGGATAATGAAAATGGAGAAAAAATCGAGGTGGCGATGGTCACAAATCATTTCGTAATTTCCGGAATTGGAATAGTAATCATGAATTACCGCGAGGCTTTGGATATAAGAAAATATGACTTGACCATTCTTGCTGGACAGACAATTGCAGGAAAAATAGGAAAAGGAATGTCGAAAAACGGTATGACTTGTTAATAATAAGGCTGAGATGTCGAAAACAGTGTGGAGATTAAAGTACAGAAGAAACGAAGGGGATATGGATGAAAAAATATAGAATTGCCATGATAGCTAGTTGCATGACAATAAATGGAATTAGTACTGTGATAAAAAACTATTGTGAAAATATTGATTTGAAGAGGTTCAGCATTACAGTGATTGCCGGAAAACCTATTAATGAATTATATAGGACTGAGTTTGAAAAATTAGGAATTGAGGTCATAGAATTACCAGAGAGGAAAGAAAATACAGTTCAATATTATGTGGAATTGGTAAGGACGTTCAGAAAAAAAAGGATTGATGTTGTACATGTACACGGTAACAGTGCGACGATTTCACTGGAATTGTTGTTGGCAAAGATAGCGGGCGTCAAAGTTAGAATAGCCCATATTCATAACAGTAAATGCGAACATGAAAAAGCAAATATGTTACTGTTACCCCTCCTAAAGTTAACATGTACAAACGGTATGGCGTGCAGTTCACTAGCTGGAGAATGGATATTCGGCAAAGATAACTTCTATGTACTACCAAATGGGTTCAAAACATCAAGATTCAAATTTTGCTCGGTGGATAGAGATATTGTAAGAAATCAATATAAAATAGCAGATAAGTATGTTATAGGAAGTGTGGGTAGAATGAATGACCAGAAAAACCAGCAATTCCTATTGGATATTTTTACCGAGATAGCGGCGAAAAATGAAAGGGCTGTCCTCATGATGGTTGGTGATGGACCCAATTACAAAATGATTGAGCAGGAAGCACAACGGCATAAGTTTTCAGAACGGATTGTTTTGACTGGTGAATGTCAACATACCGAAAAAACATATTCTGCGTTTGATGTATTTGTAATGCCATCAAAGTATGAGGGCTTGGGAATTGTTGCACTGGAAGCACAAATAAGTGGACTTCCATGCATAGTATCTGACAACGTACCAAAAGATGTAATGTTAAGTGACAATATCCAGTTTGTTTCATTGTGTGATAAAAAGGAATGGATTGAGAGTGTTTTGGCACAGGAAAGATTTGACCAGAGTAGCAGAGAAGAATTTTATGAAGCAAATAGAAGTAGCATCATGAAATATGATATAGATAATGATGTAAAACTTTTAGAAAGACAATATTTGACATATTTGAATATGGTAAGCTGAGGTTGAAATAGTGGACTTTAATAAAATTGTTAAATGGGGAAAATCTGCCTTAAGAGTATTTAAGTATAAAGTAAGATATCGCAATCAGTTGAAGTTTGATTGTTCGAAGAGTAGAAAACCAGTATATTTCGGAAAAGGCGTGGATATTTCTATTGACAAGGACTGCTCTCTTCAAATAGGGGGGGACGTATTTGTCAGATAATTGTAGAATAGTTGTTATGGATAGTTCTAACCCTGCTGTAATTGGAAGCAAAAACTACTTTGGAATGGGCTGCAGGATAGTACTTCGAGCGGCTTTTCAAATGGGCGACGGCAACTTGGTTGCGGATAATGTTTCAATATATGACCATAATCATGATTATAAAGGCTGCAACGGAGGATTTGTCTCAAAAGCGATTGAAATAGGGAATAACTGCTGGTTAGCAACTAATGTCGTTGTTACAGCGGGCAGTAAGATTGAGAATAGAGTAATTGTTGGAGCAAATTCCGTCGTTGGAGGAAAATTGGAGTCGAATAGTTTATATGTAGCACCTAGAGCAAGTAGAATAATGAAATTATGAATGCATTCTTTAGAGGATATATAAATGATTAAAATTTTGTATGCACTCAATGATTTAAAAAATGGCGGAACAGAATCGTTTGTAATGAACTATTACAGAAACCTTGATAGAAATAGATTTCATGCAGACTTTATGATTCTATCAGGAGATGAATTGTATTATGCAGACGAAATAAGGGCTACGGGCGGAAAAGTTATACATATTTCAACAGATAATAAAAAAGATTATCTCAGGAATATTTACAGGGTTAATAGTTTCTTGAAACAAAGTGATTACGATATCATTCATATTAATTCCTGTTCGCTAAAGTTTATGGCGCAAATTGCATTTGCATCAAAGAGCTCATTGGGAGTGAAAATTATAGGTCATGCACATAGTGTTGGTGAGCCGAAAGATACATTAAAGTATAAAGTGTCATCGTGGTTATTAAGAAACATAATTGATTACAATATTGATTATGCTATGGCATGTTCTACCGATTCTGCAAAGATGAAATTCTTCAACAAAAGAATTCAATCGGATAGTTTTGCAATGATTCCTAATGCTATTAATACATCAAAGTTTGAATTTTCGATGGAAAGTAGGAATAAGATCCGAGAGCAGTATAATGTCGGTGAAGCAATTGTAATAGGAATTGTTGGGCGCCTAGAAAAATGGAAGAATCAATCGTTCTTATTAGATGTTTTAAAAAAAGTGAATGAGATCGAAAATACTTATTTGTTAATGGTTGGAGATGGAGATATACGGGAAGAACTTCAAAATAAAGCCAAAATGCTTGGAATTGTCGACCGTGCTATATTTGCTGGTGTAGTGGATAATGCAAATGAGTATTATTCTGCAATGGATGTTTTTTGTTTACCATCGTTTGGCGAGGGTTTTCCATTTGTTTTGGTTGAAGCACAAACAAACGGATTAAAATGCCTTGTATCTTCAGATGTAACGGTTGAGACTAATATAAGTGGTACCGTACAATATTTAGATCGCTTTAATGTTGATTTATGGGTTAATGAAGTGATTTCAAATGCAAGACACCGAATCGCTGCAGAAAACATTAACAGAGTTATTGAAAACTACGATATTAAAAATGCAACGAGGAACCTAGAAAAAATATATGAGAGGCTTAGTGAAGATTAGTAACCTCTTGCCATATATGAGGTTCGGCTGATGCAATTCATATACAAATATACTAAAGTATAATTTGAAAGGAGTGATAGACTTGCAAAAAAATGTTCGGGTCAAATTGTATGATATTGTTATTTTTCTTCTGTATTTTTCAGTCGTAAAAGTTTATGCTGTGCCTCAAGTCATACAACAAATACTCAAAATTATATCAATGGGTATAGTTGCGTCATATTTCTTGAGCCACTCAACAAAAAGCTTTTTTAATAAAACTATAATTTTGCCTTGTTTAATGTTGATCTCAAGTGTTGTATATTTTATTGGAGGGTCATCTAATATAAAGATACTACTTGATGGAATTCTAAACGCATCGTGCTATTGTTTGATAAGTGTGTGTGTGTGTTACACTATGAAAAAAAATATGCAGGATCATCTGGTGGAGATGTACTACTATTTAACACTGATTTGTTGCGGTATTTCTATAATTTCTGTGTTTGTGAAAGCGAAATCTGCGAATAATTACGGTGCAGAAGTTATATATGTTTTTGGAAATAAATATGCTACATGCTATTTGTTTATATTTCTAATAGGGCTGGCATATTACAAATTTTATGATTTTAAGAAAAAAAGCTGAAAAAGTCTATTCTGATTTTGTGCTTCATCATATTAGCACTCTTGATTTCATACTTGACAAGATGTTACACAACATTGGTGGCTTTTGGCGTAATGCTTATTTTGTTTTTTTTCTCAGGGAGAACAATTAAGAAGATTAGAAAATTTATAAACAATCCTATCGTAGCGGTGCTTTTAGTTGCAGTTCCAGGTATGGTTGCCATGAATATTACAGCCGTAATGCAAAATCCATTTGTATATAAAATTGTTACAGAATGGTTTGGAAAAACAGCAGGATTGACAGGTAGAGCATATATTTATAGTAACCTATATAATATTTACGCAAGACATCCCTTTATTGGATATGGATATAATAGCGACATCGTAAATATAGTGACGGAAGTTGGAAATGCGCAAAATGGTATTATGCAGTCGCTTATTGATTATGGTGCGATTGGAACAATTGCCTTATTGGCAATTGTCTATTTGGCTTTCAAAAATTCAAACAAAAAGGATCGGTATTGGGGATTTAAAATTTCTTTTTTGACATTTTGTGTTTGCTCTATTGTAGAAATACCATTTAAATATTTGTTTTTCTTTGTTGTTTCATTTTTGTTTTTTTCAAATCGAGACGAAGCATTAATAAATATAGGAGAAAACCTTAATGAACAGTAGGGGAAAATACTTGATCAAAAATACTGCCATATTTGCTCTTAGTAATATAGGAACAAAGATAATCAATTTCTTTTTAGTTCCGTTGTATACGTATGTATTAACGAACGAGCAGTATGGAACAACCGATCTGATTTTTACAATAAGTTCTTTTCTTGCACCGATACTCATATTGAATATAAATGAAGCAATTATGCGCTTTGCGCTAGATAAAAATGCTGATGATAATAAGTTGCTATCGATTGGTCTGGTCACTGTAGGCGCATCAGCGGTAATAGGTCTTTTGCTTATCCCTTTGGTAGATTGTTATCCACCATTGGCTATCTATAAGTACTATGTATATCTTTATACCATATCATATGGTGCAACGGATATTTTTCTTTGCTACTTACGGGGAAAAGAACAATTACTGGAATTTTCAATTGGCAATATTATTAGGACTACAGCTATTGCATTGTTTAATATTGCTTTCCTTATGAAATTCAAGATGGGAATAAAAGGCTACTTGGTGGCTTATATTTCAGCGAATGTTATAACAAGTCTGTACTCAATTGTGGTGGGAAATGTTGGAAGAACACTAAAAAAATTTGCATTCGATAGAGCTTTATACAATCAAATGATAAGATACTCTGTGTTTCTGATCCCGACATCTTTTATGTGGTGGATTATCAACTCGTCTGATAGGATTATGATTACCTATTTTATGGGCTTATCAGTTTCTGGTTTGTATGCTGTATCTTCAAAGATTCCTTCTCTGGTATCAACAATTTCAACTATTTTTAATCAGGCGTATTCTTATTCTGCAATTAAGGAAAACGAAAGTAAAGACCGAAATGAATATAACAATAAAATTTTTCACTATTTATTTATCTCGGTTTCAATTTCCGGAATTACATTGCTTGCAGTGATTAAGGGTTTTATCAGATTTTATGTTTCTCCTGAATATTATGAGGCTTGGATTTGTACGCCACCATTAATTGCAGGAACATGTATTCTCATATTGGCCACTTTTTTCTCTGTTTCATATACTGTGAATAAGGATAGCGTAGGTTTTATGAAATCCGGTGCAATAGGTGCACTTATAAATGTGCTTTTGAATTTTGTCCTGATTCCCCAGATCGGTTCTATGGGAGCTGCACTTGCTACTGCGGCAAGTTATGTAGCCGTGTTTATGTATCGCTATTTTGACATTCAGAAGTATATTAAGTTGAAGGTTTTCACAAAGAAACATAATGTTTCGCTTGTTTGTTTGCTTGCAAGTAGTATTTTTGTTTATTGTCCGAATTATATCTATTATACTGCTGATTTATGCTTGCTGATAGTTGTAATAGCTATTTACTGGAATGAACTTGTAAATATATTTAAATCCGTAATAAGAACTAAAGGACTTAAATGAGCAGAGAGGAGGTTATATTATCATGAATGAAAAGTGTAAGAATGTGCTATTGATGACGTGGTATAATTCTACAAATTATGGGACGATGCTTCAATGCCGTGCTACGACCCTATTGTTGGAAAATAGATACAATACTAATGTCTATTTGCCTAATTATTATCCTCATGGGGAACTGACTTCGAAGATTATAGTTAAAAAAGTGCTTTCACCAATAGTTTGGAGGCGTCATGCTAAGATTGCTCTAAGTAAAATAAAAGCTTTACCTGTCAAGAGGCTGCTTGCAAAAAAAAGCGATATGGTTAGAAAATTTAATAGTGACTATAATTATGCGTTAGATGGTAGAGAAATAAAATGCAAAGAGGATTTTGAAGAACTTAGTTCTAAATTTGATTTGTTCGTAACAGGGAGCGATCAAATATGGAATCCCGATTTCTTGAATCCAAGGTATTTGTTGGACTTTGTATCCGATGATAAGCATTGCATCGCAATTGCCAGCAGTATTTGTAGAGATACAATACCTGCGGAAAAACAGTTACTATACAAAAACAATCTGAGAAAATTTGAGCTTGTTACCATACGGGAATATAACATGGTACATCAGCTATCAAATATATTGGATAGAGATGTTTACTGCATTTTAGATCCAACCTTACTGCTGGGAAGAGACGTATGGAAGGAAAGAATGCGTCGTACAGAAAAAAGCAACTATGTACTTTTATATACTTTGGGCGAATCAGCCTTTATAAGAAAAGAAGCTCTAGCATTTGCAAAAAGCAAAAGGAAAAAGCTGTTATATTTCCCACAAATCGATGGTCTTTATAAAAATCGCGACAAAATGATAGAAAAGGAATCGGTTGCAGTGTGGGATGCTGATCCATATGAGTGGATTGGACTAATTGATGCTGCGGATTACGTTATTACGGATTCTTTCCACATGACTGCTTTTTCTATAATGCTTCATAAGAATTTTTGGACTGTTCCAAAAGAAGCAAAAGATTCCTCACAGAATGCTAGGATATTGAATCTCCTAAGTGTTGTTGGTCTAACTGAGCGATTTATTGATCAAAATTCGGATTTTTCTTTTTGTAGTCACGAAACAGAAATCGAATGGAAAGATGTAGATGAAAAGTTGAACAGGAAGAGAATTTCTGATTTAAAGCTGTTTGATAACTACTTTGAAAGTTATTTAAAACACAGTGATGGAGAGGATAATTGAATTAGGTGAGATATAGTATGACTGAGCTAAACCGAACAGTTTGCGCCCAGAATCAGTGTAATGGATGTATGGCATGCATAAATAAGTGTCCAAAAGGCTGTATTTCAATTTTGGATGATTTTGAGTCGTATAACGCTTTCATTGATTCTTCAAGGTGCATAAAGTGTGGGGCTTGCAGAGATGTATGCCCTCAGGTGCATAAGGCAATTAAGAAAAAACCTATTTTATGGAAACAAGGATGGGCCGCTGACAAATTTAGAGAAAATGCTGCATCTGGTGGATTGGCCACGGCTATTATGCGAGCATTTATTGATGAAGGTGGATATGTTTCAAGTTGCGTTTTCAGTAACGGTGCTTTCCACTTTGAACTGACTAATAATATAAATGATATACCTAGATTTGCAGGCTCTAAATATGTAAAAAGTAATCCCGGAAATATATATATAGATATTAGGGAAAGATTGAAAACACATAAGGTTTTATTTGTGGGGTTGCCATGTCAAGTTGCAGGTCTGTTGAACTATATAAAAGATCCGCAAAACCTCTATACAGTCGACTTGATTTGCCATGGTACGCCTTCCCCTAAGCTTTTGTCGCTCTTTTTAAAAGAAAATCAAATAGCATGGGATACAATTGAAGAAATTGAATTCAGAAAGAAAAATTGGTGGGGCCTGGTAATAAACGGAAATGCAATTAACCCTGTCAATGTTCAGGATTTTTATTCATACGCTTTTTTAGACCAGCTTATTTTCACTGAAAATTGCTATGACTGCCAGTTTGCTGACGTAAACAGAGTGTCCGATATTACGCTAGGGGATTCGTGGTCATCAGAACTTGTGAATGAAAAGGATAAAGGAATCTCTTTGATTTTATGTCAGTCAGAAAAAGGAAAATGGTTGCTTCAGAAGTCAAATAGTACACTATACGATGTGGACATTGATGATGCGATTTGTTGTAATGAGCAGTTAAAGCATCCATCAAATAGAACCAAGGCTAGATATAGATTCTTTGAAAATATAAATAAAGGATTTGAACACTCTATTGCATTAGCTAATCCCAAAATCTACATAAAGAAAAAAATCAAAGTTTTCTTTACCGTATTGGGGTTACTAAAAAATAAATAATTTATTTAGTGGAAAGGAAAATGTATTATGAAAATCTTAGCTGTTGGAGCACATTTGGATGATATTGAAATTGCGTGTGGGGGGACACTTGCTAAAGCAATTGAAAATGGACATGAAGTAAAGGTTCTCATCATGAGTAAATCTGGGTATACCAATATTAATGGTGAAGTTCAGAGAGAAAATGATGTCGCTGTAAGAGAGGGTACCAATGCGTTGCATGCTCTTGGAATTCGGGATATTGAGATTTTGGATTTTCCCACCAAAGATATTCCTTGGCGGTCTGATGTTGTGAACGCAATTGATGTTTGCATTACCAATTACAATCCGGATGTTATCTTCACGCATCATCCGTTCGATACTCATCAAGCACATGCGGGCGTTTCAAATGCTACAATTGCTGCTGCCAGAAGGAGAAATACGGTGTTTTTTTACGAGCCAATTACACCTTCTGGTAGATCCTATGTCGCATTTAAGCCTGACCTTTATGTGGATATCGAGGATACGCTTGAGAAAAAACTTAATTCTTTAAGAGAACATAAGTCCGAATATAATAAGTTCTCAGGAGAGGATTGGGTTGAAGGCGTCAGATGCAGATGCGGCTTTAGAGGCTATGAAATTGGAAAGAAGTTTGCCGAAGCGTTTGAGGTTCTTAGAATTGAGATGGACTTTGGTAGGGGCACAAAATTAATTGGTAGATAAGGCAAGAATAATATTCTTTACTGTCATACTGCTAAATTGAATGGGATAAAAATGAAAACTTATGACCTTGATTACATAAAAAAAATTGTTCAGAGATATGGCTCACCATTATATGTTTTTGATGAAAAAGCATTTGTCCAGAATTATAAGAATTTAGAAGAAGAATTTAGAAACATATATCCTAAGTATAATATAGCGTATTCTTTTAAAACAAATTATTCTCCATATATTGTCTCTCTCGTAAAAAAGTTGGGAGGATTTGCTGAAGTTGTCTCAGGAATGGAATATTATATCGCCAAGAAAACGGGATATAAAAGTGAAAATATTATTTTCAATGGTCCTAATAAAGAAATTGATGGTGTAAGTGCGTTTCTGGACGGTTGCAAGATTCAGATCGATAATATGCATGAAGCAATTGCGCTAACTCAAATTGCACAGGAACATCAAGATAAAAAGTTTGAGGTGGCAGTTCGAGTTAATGCCGATGTTGGCCAGTCGTTTATATCGAGGTTTGGTATAGACGAAAATGAATTGGACTGCGTATTTTCGCTTTTGAGAGAGCAATTGAATATTTCTGTGGTTGGTCTGCACTGCCATATAAGTAGATGCAGGAGCATAGAAAAATGGAAACTTAGGGCGGAAAAGATGTTAGCACTGGCTGACAAATACTTTTGTCAGCCACCGCAGTACATCGATTTGGGAAGCGGAATGTTTGGTACAATGGATCCGGAATTCGCTGAACAATTTGAAAATGTGCCGTCATATCACGAATACGCAACGGTTGTCGCCGGTGCTTTTGCGAGACATTATGCTGATTTTTCTGAAGAGAGTAAGCCAATTTTGATAACAGAACCGGGAACGACGCTTATCAATCATTTCATTGATTTCATATCGGAGGTTGATGCAATAAAAGCCATAAGGGGTAAGGCTTTTGCGGTCTTAAATTGTAGTGAGCATAATTTGGGAGAAACATGTACGCTAAAAGACTTGCCGATTAGAATTGTTCCAGCGGGTGGTACGCAAAGTGAGTTCTCCAATATTGATTTTACTGGTTATACATGTTTGGAACAGGATGTAATGCGCAGGAATGTGACTTGCAAATTGGCTGTTGGAGATTATATAGTTTTTGGAAATGTAGGAGGATATTCTAATGTTTTAAAGCCCCCATTTATTAGACCCAACTGTGCAATGATTGCAGTTACGCCAGATAATAAAGATGTTCTGATAAAAGGTAAAGAAACATATGATGATATCTTAGTAACATATTGCTTTTAAATAAGGAGTGAATGTATGAAAGATATAACGGTTCTTATCACGGCGGCAGGTAATGTTTTTATGCCTGGAACTACGGCGTGTTTAAGGAATAATGGGGAAAGAAATATCAGATTAATTGGAGCAGATATGAGTGATGACCCGACTATGCTTAACATGGTAGACGCTTATTATGCTGTTCCTCGTGGTGATGATCCGTCTTATATTGACGTTCTTTTGGATATCTGTAAAAAAGAGAAAGTCGATGTGGTTCTACCAATCATGTCGGTTGAACTTGAAAAGTTATCAGTAAGCCGAGATAAGTTTGAAAGCATTGGAACAAAAATATCTGTATCTAATATAGACGGACTTAGAGTGGCCAATGACAAGCTGAAATTACTAACATTTATGCATGGCCGAGAATACCCTTGCGCAAGGTTCTATCCAGTTAGAACGCTCAATGAATTGGATGAAGCGGTCATTAAGCTGGGATATCCTCAAAAAAAAGTGTGCGTAAAAGCAACGAATGCAAGTGGAAGTCGTGGCTTTAGAATTCTAAATGCTAATACCTCTTTGTACGACAAATTTTTTAACGAAAAGCCTTCTTCGAGTGAAATGAAATTCGAGGAATTTCGTAAAATCATAGCTGAAAAAGAGAACTTTCCTGAATTGCTGATTATGGAATACCTTTCTGGAACGGAGTATACTGTTGATGCATTAGCTGATAATGGTAAAGTCCTAGAGTGCTGTTGTAGAAGGGGCTTGCGCATGGAAAATAGTATCATGTTAGACAGCCAAGTGGTTAAGCGGACGGATATAGAAGAGCTGTGTGCTAATATCATTGCTGATCTTAGCTTAGACGGTAATATTGGATTTGATATAAAAGAAAGATCTGATGGAACGCCCATCATCATGGAATGTAATCCGAGAATAACTGCAGGCATCCCGGTGTTTTATTATGCGGGAGTTAATTTGCCCTATCTGTGCGTAAAGAAGATATTAGGTGAAGAGTTGCCGAAATCAAATACTGAATATGGTCTGGTTGTAAAAAGACGCTGGCAAGAGATGGTATAGGATATTTGATTCACAAGGATGCAATTTGAGTTAGCACTGGAGTACGAGATCTAAAATAATTGACATGAAGATTGATGGCTATTATTAGTATGCTGGTGTTCTAGCTCGTAAGTAAAATGTCACAACAGCCTAACCTGTTTTAAAACATTTATACTTAGATTGGTTGCTTTTATAATTAAATCTATAATTACAAAAAGGATCATTCGGTATGGCTAAATACTTTGGAACCGATGGCTTCCGTGGTGAAGCCGGAATTACATTAACAGCGGACCATGCCTATAAGGTTGGTCGTTTCTTGGGCTGGTATTATAACGCCTTGCGCGAGCGCAACGGTGATACCAACTCTGCTCGTATTGTTATCGGTAAGGATACTCGCCGTAGCTCGTACATGTTCGAGTACAGCCTGGTCGCTGGCTTGACTGCTTCCGGTGCAGATGCCTATCTGCTCCATGTCACCACCACTCCGTCTGTGGCGTACATTGCTCGTGTGGATGACTTTGACTGTGGCATCATGATTTCTGCCAGCCACAATCCATACTATGACAATGGCATCAAGCTGATCGACTGCTACGGCGAGAAGATGCCGGAAGAAATGTTGCTTCTGGTCGAGGATTACATCGACGGTAAGCTCCATGTGTTCGATAAGGACTGGCCAGAACTGCCTTTTGCTCATCGTGAGCATATCGGCTGCACAGTGGACTATGTAGCAGGCCGTAACTGTTATATGGGTTATCTGATTTCTTTGGGCATCTACTCCTTCAAGGGGATTAAGGTTGGTCTGGATTGTGCTAATGGCTCCAGCTGGAACATTGCCAAATCTGTATTTGATGCCCTCGGCGCAGATACCTATGTTATCAATAACCAGCCGAACGGTCTAAACATCAATAATAATGCTGGCTCCACCCACATCGAGGGCCTGCAGAAGTTCGTGGTGGAAAAGGGATTGGATGTTGGTTTTGCTTATGACGGCGATGCGGATCGCTGCCTGTGCGTGGACGAGAAGGGAAATGTTGTTACTGGCGACCATATCCTGTATATCTACGGCTGCTACATGAAAGAACGCGGCAAGCTGTTGACCAACACTGTGGTAACAACTGTCATGTCCAACTTTGGTCTGTATAAGGCCTTTGATGAAAAAGGCATCGGCTACGCTAAGACCGCCGTGGGCGACAAGTATGTCTATGAGTATATGGCTAAGAATGGCTGTCGTATCGGCGGGGAGCAGAGCGGACATATCATCTTCTCCAAGTATGCCAGCACGGGTGACGGTATCTTGACGAGTTTGAAGATGATGGAAGTCATGCTTGCCAAGAAGAAGCCGATGAGCGAATTGGCGGCACCGCTGAAAATTTATCCGCAGGTACTGGAGAATGTTCGCGTAACAGATAAGAAGGCAGCTCAGAGCGATGAGGCAGTGCAGGCAGCGGTAAAGAATGTGGCCGAAGCACTTGGGGATACTGGCCGTATTCTGGTTCGTGAATCCGGTACGGAGCCTGTGGTGCGTGTGATGGTAGAAGCTCCTGACCACGACACTTGTCAGAAATATGTTTCCGAAGTTGTCGATGTTATTCGTGATAGAGGATATAGCCTGTAAATTGAAGGGTTAGCTCCTAGAGAAAAACCATCATCAGGCAAAAAATTGAAATAGTGTGAGTGCATGTAAAACGGTAAAGTTCGATTTTGAACTTTGCCGTTTTTCTTTTTGCACGAAATTGTGAAATTTTCAAAACTGTATTCAAAAACGGTCCTGAGGATTCCTATTAGTGTAGGGACTTTCAAAATCTTTTGCAAAACTGCTTTCCTCTAGTTCTATAAGTGGGAAATGAACAAAATCTATGTTCTAAAATTAGGCAGTTCGACAAAATTTGAAAATCTGGTTGCCAAACACCCATTTTAGATTGTTATAGGTAGAGGGGAACGTTGGAAAAATGAATTTTCTTTGAACTTTTAAAAGACCCAGTTTAAAAACACCCCTTAAAGTTTGTATAGGGTATAGGAAGTATTTTCAAAAGTAAGCCAATTCGCTACGGCATCACTTCTGAAAATCCCTAATTCCTTACAAAGTCACATCGCACCTTGAAAATCGCATGAGCCACCCCAGCAGGATACCTCTGGTACTGAATGCGCATTCTGCGCGTCTTACCGGAAAATACGCCGGAGAAAATCGGGCAGGAACGGGCTAGGACAGAGTGGACGGTAGTTAAGAGCAAGATTCGCCTTTGTATACGAAATCGCTCCTACGGGCGATTTCTCCACGCGGCATCTTGATGGGGAGTGTGCTCCCCATACCCTCACATCGTGCAAAATCACATGATTTTGCCTGTTGGTGACCTGCAGAAGCAGGCCACAGCCGGAGTGCAGATGCACTGCCGGGAAAATCAAACTCTTGATTTTGGAAAGGAGACCCCATGCCACGAACGAAGAAAAAAGTGAAATCTATCGTAAAGACAAAAGTAATCTCCGCACGAGTTACAGAAGTAGTACATGAACTTTTACACCAGCAGGCCGAAGATGCCGGAATGACGCTCTCTGAATTTGCAGCGCAGATGCTGATGAAAGGCCGAGTGAATACCTCGTATGTGTTCTATGTTCACCCGGACGAGATCGAAGCAATTACACGGGAGTTTGCCGCCATCGGGAACAACTTGAACCAGATCGCAGCGTTCTTCAACAGTGGAGGCCTTCCATCATATGTCATGCGTGAAAACATCAACCATGCGATTTCCTGCATTTTTGAAATGCGGGAGCAGGTCGCAGAAATGGCAGGAAAGAACTATGGCAATCTTAAAGCATATCGCAAGTAAGAACTCCAACTATGGTGCTGCGCTGGAGTACCTGATTTTCAAGCATGACGAGCTTCGGAAAGCTCCGATCCTTGACCAGAAAGGAAATCGTATCATGCGGGATGAGTTTTATCTGGACGGTCTGAACTGTGAACCCTATTCCTTTGATGCGGCCTGCCAGCAGTTGAACCGCGAGTACCAGAAAAACAAAAACAAGAATGAAATCAAAAGCCACCATTACATCATCAGCTTTGATCCACGGGACAGCACAGAAAATTGTTTGACGGGTAAACGAGCACAGGAGCTTGGGCTGGAATACGCAAAAGCAAATTTTCCGGGGCATCAGGCATTGGTCTGTACGCACATGGACGGGCACAATGGCAGCGGAAACATTCATGTCCATATCGTAATCAACAGTCTGCGAAAACTGGATGTGCCTCAGCAACCCTTTATGGAACGGCCCATTGATAGCAAGGCTGGCTACAAGCACCATGTGACGAACGAGTATCTGAAGCATCTGCAGAAATCCCTTATGGATTTATGCCAACGTGAATTTCTGCATCAGGTCGATTTGCTGTCACCATCCAGAACGGGTGTGACCGAAGCGGAGTATTGGGCACAGCGGCGGCTGAATGAGAAAAAACAGGAAATCGAAAAGGAAGGATTTACGCCAAATCCGACAAAGTTTCAAATACAGAAACAGCTTATCCGGGATGCCGTTGCCGTCGCCCGTGAGAAAGCAATCTCGTATGAAGATTTTCAAAACATCCTGCAGGATGAATACAACATTTTCGTCAAAACCCAACGTGGGCGTTATAGCTATCTGCCGCCGGAACGGAACAAGTTCATATCGGAGCGTTCTCTGGGAGAAAGCTGCAAAAGAGAATGTCTGGAAGAATTCTTTGTTCAGAACGCCGAGAAGAATCTGCGGTACAAGGAAGAACCCATACTGATCTTTACGACCAGAACCAGATTGCGGCTCGTTGTGGACCTGCAGGAGAATATCAAGGCGCAGGAAAATCTGGCCTATGCGTTAAAGGTCAAAATCAGCAATTTGCAGAAAATGGCTGAAACGCTGGTATGGGTGCAGGAAAACAACATCAACGACCTGACAGAACTGAATGATCTGTGTAAGACAGCACAGGCCAATGCGCAGGCTGCGTATGAACGGCTGTCACAGGCAGAGGATGAACTGTACAAAACCAATGAACAGATTCATTATGCGGGGCAGTATCTTTCTACAAAAGAGGTCCAGCAGCAATTTACGAAGGCGATTTTTAAGAAAAAATTCCGTGCAGAGCATTCCAAGGAATTGGATGCCTATGCAGAATCCGTGAAATATTTCCGAGAAGAAAATGATGGAAAGCTACCATCGCTGAAATCTTTGAAAAAACGGAAAGAAGAACTGACCAAAGAAATCGCGGAGAGGAAAAAGGCATACGCTCCCCTGAGAGAAGAATCCCGGCGTCTGGAAATTGCATCGGATAACGTGTACAGCATCTTCCGAAAGACCGATGAAATGAAATCCGACCTTGCATGGAAACGCGAGTGGGAGGCTAGAGTCCGCGAAAAGGCAAGGCAGGAGCAGGCTCGACAGGAACAGCGTAAGCGTCAACCGAAACGCAAGAAGCGCAGCTATGATATGAGCCTGTAAATCAGCAGGGTCTTCCACCCCGCACCCCGGAACCCTGCCGGATGCGTAAGCCCGTGCAGGACTTTCCCATTCGGCAGGGACTTTTGAAAACGATTAGGAGGAAGTTTGAGTAAAGAGTACATCAAGGCACAAACCCCACTGCCCGCTTATTTCCCTTATCCGAAATTTCTGCTGCAGATGAGCCTTTCACATACGGCACGATTGACGTATGTTTTGCTGCTGGACCGCATGACCCTTTCGCAGAAGAACGGCTGGGTGGATGTGCAGGGCCGGGCATATGTGCTCTATCCGTTGGCAGGGCTGGCGGAAGATCTTCAGAGCAGCATTTCCAGTGTCACCCGTGCCCTGCGGGAACTGGAAGCCGCACGGCTGATCGAACGGCGGTCCAATGGCTTTTCCAAGCCAAACCAGGTGTTCCTAAGCTTCCCATCTACTGCGCAGAAATGCACAGTCGAGATGGTCAAAAATGAGCAGCCTGATTGCTCAAAAGTGAGCAATACGATTGCGCAAAACTGCACACCTAACCAAATAAATAAGAACAACCTAAGATTGAACCAACTGAGTAGAACCAAAGAAGCATATGGGCGTTATCGGAATGTCTATCTGGAAGATTATTCAGAACTGAAAATGGAAATTGCAGAGTTAGATTCCCTGATTGATGACCTTTCAATCTATATGCAGTCTACAGGCAGGAAGTACGCAGACCATGCGGCGACCCTGCGTAGCTGGTCAGCACGGAAGAAAAGACAACAGAAACCGGGAGCAGGTATCCCGGACTATACCTACAACAAGGAGGAAAGTTTATGACGGAAACGATCCAGACAGCGATGGACAGGCTTATGACGATCTCTGTGGAACCGCAGGACTATGTTGCAGAAGATGGGCTGCTGTACTGCGGCACTTGCAATACACCAAAAGAAGCATTTTTCCCGAACGGCAGAAAGTTGTTTGGGCGTGACCGCCATCCGGCTGAATGCCAGTGCAGGCAGGCTACAAGGGAAAAGCAAGAGAAAGAAGAACATGCAAGGCTGCATTACGAGAAAGTGCAGCGGCTGAAGCTGCAGGGCTTTACCGACTGGGCGATGCAGCACTGGACATTTGCAAAC